>Ga0209972_10004159_pt1 | contig 11007 bp, 8 predicted proteins | sample NOAtaG_7_FD_187302 | JGI IMG/M metagenome (GOLD analysis project Ga0209972, IMG submission 187302) | Freshwater lake microbial communities from Lake Erie, under a cyanobacterial bloom - NOAA_Erie_Diel1S_2200h metaG (SPAdes) (version 2) | ecosystem: Environmental > Aquatic > Freshwater > Lake ...
TACCAAGTAGCTTTTTGGTTTTTTCAATCAGTGTTTGGTTGAGCATAATTTTCGTGCCCTCGGATTGAGTAAATTTTACGTTCTTGTTTCGGGATGGTTTTTCAATCACCTGATTAGCCCCAGCTGGCGCGCGTTTGTAACGCGTGCCCTCCTACTCTATTTTGTCAACCTCCAAATAGCCTTTCTTGTTAGAATAGTAATCGCGCGCTGAACTGAATCTATATTCTTCTGGCTCATCAACGATTTCATCCATCACCGGATTATCGTGAAGGTAATCCAATTTCTGTCTCGTAAACTTGGCAGATGTAAGTATCTCAGGATGATTGCCATCTTGCCAGACTTTGTAATCCTTCACTCTCTTTAGATGATCTGCCACTTCATTGAACAAGTCAAGCACCCAGCCCTTCCTGCTTTCATGGATATGTTCAATGGTTTTAATGATCTTTTTGGAAGTATGTTTTTTAAAATCCCGAATAATATCTGATAACTTATTCTCTGAACTAATAACAAGATGAAGGTGACTAGGCATCAAGCACCAGGCGTGAATTACTAGCCCTTTCTCCTTCTGGCAGTAACGCAATGAATCAATAATTACATGTTTCAATTCCGGGCGTGTGAATAAATCGACCCAGCCCACAATGGACATGGTAACAAAATACATCCCAGCAGGATCAAAGAACTTGTACTTCTCTGACATAAACTAAAAATAGCAAGTTCACTTGAAGGTTACAAATACTTTAGGAGCGGCAGCGCGTTGCAAACGCGCGCCAACGGGTCAATAGCTGAAATGGCGCTATATCTGAAACACAATCTTCCCGACTTTATTTGGTCTCGTGATATCAGGAAAGGATTCCGCTATTTTTGAGAATGGTCGAATAGAATCTACCATCGGGCGAAGTTGATGCTTCTCCACAAACGCAATCATATCCACAAACTCCTGATCGTTGCCCATGGTGGTACCAATGAGTGAGAGCTGATTCCAAAACATGCGGTACAAATCTATCTTCGCGGGGAGCCCGTTGGTGGCACCATAGAAAACAATTTTGCCCAAAGGTCTTAATACTTTTATGAAGTTGTTCAACTGATCGCCACCAGCACTATCGATCACCAAATCAAAACCGCCTTTTGTTTTCCATAGCTCTTCAAAGTTCACCTGCCTGCGATAGTTGTAGGCACCCTTCGCACCTAACTTCAAGGCCTTTTCAATTTTTTCATCACTACCCGAAGAGACATACACATTAGCGCCAGCCGCTTTCGCAAACAGAAAAGCAAACTGGGCTACTCCCCCACCAAACCCGGTGATGAGAACGTTCTGCCCCGTGCGTAACCCTCCTTTTCTAAACAAGGCACGATAGGCAGTGAGTCCGCCCAATGGCAACGCAGCAGCCTGCAAAAAATCCAGGTGTGCGGGCTTGCGGTGAATGCGATCAAGCGAAACGGAAATATACTCGGCAAAGGTGCCATTGACCGGCATACCCAACACAGAATACTTTGAAGACTGTACCTCCGGGTCAGGCCCCCAGTCGATGTTGGGATTAATGATCACCTCGCTACCCACCCATGATTTATCTGCTTCATCAAAAACTTGTTCGACCACACCCGCTCCGTCTGATCCAAGAATGCCCCCAAACTTAATGTTAGGATACTTGCCTTCTCGAATCCAATCGTCTCTTCGATTGAGTGCAACGGCTTTCATTTTTACCAACACTTTTCCCGGACTCAAAGTGGGTATGGGGAGATCTTTGAGTTCAATCTGTCCGGGGCTACTTAGTACGAGTGATTTCATATAAATAACGATAATGACCTAAATACTATTTTGAACACAATTAGTAAGTGAAGTTAAAAGCATTTTTAAAAATTGGCCACGAATGCACGAATTGACACCAATTTTCTTGTGACATTATTCGTGTTTATTCGTGAATTCGTGGCAAAGAAAGATTCAGGATCTAAAAAGGAGTTTCGTCATCCGGCCGTGAAGCGGGTGGCGCATCATCGCGGAACGTATTTAATCGGCTCTCACGTGTGATGCTGCTCATCGGGATCATACCATCCGGTGAATCATAGTCGGCAAACTTGGTGTACTTGCCGATGAATTTCAGCTTCACGTTCTCCAACGATCCATTCCGATGCTTTGCAATAATTACTTCGGCCATCCCCTGAGTAGGCATTCCTTCTTCATCGACAGTAATCTTATAATACTCCGGTCGATACAAAAACATAACGATATCCGCATCTTGCTCGATAGAACCGGATTCACGTAAGTCAGATAGTTGAGGCCTCTTGTCTCCTCCCCTTGTTTCTACCCCTCTGCTTAATTGCGACAATGCAATCACCGGCACGGACAACTCTTTGGCAATGCCCTTGAGTGCTCGTGATATAGAAGCAATCTCTTGCTCGCGGTTGCCGCCCATCTCTCCTTTCATCAACTGTAAGTAGTCGATTACAATCAATTGAATATTGTGTTCTGCTTTCAGTCTCCGGCATTTGGCACGAAGCTCAAGTATAGATAGTGCTGGTGTATCGTCAATAAATATCGGTGCGCTGGAAAGGCGCGTTGTTTTGGATACCAATTGTTGCCATTCAAAATCGGCCAGGTTTCCTTTCTTGATTTTGTCAGATTCCAGTTCGGCTTCTGCAGAAATAAGACGATTCACCAATTGGAGCGAGGCCATCTCTAATGAAAAAATCGCCACAGGGAAGTTAAAGTCGACAGCCGCATTGCGCATGGCCGATACAATAAAAGCCGTTTTACCCATACCCGGACGTGCTGCAATAATGACCAAGTCAGATTTTTGCCACCCGGAAGTAACTCGGTCCAATCGAGAGAATCCACTCGGCACACCTGTTAAACCATCTTTATGGTTTTTCTTTTCCTGCAATTCCTGTATCGCCCGATACATCAACGACTTCATGTTGTCGTAGTTCTTGCGCAGGTTGGTATCTGAAATCTGGAAAATGGACTGCTCAGTTTTGTCAAGCAACTCAAATACATCGGTGGTATCTTCATACGCGTCTTGATGCATCTGCGAAGCAATCTGAATCAAGTCGCGCTTGATGGCCATCTCGATGATGATACGCGCGTGGTACTCGATGTTGGCCGCAGAACTGACTTTGGAGGTGAGTTCGGCAATATAATAAGCACCCCCAACCAATTCCAGCTTTGCATTTTTGCGCAGCTGAGCAACCACCGTTCGCATATCCACCGGTTCTGTTGCTTTAAACAAGTCGATGATAGCGTTGTAAATTTCTTTGTGCTGCTCGGTGTAAAAGTGATCTGGACGAAGAAACTCTACGACCGCTGTCAGCGCATTTTTCTCCAACATGAGGGCGCCAAGAATTGCCTCCTCTAAGTCAATCGCCTGAGGGGGTAACTTGCCCAAACTTTCTGAGATATCTCTCACAAGTAATTTGGACTTGTTGCCCATTCCGCTCATGGCAGAACCTAACCTCACTGGCGTTGACCGCTGCTCCATACTTCGTGGTTGTTGGTATTGAGTTGCTTTTTTTAGAAGGACAAACGTATTGTTTTAAGAGTTCACATCGTTTAACAAACGCCCCCCAGAGTTATCCACACAGCTAAAGTACCCATTCTAAATTTTGAATTCAGAATTTAGAATTTAGCATTCAGAATTGTTTTGTCTAAATTTAGCAGCTGAAATGATTTAAAACCTTCCTAATGAACGAGTTAATTAGCGACATCGCAACTGGAGTATGGACTCCCATTCTTTTTCTTTTGATTCTCGGAGGGGTGTTCTTCTTCATCTACTCACGGTTCATCCACTACAAATATTTCTTTCATTCGATTGCAATTTTGAAGGGCAAGTTCCACAACCCAAATGACCCAGGACAAATCAGTCCCTACGAAGCACTTTCTACCGCATTGGCTTCAACTGTTGGTATGGGCAACATCGCTGGTGTGGCAGCTGCCATTAGCATTGGGGGCCCGGGAGCACTTTTCTGGATGTGGGTAACTGCTTTTGTTGGAATGTCTACTAACTTCTTTACCAGCACGTTATCGGTGATGTATCGCGGTAAAGATTCAAACGGAATTATTCAAGGCGGCCCCATGTATGTAATCCGCGAAGCACTTGGAAAGCCATTTTATCCCCTTGCAGTGTTGTTCTGTCTGTGTGCTATGATCGGCTGTCTGCCAATATTTCAAGCGAATCAACTTACTCAAGCTATCGTTGATATTGGAATTGATTCACCGGAAATGAAATCCGCTTCATTTTCACTAGCAGGTATTGAAGTTAACATCGCCAAGTTTATCATTGGTATTGTCTTAACCATCATTTCAGGAATTGTAATTATTGGCGGTATTCAACGCATTGGAGTTTGGGCCGGAAAGATGGTTCCTCTCATGATTGTGATTTACTTTTTCTCTGTGTTAGCGATTCTGTTAATCAACTTTGACAAAGTGCCGCATTATTTTGCCCTGATTATAACAGACGCTTTTGCTGCAACCAATTATCATGGAAGTCCGGCATTAGGTGGGATGTTGGGAGGTCTTATTGTGACGGGTGTGCGCAGAGCCTCGTTTTCAAATGAAGCGGGGATTGGAACAGCACCAATGGCGCTAGGTGCCTCTCAAAGTTCTGAACCGATTCGCGAAGGATTAGTTTCTATGCTCAGCCCTGCCATTGATACCTTACTGGTTTGCTCACTTACTGCTCTCGCTATCTTAGTTACGGGTGTATGGGATGTAGAAGGAACCCGTGGACTTGGTGTTACACTCACTGCCAATGCCTTTAACGCAGCCATGCCAGGCATAGGCAAGTACTTGCTATTACTTTGCGCATTCTTTTTTGCAATCACCTCACTCTTTTCATATAGTTACTATGGAAACAAGGCTCTTTCATTTTTGGTGGGTGTAAAGGCTGCTCGCTATTATGATTATTTTTACCTGGGTACCATCATTTTTGGAGCGATCGTGTCGATGAACTTAGTAATAAACATCATTGACATTGCCTATGCCTTGATGGCCATCCCAACGATGGTATCGGGTTTCATTCTTGCGCCCAGAGTGCTAGTAGAGGCGAGATCCTATTTTAAGCGAATGAAGGCAGAAGGCAATTTGTAAATCAGGCAACTAACCCTTGCTCTTTGTGTTTGAGTGGGTAGTCAAACAAACCCTGCTCTTTGATGGCTTCTTCTACTTTATGCGGCACAAACTTTTCCCAGCCAGATTCGCCCTTGCGAATCATCGCCAACACATTGTCGGAGATGATATTCAAATTGGCAACATTCGCATCGTGAATATCTTCCAATTTATTGCTATCCATCAGGTAGCGAAAAAGACTTTTTAAATTGGGAGGGAGATCCGTTTCAAAATCTTTTAACGTAAACAAACTTCCGTCTTTTCGTAGGGCGGGGTAAATATATAGTTTGATATTCGTGCCAAAAAGTGAGGCGAAGCATTCTAAAATTCCACCGCGTAGATTTTCATAGGTCTTCTCATCAAATACTTTTTGCAGTGCATAGATCCCCATCACCATACCTGTCTTTCTGCCTTTTGTTATCTTAGATAGATAATCGACAAGGCGATAGTACTCAAAATAATTGGACACCATCACATTCTGTCCCAGCGAACAAACAATATCCGCACGATGCAGAAAGTCCTTTTCATCAATTACACCCTCTGCACTCAAATCGTTCAATGTCAACTCTGTAATCGTAACGATTTTTGAACGATCCACATCAGGCTCGTTTTTAAAGTGCCTTCTGGACGTAAGAAGCATGTCAACATTGACATGTGTTACAGGGCGAAATCTTCCACGCAGCACCAATACATTTTTTTTGTACAAATATTCAGAAGGCTGCATCACTTGTCCGTCAGGCCCAAACATCGCTGCTTTGGTCAATCCGTTTTTCACCAACTTCAGCGCCATCAATCGGTTATCTACATGGCCAAAATCAGGCCCGTGGATACGAAACATGTCTACCTCCATTCTTCGAATGGTAAGCCCATCCAGCAAAGACGAAATGATTTGCTCGGGCTCTTTGAGAAACATACAGGCATAAAGGAGATTGACACCTACAATGCCCAGCGAGACTTGTTGTTGCAATGGATCGTTGTCATGCATCTTTACGTGAATCACGCAGTCATTGGGCTCTGCTTTTGGAGTCAGTTGAAACCGCAACCCAATCCATCCGTGACCGTGATTTGTTCGTTCGAAGTTTAATACCTCAACGGTATCTGCAAATGCAAAAAATCTAGTTTCCTCTATTCGATGAGGCAATCGTTCAGGTAGTAGAGGATACTCGTGCGACAACATTCTCATGAGGCGGTCTTCGCACACATAGCGATCGCCAACTCCATAAATTGCATCCGAAAACTTCATGTCGTAAGCCGACATTGTTTTGGCAATGGTTCCTGAAGCTCCTCCCACCTTGAAAAAATTAGCAGCTACTTCTTGCCCCGCCCCTATTTCGGCAAAGGAGCCGTAGATAGATTTGCTAAGATTTATTCGTAGTGCCTTTTCTTGCGTGGTCAACTTTTTTGCCTCTTCCATCCGATTGCTATTCATTGGTAAATATCCATGTTAATGTCGCCAATTACAACGTTTTTTTGTTGCTAAGAGTTTAACGAGTATTTTGCCGCACAATTATACGTCTATGGCAAACAGAGGAGGTTTTTCAGGTCGCATCGGATTCATTTTAGCTGCAGCTGGCTCGGCAGTAGGGTTAGGTAACATCTGGAGGTTTCCATACCTCGCAGGCACTAATGGCGGAGCAGGCTTTTTACTGATTTACTTGATTTGTATCTTATTGCTCTGCTTTCCGGTGATGGTTGGTGAAATTGCAATTGGCCGAAAAGCGGGATCAGATGCCTATGGCTCCTATCAAAAACTTGGGGGCGGTAAGTGGGGATACCTGGGTCTATTCGGCATACTTGCCGGCTTTTTTATTCTGTCTTTTTACAATGTGGTGGCCGGTTGGGCGTTTGGGTATTTTTTAGAGATTTCCTTTGGCGATCTGCTTAGTCACCAAGATCTAGCGCAATTTTTTGGTGAGTATGTGAACGACATCGGCCCTTTGTTCTTCTTCTCTTTAGTGTTTATGGGCTTGACCGCTTTTATCGTTTCCCAAGGTATTGCAAAGGGAATTGAAGCCGCCAATAAGATCATGATGCCTGGCTTGTACATCATCTTGATCGGACTCATCATTTATAGCTTAACATTACCCAATGCTATGGCGGGAGTCGAATTCTATTTGGTACCTGATCTGAATGAAATTACACCGCGAACCATTTTCTATGCATTGACGCAGGCGTTCTTTTCGCTTTCACTCGGCATGGGCGCGTTGATTACCTACGGTTCATATGTTGGTAAAAATCAAAACATCGTTTCTTCTGCAGCTGTCATTTCAATTGCTGATACATCGGTTGCTTTTCTGGCCGGGCTAATGGTGTTTCCATTGGTATTTTCGTTAGGCGCTGAACCAGGGCAAGGCCCAAAGCTTATTTTCGTAATCCTGGCCGAAGCTTTTCAAAATATGGGACCTATCATGGGACGGATTGTAGGGGGGTCCTTTTTCCTTTTGATTTGTTTTGCGGCCCTTACATCAACCATTTCATTGTTGGAAGTTCCGGCTGCCTACTTGGTCGATCAAAAAAAGCTGCCAAGAAAGCCAGTAGTCTGGGGTCTGTCTGCACTGATTTTTGTGTTCGGATTACCGAGTTTGTTTAGTCAGGGGATTGTGCCGTTCTTGAATAAATTACCCGTCCACAACTCTCCGGATTTTCTCTCCTTCGTATCAGATATGTGCGATATTAGCTTGACGGTAGGTGCCTGCTTTATGTGCTTCTTTATTCGAAACAGATGGAAAATCGGTAACCTCAATGAAGAACTCTCCCTAGGGAATCCAAGTTATCTTGGATCTTCTGTGCAAGCCTATATCAACTTCGCCATAAGTTGGATTTGCCCATTGCTGTTGAGTATCCTATCGATACTTGTAATTATCGATAAGTTTTTCGGACTAGAACATTTGTTCTAGTTGACGCCTACTCCAGAAAAAATGTAAAGACCTATTTCTTTAGGGAGTATTTTTCTCGAGCTAGCGCGCGCATCTCATCCCATTCGTCAGGTGCGGGAGCTTTGCCTTTATCGAATACTTCTGTCAGAAGCCACTTTACAACTTCCTTTTTTAGGCTGAATTGCTTGGCCACATCTTCGCAAAAAGCAACTTCTTTCTTTTCGACCACACCGTCCGCAAAAACGATTAGCATTAAATCGTACAACACATTCATCTTGTCATGGTGATTGTTTGGAACGTTGACGGAGAATTTTTCATTGCTATCTAGGATAGCTTTCACTTGCCTATCCTTAAGGCCGTAGCGCTTCCCGATTTTATAAATCACCGCTTCTTCCTTTTCATGTACGTACCCATCGGCTTTTGCCAATGCCAACAAGTTCTTAATGTGATCTTTTTTGTAGGAGAGATATTGGTTTTCAAAAAATCCGATCATAGTGATTTGAGATTTAAGGTGTTCTGTTTACAAATTACGATTTAACAATTTTTAATCTTGAATTTTGAATTCTAGTCAACCCAATCTGCTACAAACAAATTCGTATTTCTGGTGCCTCCATTGTTTCTGTTAGACGAAAAAATAATCTTCTTTCCATCTGGCGAAAACATAGGGAATGAATCGAATACTTTATCGTGAGAAATCTGTTCAAGTCCGCTGCCGTCCGTGTTGATCATGAACAGATTGAACTCGAAGCCTCTCTTTCCTTTGTGGTTGGAGCTGAAAATAATCTTTTTCCCGGATGGATGATAGAAAGGAGCCCAATTTGCCTTGCCTAATTGTGTCAACTGTTTTAAATCCGAGCCATCGACATTGCAAGTAAACAGCTCCATGGCGGTAGGCGCAACAAGACCTTGCTTTAAATAATCGATATATTCTTTTCGTGCTTCTTCGGTCGCAAAGCGCGAAGCTCTGAAAACAATTTTGGTTCCATCTGGTGAAAAGAATGCGCCTCCATCATAGCCGAGTTCGTTGGTTATTTGCTTTACATTTTCCCCGTTGATGTCCATCGTATACAAATCCAGGTCGCCATTGCGAGTAGAGGTAAAAACAATTTTATCACCTTTGGGCGATACGGTAGCTTCTGCGTCATACCCAGGAGCATTGGTTAACTGCTTTAACTGTTTACCTGTGAGGTCAGCGACAAAAATATCGTAGCTTTCATATACTGGCCACAAGTATTTTCCACCTGGTGTTCGTTCCACATCTTTCGGACAATCTTTGCCTCCTAAGTGCGTGGATGCATATAAAACAGTCTTATTGCCGGGAAGAAAAAACGAACAGGTAGTCCTGCCATGACCCGTGCTGATCATCGTTGGCTTTTTCTTACCATCACTCAAGTCCATTCCCTCAATGGGCATGTAAAAAATCTGATCGCAGCCCAAGCCCCACTCTTTATTGTTAGATTGGAAGCTGACCATCTTACTATTGAAACTCCAATACGCTTCTGCATTGTCTCCCCCGAAAGTGAGTTGGCGTAGGTTCTTGAAGTGGTTCTCTTCCGCATATCGCAACGAATCAATAGCTGAATGAGCCACCCGATTATTTACGGAGCTAAAGGAGAGAAGGATCGTACCGATCACTAAAATAAAAAAAGGGACAACTCTCATACGACTATCTTCAAATTTCATCATGCTGCTTTTTTTGCTTCTTCCTCTTTCAATGTTCGCTTTAGTATTTTGCCCACGTTGGTTTTGGGCAGCTCCGTTCTGAATTCAAAGTATTTGGGCACTTTATAATTCGTCATGTTTTCGTGGCAGAATTTTTTGAGTTCTTCTTCTGTCAGACTTTGATCTTTCTTTACGATAAACGCTTTGATCACTTCGCCTGACTTCGGATCCGCTACGCCAATCGCAGCTACTTCTAACACTTTGGAATGGCCCGCCAGCACATTTTCAATTTCATTGGGGAACACATTGAAACCGGAAACTTTAATCATGTCTTTCTTGCGATCGACAATTTTAAAATAGCCATCTGCATCCATCACGCCAATGTCCCCCGTACGGAACCAATCCGGCTTGAAGAATACCCCTTCATTATCTTTCTCCCAATATCCTTTCATCACCTGGGGGCCGCGTGCACAGATCTCACCCGTTTCTCCCTGTGCTAATTGGTTTCCATCATCATCAAAAATAGCAACTTCTGTACTAGGCATAGGTATGCCGATAGTTCCACGCTTGTGATTTCCGGTAAGGGGGTTACAGCAAAGGACAGGAGACGTTTCGCTCAACCCATACCCTTCTACCAACGGACTTTTTGTAATCTCTTGCCATTTGATGGCCACCACATCTTGAACTGCCATTCCACCGCCCACTGCCCCTTTTAGCTTTGAAAAATCGCAAGAGGCAAAATCAGGATTATGGATTAGCCCATTGAACAACGTATTGACACCTGTAATGATGGCAAATTGATATTTCTTGATTTCCTTAACGAAACCCGGTATATCTCTGGGGTTTGTAATCAATACATTGCGAAGTCCCTTGTGAAACATAAGCACGCCATTCACACTAAAAGCAAAAATATGATAAAGTGGTAACGCAGTGATCACGATTTGTTGTTCAGATGGGTTGAGTAAGGGGCCAAACCAATGTGATATCATCATATTGTGCGCAATGATATTGCGATGAGATAGCTGCGCACCTTTGGAAATGCCAGTGGTGCCCCCTGTATATTGCAACACGGCCACATCTTCTACATCAATGGATGGTTTTGTTAGTTGAAGGCTTGCCCCTTTGGCTAATACTGACTTAAATGAAATGGCATTAGACAAGCTATAAACAGGCACTAATTTTTTGATATTCTTGACGACAAAGTTCACGATCGCACCTTTGACCAAACCGAGCATATCGCCCATTTCGGTAACGATAATGTGCTTGGCTGGTATTTTGTCCCTTATTTGCTCCAGGTTGTGTGCAAAGTTTGACACGATAACGATAGCCGAAATACCCGCATCTTTAAACTGATGCTCCATCTCACGTGGC
>Ga0209972_10004163_pt1 | contig 11004 bp, 9 predicted proteins | sample NOAtaG_7_FD_187302 | JGI IMG/M metagenome (GOLD analysis project Ga0209972, IMG submission 187302) | Freshwater lake microbial communities from Lake Erie, under a cyanobacterial bloom - NOAA_Erie_Diel1S_2200h metaG (SPAdes) (version 2) | ecosystem: Environmental > Aquatic > Freshwater > Lake ...
GCCATCACACGAATCTCGCCGGTATCGGGATCGATGATGACCCACGCATATTCCTGCGAATTCGGCAGCCGCTTGTAAGCGGATTCGAACGCGTCGGCGAGTGCGCCAAACAGCGTGTCGATCGAGATTCCCTTGTCGACGGCAAGTGCCTGGAGTGCCTCGATGAGATCAGGGGAGTTCATCACGACTGGACCTTCTCTTCCTTGGGGGACGCGTTCGACGCGTCCTTCTTCGACTTCGTAGTTTTCGCCGCAGCTTTCGCCGGCTTCACGGCTTTCGCGCCGTTCTTGGGACCGCCCGGTTTGGGTGCGGGACCCCAGACGAATGTGGTGCGCGCCTTTTCGATTTCACCAAGGTTGAGCGTGATGCTCTCCCCCAGTGGTTCGTCGAGGGCAATGGTGACCGTGGTGTCGGTCGAACCGGTAACGGTGCCCGCAAAGCGACGACCAACCGGGTGATTCGGGAATGTCTTCACTGCAACGGTGCGACCAACCGCCCACGCGTAGTGAGCAGGCGTGCGCAGCACGCGCTCAAGACCGGGGCTGGACACTTCGAGCGTGAAGCTGCTTGAAATGGGATCGTGTTCGTCGATCGCCCGCGAGATTGCTCGGGTCGTTTTGGTGATGTCGTCGATGCTGACGCCACCTTGACGATCAACCGTGACTCGCAGCACGGGACCTGCTTGTTCAAGGTCGAACAGTTCGAGACCCTCTGCGGCCACCAATGGTTCGATAAGTGCTCGTACACGTGCGGACACGCTCATTGCTGGCCTCCTTCCAAAGGGTTTCAAAGATCACCGACTGCAGGTTCACCGCAACCTGAATTCGGCCGAAACAAAAGGCGTGGGCGAAAAGCCCACGCCTTCGTCAGTACTGCCGAACGATTGCGATGCGTTGAGTGTAGACCCCTCGACCCAGAAACGACCACCCGGGGGGTCCGACTCACCCATCGATTTGGGCAAGAAACCCCAGTTCAGGCGGGGTTTTTGGCGTGAATCAGTGCGGTGTCAATACGAGCGGGCGACGATCGCAATGGCGCCGTCGGCGTTATCGGAAGCTGGCAGCGAGCCGTCCGGCATCACCAAACAGCGAACCGTGACGCTGGACTTGGCCAGTTCGGCCTCGCCGTCGGTGCCCAGGCTGGCCCATGGGATTCGGGCCCATCCGGTTGCAGCGGCTTCGGCGGCTTCGGCGATGGTGGAAACGTCAACCGTGCGCGAGTTGCGACGATCGGTGGCCTCGGCGAGGAGCTGGGCCTGACCGGCATCAAGAGCGGCGGCAACAGTGGCTGCGATGCCATTGAGTGCAACTGCGTCTTTCGTTCCGGTGAACCGGTTGGCGAGGGTAACGACACCTTCGGTCAGATCTCGGGGACCAAGTTCGAGGCGAACCGGAACACCCTTGAGTTCCCAATCAGTTGCACGACGACCCATTGACGTTTCGACGCGCACATCGAGTTCGACGCGTACGCCAGCATCGGCGAGTTCTTCGGCGAGCGTGCGACAACGCTCAATGACGGCGTCGTCATCGCGAACCGCAAGCACAACAACCTGAACAGGCGCGAGTGCCGGCGGAATCCGCAAACCGTTGTCGTCGCCGTGACACATGATGAGTCCACCGACCATGCGAGTGGAAACTCCCCACGAAGTTGTCCATGCGTGTTGCTGGGTGCCTTCGTTGTCGAGGTACTGAATGTCGAAGGCCTTCGCGAAGTTCTGACCGAGTTCGTGACTCGTGCCCATTTGCAACGCTTTTCCGTCACCCATCATCGCTTCACACGTCATGGTGTTGGTTGCGCCAGCAAAGCGTTCCATTGCAGTCTTACGACCAACAACAACAGGCATCGCGAGAACGTCGCGCATGAATGACTCATACACATCGTGCAAGATTCGTTCGGCGTACTGGCGACCATCGTCTTCGCTGACGTGCGCGGTGTGGCCTTCTTGCCAAAGGAACTCGCTCGTACGCAGAAAGACGCGCGGGCGAAGTTCCCAGCGAACAACGTTTGCCCACTGGTTCAGCAACAGCGGAAGATCACGGTAACTCTGCACCCACTTGGCCATGAACTCGCCGATGACCGTTTCCGATGTCGGACGAACCACGACAGGCTCTTCAAGTTCCTTGCCACCAGCAACAGTGACGACTGCGAGTTCGGGGCTGAAACCTTCGACGTGCTCCGCTTCACGCTTGAGGTAACTCTCGGGGATGAACAGCGGGAAATAGGCGTTCTTGGCCCCGGCGCGCTTGATGCGGCGATCAACCTCGGCCTGCATCTGCTCCCAAATTGAATAGCCATAAGGACGGATGACCATCGTGCCGCGCACCGGACCGTTATCGGCCAGTTCCGCCTTGGCAACGATGTCTTGGTACCAGCGCGGGAAATCTTCGGACTGCGGGGTGAGAACAGGAGCCTTAGCCATGGGAGCCGATGCTAGGCGACACCCTCTTCACCCTCAGCGAGGTTGCGCTCACTCAGTCGAGTTTGCGAATGATCTGAATGCGCTCGTCAGCGTTATTGGCGTCCTCGCCCTTATCGTCGAGCAACGCCATGCGATCGGCTTCGGCTTCAGCCGCCGCCCCGTCGTCCTTGCGGCGAAGCGCTTCTTCGACTCCCCCGTCGGCAATGATCTGCGCCCACTCCACAAGTGCTTCGACCATCTCAGGTTCGGGAACGACCTTTACGACCTCGCCCTTTACGAACAGATGACCACGCTTGCGCCCAGCAGCAATACCGAGATCGGCTTCACGGGCTTCGCCCGGACCATTCACGACACAACCCATGACCGCGACCTGAATGGGAATGTTCAAATCGGTAAGCGCATCCTGTGCACGTGCAGCGACTTCGATGACATCGACTTCAGCGCGGCCACACGAAGGGCATGCAATGAGATCAAGACCGCGTCGTTCACGCAGACCAAGACTTTCAAGCAACCAACGACCAGCGCGAACTTCTTCGACGGGGTCGGCGGTCAATGAATAGCGGATGGTGTCGCCGATTCCTTCGGCCAACAACGTGGCCATGCCGGCGGTTGCCTTTACGAGCCCTGCAGGAGGCGGACCCGCCTCGGTGACACCAAGATGCAGTGGATAGTCGACAGTGTCGGCCAGCAATCGGTACGCATCGATCATCAATGCCACGTTCGACGCCTTGACCGAAATCTTTACGTTGTCGAAACCGACCTCTTCGAAATACGCGAGTTCGCGTTTGGCCGATTCGACCATTGCTTCGGCGGTGACTTTTCCGCCGTACTTCTCGTACAACTCGGGATCAAGCGAGCCACCGTTCACGCCAATGCGAATCGGGATGCCGCGGTCTTTCGCCTCGAGCGCAACCGCCTTGATGTGTTCGGGCCGGCGAATGTTGCCGGGGTTCAAGCGCAAACCTTGAACACCCGCTTCCATCGCTTCAAGCGCTCGTCGGTACTGATGATGAATGTCAGCGATGATCGGCAACGGCGAACGCGGAACAATATGTGCAAGTCCTTCGGCGGCCTCTTGTTCGTTGCACGTGCAACGAACAATGTCGCAACCGGCACCAGCGAGTGCATAGATCTGTTGCAACGTGCCTTCGACATCGGCCGTCTTGGTGGTCGTCATCGACTGGATCGAGATTGGCGCGCCACCACCCACGGCAACGTCACCGACATGCAACTGACGGGTTGCACGTCGTGGATACCGGGTTTGGGGGGAAAGCTCGCTCACGGTGATGAGGTTAGGGCTACGGCGAGAGTTTTACGGGGTCCACGGCATCGAGATACAGCGTGGACGCAAAGAGCCCCACCATGAGCAAGACCACGATGTAGGTGACAGGCATGAGTTTGGCCATGTTCACCCGATAGGCCTTGCCGGAAATACGAGTGCGGATCTCTTCGTAGGTCGCGACGGCGATGTGGCCGCCGTCGAACGGCAGAATCGGCACGAGGTTGATGAGGCCGAGAAAAATGTTGACCGTGGCGAGCAACGCAAGAACGCCAGCCCATCCCGCCTGTTCACCGAGTTGGGTACCGACGTTCACGATGCCAAGAAGCGACATAGGACGATCGACATTTGAGGAAGCCGATGAACCCGAACCCGAACTGGAAGAACTCGCCGATCCCGAGTTCACCGGCTCGACCGATGAGTCAGAGCTTGAGTCCGAGGATCCGCCATTGGCTACTTGGGAGGCCAACTTGCTGATCCCGGAAGGCGAGAAGATGCGGCCCATTCCTTGCACAGACCCGACAACTGTGTCTCCGAATGCTCCGAACGCTTGGCCCGTTGCTTCAACAATGCCGGCGTGCACCAGCACTGAACTTGGGCTCACGCCGAGGAATCCGCGATACCCATCGACTGGCATTGCAATCGGTCCATCGACAGTCGTCGTGAAGGCGCGGTCATTACGGTCGAATGTGATCGTGACCGGACCGATGAATCGTTGAAGCGCCGACTGCATTTCGGCATACGACGACACTGAAACGTCGCCGACCTTCGTGACTCGATCGCCAGGAACGAGCGGCTGCAGTGCGCGTGCGCCGTCGGCATTGAGTGACCAACCAATTCTTGTGGGAATGATGAGTTCTTCATCTCCACGTTGAACAGTGAGTTCTCCAGAGGAACCGCCTTGAGCGCGCACAACGCTCGTGAAATCGTCGAACGCTCCCACGGGCTGTCCGTTGAACGCAATGATTCGATCACCCGGCTGGAGTCCAGCACTTGCAGCAGCAGACCCTGAAGAGACGGTGTCGATCTTCCACTTGTCTTTGGATGGCTGACCAAACCCGGCAAACACCACAACGAGCAGCAAGAGACCTAGGACGATGTTCACCATCGGCCCAGCAAGTACCACTGGCATGCGCCGCCAATACGACTGCGCTCGATAGGTGCGGGCCTCTTCATCGGACTCGTCGATTTCTTCGAGGCCATGCATGCCGATGATGCGAACGTAGGCGCCAGCGGGAACGAGTTTGAGGCCGTATTCAGTTTCACCGCGCCGGAATGACCATACGCGCGGGCCAAAGCCAATGAAGAACTCCGTGACCTTCATGCCGTTGCGTTTCGCCATCAAGAAATGGCCCATTTCGTGGAGAAATACCGACGCAACGATGGCGACAATCAAGACAAACAACCAGATACGCGTGAACGCAACCCAACCCAACAGGGTCAGAAGGAGTCCGAGCAGCACGAACTGGTTACCGAAGATCCGCTCAAGAAGCGATGAACGAGGGGGTTCCCCGGAATCTCCCTGATCAATGTCGTTTGGAATTGAAGACGTTGTCATCAGCGCACCACCGAGGCGAAAGAGTTGAGTTCTTCAAGAGCACTACGTCGAGCCTGCGAGTCGGCATCAATCACTGCAGCCGCATCGGTTGCCGGGGCGCCGTCGTGACGATCAAGCGTGGCAGCAATTACTGCGGCAATGTCACGCCAAGCGATCTGGCCTTCAAGGAATGCTTCAACCGCAACCTCGTTGGCGGCACTGATCCATGCCGGCGCGGTTCCGCCGGCGCGACCCGCCGCATACGCAAGGGCAAGACACGGGAACGCTTCAAGATCAGGTGGTTCAAAATCGAGACGACCAAGGGTGGTCCAGTCGATTCTTCCGAATGGTGTGGAGATGCGATCGGGCCACGCCAGCGCATAACCGATTGGGAGGCGCATATCGGGAGTCGAAAGCTGGGCGATCGTTGACGCATCGGTGAACTCAACCATGGAATGCACTACTGACTGCGGATGAACGACGACATCGATTTCGTCGAAACCGATGCCGTAACCAGCATCGCCTGCAGGCGTTCCGAAAAGTTCATGGGCTTCGATGACTTCGAGTCCCTTGTTCATCAGTGTCGAAGAGTCGATAGTGATCTTTGGGCCCATGCTCCATGTCGGATGGGCGAGGGCGTTTTCAATCGTGACATTTGCGAGATCGTCAGCGGTTCGGCCGCGGAATGGTCCACCGCTCGCGGTAAGCAGCAATCGAGCAACGCGGTTCTTGTTGTCGGTGGCACGAAGACACTGATGAATTGCACCATGTTCGCTGTCAACCGGGACGAGTTCGGCGCCCGGCGTACGGCGCGCCACCTGCACCACTGGGCCAGCGGCAATGAGCGATTCTTTGTTGGCGAGTGCGAGACGTCGACCGGCCTCGAGCGTTGCCAGAGTTACCGACAGACCGGCAAACCCGACGACACCGTTCACCACAACATCGGCCTCGAGCGCGAGGCTCGCCATTGCGTCGCTTCCCGCCCGAACCTCAATACCTGGGAGTTCGGCCGCAATCGATCGGGCAGCTTCGGGGTCGCTAATCGCTACCACCGAGGGGCGATAGCGACGGGCTTGTTCGATGATCACTTCAGGCTGGCGACCTGTGGCGCCGATGGCGCTGAGTTCGAAACGGTCTGCTTCTGCTTCGATGACCTCAAGCGCCTGTGTACCGATCGAACCGGTAGAACCGGCGAGAGCGACACGGGTCAGTGACATGAAAGGCAGCCTACCGAGAGAGGGTGCGTGATTCCCCGCGGGATCAGCCCAATCCGAGAATTCTCACCAAGTAATAGGTCGCAGGGAGGACGAACAGCAGTGCATCAAAGCGGTCGAGTAGACCGCCGTGTTCGGGGATGAGCGAGCCCATGTCCTTCAGGCCAAGGTCACGCTTGAACAGCGACTCGGCCAAATCGCCCAGTGGCGCAACGACGGCGAGGACGAGTGCAAGAACTAACGCCTTGCCTGCGCCCAATGAACTCACCCCGAGCACGACGACAAAAATGAACACAGAAAAGACCGTTGCTGCCATTCCGCCGACAAGACCTTCGATGGTCTTGTTCGGGGAGATCGCACTCAAGGGACTTCTTCCCATCGCCCGACCGAAGAAGAATCCACCAACGTCGGTAGCCACTGCCGCAACGACTGCGACAAGAAGAATACTGACGCCTTGGGTAGGAATGTTGACGATGAGCGCGGCAAAACTTCCAAAGACGCCGACCCAAACAACACCGATCAGGGTGACACCGAGATTGGCGGTGGGTCGAGCACGGCCACTGGCGCTGCTCAGGTACCAAACGATGCCGAAGAGGAACGTGAGGAAGATGATCGCGGGAATCGCCGACTCGCCCTTCCAGTACGCCGCAAGAGGCAACGCTGCGATTGCCGCAAGACCGAGCAACGTTGCGGGTCGGAACCCACTCTTTTGCATTGCTCCGAAGTATTCAAAACCTGCGGCGACAAGGACCACTTCGATGAGAAGTAGCGCCGGCACGGGCCCAGCTTTGAACAACAGCGCTGCGACGATCGCCATGCCGATGCCGACAGCAGCAGCGATCGGGACATTGCGAGACTTTGATGCGACGGGCGCTGTTTCGGAATCCTTCGGTGCCGGCACGCGTTCGGCGCGCTCCGCAGATGGAGGCGGAGGTGGCGCAACGGCAGACGAGCCAACAAGATCGGGCGGGAGCAAGATCGCGGCCAATGGATCGACTTCTCCACGAGACGCTCGAGCAGACCGACCACGGCGCGCACCGCGACGACGAGTTTGCGGATCGAGTTCCACATCGTCGAAGTTGAGATACGCCTCATCGGTAATGCGTTCGTCAGTATCGAGCGCTCCTAGACGTTCGACGACTACTTCTTCGGGTTCCGACGCCGCGAGATCAGCGAGAAGGTCTCCGTGATCAGTGGTGTCGTGTTCACTGCGCCAACGCGGCGTGTCGGCCATTGACGCACGAGCCTCATCGATAGGATTGTCGCCAATAACGACGGCAGGAACCTGACCAGTTGCCGGCTCGGTCCAATGCGGCATTTCGTGCTCGCCCGTTGGCGGTCCCACATTCATGACCGGCGGCGGAGGCGGCGGAAGTTCACGCTCGGGAAGTCGAGTGGCCACGTCGGGACGGTTCGAAGCTTCGGCGATCTCATCGGCGGTGATAATCCGAACCTCTTCAGGATCACCAGGTGCTCTTGGTTCGCGGGACAGATCGTCGGAAGCCATCAGTCCTCCATCAACTCGGTTTCTTTGGCACCCAACGCATCGCCGATTTCGGCTTCGTGGCTGTGGATGATTTTGTCGAGTTCTTTTTCGGCGCGCTCTAGTTCGTCTTTCGAAAGGTCGCCACCTTTTTCAAGCGCTTCAAGTTCTTGGCGAGTCGAACGACGCTGATTGCGCAGGGCAATCTTTCCGTCTTCGGCCATGTTCTTGACGACCTTCACGAGTTCCTTGCGTCGCTCACCAGTCAGCGGAGGGAAGGAAAGACGAATCGAGATTCCGTCGTTGCTTGGGTTGAGACCAAGGTCGGACTGTTGCAACGCCTTCTCGATCGCGCCAATGGCACCTTTGTCATATGGCGTGATGAGCAACTGGCGCGCTTCGGGAACATTGAAGCCGGCGATCTGCTGCAGTGGCACTTCGGAGCCGTAGTAGTCGACCGGAATCTTTTCGACGAGCGCGGGTGCAGCACGACCCGTGCGAATTGAGGAGAAGTCCGCACGCGTGTGCGTGACGACCTTCTTCATTTTCTCGACGGTTTCTGCAAGGAGCAGATCGGCCATCTCTGATGTCATCGGAACACTCCAGGAGATATCGAAGAGAGCGACGGGGTCTCCAGCGACCGCCTCAACGGACGAGGGTACCGACCGAACCGCCCTCAAGCAGCGAACGCACATTGCCCTCGCCGGTGAGATCGAACATAACGATGGGCAAATTGTTGTCCATGCACAACGTGATTGCCGTGGAATCCATGGCTCGAAGGCCCTGGTTCAGTACGTCGAGGTAGGTAACTTCCTCAAGCTTTGTCGCTTCAGGATTCGTGCGAGGGTCATCGGTATAGATGCCGTCGGTACCCGAATGTGTGCCCTTGAGCAGCACACCGGCTTCGATCTCGACTGCCCGCAATGCGGCAGTGGTGTCAGTCGTGAAGAACGGGTTACCAGTTCCGCCAGCGAAGATCACGACTCGACCCTTTTCAAGGTGTCGAACCGCACGGCGACGAATGTAGGGCTCGGCAACCTGCGCCATCTGAATAGCGGATTGCACTCGAGTGGGCTGACCCAACTGCTCGAGCGTGTCTTGCAATGCAAGCGCATTGATGACGGTTGCGAGCATGCCCATGTAGTCGGCTTGCGCACGATCCATGCCAGCGCCGGCGCCGGCCATACCGCGCCAGATGTTTCCGCCACCGACAACGATGGCGATCTGGACGTCGGGATGGTCAGCGCGAACGTCGACGATGTCTTTTGCGATGCGTTGCACCACATGGCCGTCAATGCCGTATCCGGCATCGCCAGCGAACGCTTCGCCTGAAACCTTTAACAGAACCCGCGACCAGCGGGCGGTCGCGGAGGCCATCAGGCTCCGATGAATACCTGAGCGAAACGGACGAGCGTTGCGCCGGCAAGCAAATCGGTAATCGACTTCTTGTCGTCTCGCACGAACTGCTGCTCAAGAAGTACTTGCTCCTTAAACCAACCGTTGAGGCGCCCTTCGACGATTTTCGGCCAAGCCGCTTCAGGCTTGCCTTCTGCCTTGGTGATGTCGAGAAGAGCTTGACGCTCACGCTCAACATCCTCAGCCGGGACTTCGTCACGGTTGAGGTAGGCCGGCTTTGAGAACGCAATGTGCACGGCAAGATCGTGAGCGATCTCTTTGGTGCCGCCTTCGAGTTCAACAAGAACAGCGTTGACGCCACGACCGTCCTGCAAGTGCAGGTAGGAGTCAAGAATGTTGTTGCCAGCAGCGTCGAATCGCACGACGGTGCCGAGTTCGATGTTTTCCTTCTTGGCGATCTTCAGTGCGTCGAGTTCGTCGTTCAACTCCGAGAGTGCGTCGGCGCCCTTGGCGACAACAACTTCGGTCATGTCCTGAACGAGTGAAATGAAGTCGGCGGCCTTGGCCGAGAAATCGGTTTCGCTCTTGAGCTGCACAATGGCGCCAACTGAGCCGTCAACGACGACACAGACAGAACCTTGTGCGTTCTCACGATCGCCAAGCTTGGCCACCTTGGCCAGGCCCTTCTCGCGCAGCCACTGCTTAGCGGCTTCGAAGTCGCCATCGTTTTCGGTGAGTGCCTTCTTGGCATCCATCATTCCGGCGCCAGTGATCTGACGAAGGTTCTGGACGTCCTTGGCGGTGAATTCAGCCATTGGTTTTCAGGACTCCTGCGTTGTTTCGTTTGCGGGATCGGTCTGGGTGATTGCTTCTTCTGCAGTTGCGCGTTCTGAAGCGATGCGTGCTTCACGTGCAGCAGCAGCTTCGGCAGCCTGACGACGTGCGTCAGCCTGAGCGGCTTCGTGTGCTGCTTCTTCTTCCGGTGTGCGCTCAACAACAGCGGGGCCTTCAGGAGCAACGGCGCCACGCTTACGCGAAGCAATGAAGCGGCCTTCGTCGACGGCATCGGCGATCACGCGAGCCATGAGGTTCGCTGAGCGGATTGCGTCGTCGTTACCCGGGATCACGTAGGTGATGATGTCGGGATCACAGTTGGTGTCGACCACAGCGACAATCGGGAGACCGAGTTTGTTGGCTTCGGTAACGGCGATGTCTTCCTTCTTGGTGTCGAGCACGAAGATGGCGCTGGGAAGGCGTTCCATGTTGCGGATGCCGCCGAGGTTGCGCTCGAGCTTCTCGAGTTCACGACTGATGAGAAGGGCTTCCTTCTTCGGCATCGCTTCGAAGTCACCGGAGTCGCGCATGCGCTGGTAGTCCTTCATCTTCGAGACGCGCTTGGACATGGTCTGGAAGTTGGTGAGCATGCCGCCGAGCCAACGCTCGTTCACATAGGGCATGCCACAGCGTTCTGCGTAGCTACGAACCGGATCCTGGGCTTGCTTCTTGGTGCCCACGAAAAGGATCGTGCCGCCGTCGGCTACGAGGTCGCGCACAAAGCTGTACGCCGTTTCGATTCGGCCGAGCGTCTGCTCAAGATCGATGATGTAAATGCCATTGCGCTCGCCGTGGATGAATCGCTTCATCTTCGGGTTCCAGCGGCGGGTCTGATGACCGAAATGCACGCCTGAATCAAGCAACTGGCGCATGGTGACAACT
>Ga0209972_10004167_pt1 | contig 11001 bp, 7 predicted proteins | sample NOAtaG_7_FD_187302 | JGI IMG/M metagenome (GOLD analysis project Ga0209972, IMG submission 187302) | Freshwater lake microbial communities from Lake Erie, under a cyanobacterial bloom - NOAA_Erie_Diel1S_2200h metaG (SPAdes) (version 2) | ecosystem: Environmental > Aquatic > Freshwater > Lake ...
GGGTCAGATGATTCCCGGAATAAGTGGGTCAGACTATTCCCGGAATACATGGGTGAGGTAATTCCCGGAATAGGTGGGTCAGAGGTATCCGGAATATTCAAATCTCAATGAAAGCTGATTCGTACGCTGCTTTACTTTGCGAAAAACTGTAGGTTAGGGTTAAAGTAAAAATTATTGCAAAAAATGTCCTTGCTGCTCACGTCATGTATCTTAATAATTTAGTCTGTCCCTCCGGCTCTTTTGCAAGCTTAGGTGCGCGTGGCATGTGTGGCTTGCAAATGTGCCGCTTTCAAAAATGCGAAGGGTCGGCCTTTTGATGGTCTAAATTTGTCCAAATATTTTAGTGTTTCAAATTCCACCGTTCGAAGCCGTCATTGTCCGGCCACATTGCCACCAACGTTTGTGCTTCTGCAGTAGCGCGCTTCCAAAGCCGCGTCCTGTCCCACGAAACCAAACGTGGAACGAAGATAACACTTTGAACTTACACGTCACCGCGCTATTGCAAAAGCATTTTGTTGGCAGTAGTAGGGCCATTCTCCAAACTTCATTCGAAGCCGTGTCTTTTGTCCCCATTAATTTACACAACTCTTTATTAGTCAGTCGTGCGGTAGGGCATTTTTCATTAACAACTTTCTCCGCCTACACTACACTGAGCACACTCTTTGGCTGGCTTTGGATGTGGGTCGGACGTGCGGCCTGACAAAGTGTGTGCGGCTAAGTTATAGGTAGAAATCATTACTGCCATTTTACTTTGATTAAATATTTGTCCTCAAGTTCTTTAACTATTTGTGAGTTTACCGAGTAAGTGGTTTCGGTATTCCATGTCGTTGTCGGTTGAAGCATTTTGTCATCTGTCAATTTTAAAGACAAATTAAAAGAATCTATGCTTTTGCTCCACTTATACTTGAATCCTCGAGAGTCTGTATTCTGAATTGTCAATACAGGAATGTCAATTGTCTGAAGGTATTGATAGAAAAATGCTTTCAAGTCACGATCCAATTTTCTATTGAAATAATTAATAAGCGTTTTTGTGTCAATGGAGGAATGCCAGAAGTCTGCTTGCATTGCTTTCAATGTGCTAAACCAAAGCTTGTCGTCCGCTACAAAATGGCGTAGGGTATTTAACATTAAAGCACCCTTGAAATATTTATCCTCAATTCTATAATGGAAATGATTCACTCCAAATACGCCAACTATTGGAAAGTCGTTCAGTATTTTATCTTTTCTTGAATTTAAGTACTCCTGTCCAATACCATAACCAAGTGTTTCCTCTATGTATAATGATTCAGCATACGTAGCAAATGCTTCGTGAATCCAAATATCTGAGTTGTCTGCACAGCTTACATTATTCCCCCACCACTCATGTGCTGACTCATGAAGTATTAGTTGTTCATCAAAATATTGCCCTACCGCCACACAACTTTGATGCTCCATCGGATATGGGCTTTGTATAATTTTAAAGCCATCTTTAATAAATGGGTATGCTCCAAAATATTTCTCATAAACTGTAAGCATTTTCGGAATCATAGATAGTTTTCTTGCGGCCAAATCTTTAGCATTTTCAAGATAGTAGTAACTCAGATTTAGTTGGCTGCCACCAATGCTTTGAAAAACCTCTTTACTTGTTTCGTACCTGCCAATGTGAACGGCAATGTTATAATTGTTAATGGGATTGCTTACTGACCAATGATACTTTACCTTACCATTTCCTTTAGGTTCTGTCTTAACAAGTTTTCCATTGGATATTGCATAAAGACTTTCAGGGACAGATACACTCACCGAAGCGCTGTCGGGCTCGTCCAAGAGATGATTTTTAACTGGCCACCAGCCCTTTGCTCCATATCCTTGGCAGAGTGATTGAATCCAAGGATTTTCGTTATTGTCAGTTTGCCAAATAAATGCACCAGTAAATATTTCGAAATTTACATCAAGCGGACGCCCTTCATAACTTACTTTAACTGAATGACTTGTTCCCTTTTCAAGTGGCTGATTAAAGTCGATATATACAGCGTCCATCTCTCTTTTAAATTTCAAATCTTTTCCTTTCAATTGGATGCTATTAATCTTGAAATACTCGAATAAATCAAGCCTGATTTTAGTTGAAGTTTCTACCATTTTGAAAGTAATTTCTGAATAACCTTTCACCAGTTGGCTTTCAGTATCGATGTCAATATCAAGGTGATAATACCCAACATCGTAACATGTGAGTAATGGTGTAAGCTGCCCAAATAATGTATCGGCTTTAGTAAATTTCATCAGTGAATGGTTACCAATTTTCAAACTCCGTCTTTCAGTATTGGACTCTGCTGTAACAACGTTTGCTGTGGGTTCTGTCACTTTACTGGTAGTTGCCGTACCTGCCACGTAAATCAGTTTTTGGTCGCGGTTTACTTCCTTAATATCATTGAAGTGTTTCCAAAAAACAGAATCATAAGGCTTTCTCATGTTAACGAGTCCTTTTTGTAACTTCAATTTATCAGATGATGTTTTTTGAACATTGTCGGTAACAACCGAATTTATCAAAAGCTCACTCGAAAGATATGATTTACTCGCTAGGACTTTTTCCGTCAACCTAAAACATCTAAAATCTTGCTTACGGAAAAAGTAATACGGAAGCATCTTTCCCTTGACATACCTATATTCATAAGATTGATGATCTAAAATAGCACCACACTTTTCACCTTTCGTATTAACCTCAGCCCATACATAGTTTACATGATCCACTTCCTCAGCACTCAAAATTAATTCGTTTCGATAGACAGAATAGTCTTCGGCATCAACCAACAATTTAAGCTCCATTGCTTTAGATTTGCTCGACAGTACATAGACTAATTTGTCATTGAAGTATGTAAGCTTTTCGATGGTGAAGATTTTGTTTCCCCACACGGTGCGCTTTATGTTGTTCGCGAGGGGTATTAAATTTGCTCCTTCATTTAAAAGAAGCAACAGATGATTTTTACCAGCCTTCCAGTTTACAAACTCATCATTAATTTTCTTATTGTCATAAACCTTTCTGAATTGAGGTATTAAAATATCTTCCATTTCATCCACTACATTCTTAGCACGAATTTCAAGAGCACATTCTACCACTCCTGTTTGCAAATCATTATCTGAATGTATCTCTCTATAAAATCCGTTTAACAAAAAGTAATCTGCCTGAGATTTACTTTCTGCGAGAATCTTTTTGATGGCGAAATTGAAAATTTCATTTCCTGTTACTTTTTTGTCTACTACTGAAATTTCTTCCAGACTCATTACCGCCTCATTTAAACGAATGGTAATTTCATCAGGAATCTCTTTGACTACTCTAAAAAAGTTTTGATATCCGATGTACGAAACTACGAGTGTATCACTTTTGTATGCAATCGGGATATTGAAAATAAATTCACCATTATCATTCGTAACTGTACCAAGAGTTGTCCCTCTTACGAATACAGACGAAAATGGCAACGGCTTGCTGCCATTGTTCTCGACAATCTTTCCTTTAATAACTTTAAAATCATTCTGTGCGTTTGCAAAACATGGAACAAATAGCACCAGTACAGCGAGAGTAAAATACAGTCTAATGTTTGGCATAAATAATTGATAACAGATCCCAGCGAATATTATTGTTCTTCAAATATAATCTTATCTAACATTGGTTAGGTGAATCGGGTGGGGATTTGGCTCTTGCCATTGCTTTGGTGTCGCGGTGGGTTTGAGCGGCTATGGCATGTGCCAAATGCGTGGAGCAAGTCGAAGCACGATCCTCTTAAAAATGCGAAGGGTCGGCCATTTCATTTTATAATTGTCCAACATTAATTATTTTCCAAAGTCGAAGTTGTCCCAAAGCGGTTCTCTTGTCCCCGTGGAAAATTTTTGTTTGTAGAGTGTCACCCGTTAGATGACCAAATTGTCCGGGCCCTATTACTGCCAACGTTTTGCTATTTGCAGTTGCGGGAATAGGAGGCTTTAAAAATGGAGCGCAGCGGAATGTTAAAGCCGACCTGCTGTAAAATTGTCCCCCGAGACCGAACTACATTTTGAAACATAAATTTTAATTTAACACTAAACCCCGCAATTGCAAATAGCTGCTGTTGGCAGCTGGGCCGTTCATACGCCACTTTGTTTGTCAACCGTCTTATGAATCAACTTTGTCCGACTAATGTATGATTCAACTAAAATCATGAACGTCCCAGTCATTATTGAAACGTCAGCCATGTTGAAAATTCCTGTTTGAAATATTACGAAGTCTATGTGTAAAAAATCTGTCACAGAACCATAAATGAGTCGGTCGTAAATGTTACCAATGCCACCACCGACAATAAAACAGATTCCTATGATTGTCAGGTTAGATAAATTCTTTTTTGTCAACAGGTAGATGAATGTTAGTCCGAGTACTACTAAAGGCAAAATTGTCAGAAGTAGAATCTTTATCGGTTGTGGTAAAGACTGTCCAAGGCTCAAAAATGCTCCAGTGTTTTCAATCTTTGTCAAAGTCAGGAAATTATCTACCAAACTTATCTGTTCATTATAGTCGATTTGTTGTCGTACGATATTTTTTGAAATCTGGTCGCACCCAATATTTGAACTCAGAATTGCTAAAATTACCAGTGTCCTTAAAATTTTCTTAATTTTCATTTGTCGTCTTTGTTTTGTTAACTCCAATCTGTCCAACGGCCTTGCTGCCAACGACCTGTGTTTATGGCGGCTGCGGCTCTCGAAGCGCGTTTTTGTCCCCGAGACCGAAACGAAGTTAAGAAACGTACCCGACATTGGCAACGGTCCCCCGCAGCTGACATAAACACGCTGTTGTGCACTGGGCGGCAAGTCAACTGTTACTTTTGACGTAGATAAAACTGTACCGTCAAAACGAATTTTCTGCGAGTTGTGATCCCTGTCGGCCGTTGACTTGTCGTCCAGACCAAATTTGCGCGTTGGCCTTTGCCCGATCTGTCACAAAAAATAAAACTGTCAAGCGTTACAAATCTGTCTTGGTGGCGAGTGGTAAACCTGCGGTATGTCCACGACTTGCAGGCTTGTCGCCCGGCACGATTTGTCCACGAGTGATGACCAAAGCGCGCGGGCCAAATGTATTTTTTCTTTCAACCTGTCCGGTAGTACAGACGTTATAAACTGAAACTGTACCCGTCCCCGGAGCCCATTTTGCCGCCTTGTGCACAACGTTTGTGTTTGCGCAGTGGTGGGCTTTCGAAGCCGCCACTGTCCGCGTGGACAAACGTTGAACGAAGATAACACTTATAGCTTACACGTCACCCCACCATTGCGCAAACATTTTGTTGGCACCAGTAGCTTAGTGTCCGAATGGTTCGGGTGGGAGATTCATATTCCACATCATAATGAAACTGAAAATACCTCCAAGAATTCCAAGTCCCCACATAAGTTTTACCTTCATCACCTCAAATTTCTCGTTACCCTTTTCAGTTTGTGTAAACATCCCCGGATGATTTACAAGCTTCTCTGCGCCTCCATTGAAATAAATCCAGTATGACCCGATTATCCACAACATGATTATTGATAAAAAGAAAGTTGTAACAATTGGATTTAACTGTCTTGGGTTGAAAAAGTCAAACATGTCATTTGTTAGCCCTGTCAGCATGCCAATGCCCATGATAATCCAAGGAATGTTGCCATAAATGAACCAACCTTTAATCAAACTATCATAACCATCCTTTAAGGCTGGTTTCTCGGATATATATTTTTTTGACCGCGATTTCCATATTAGTCCATTTGCAATTGTTACAACTATGAACATTATCCAAAAATGTTTAAAAAGTGCTGGCATAATTTTATTCCTTCAATTCTATCTTTAAAATTCTATTCTCTTCATCAACGGTTATGTATGAAAGCCTGACTAGCTGTCCGTTGTTTTTTATAGGTCCGCCATGTGAAGCTGTATTGTTAAAGGCATCCCATAGAATGTAGTCTGAGTATTCAAAGTATACCCCTTTTACAGTAAAACTCTCAACGGCATGTCCCTCGTAAGGCATTGGGTTAAAGTTTTCAATCTCACCTTCCACTATTTTATATTCTTTGGTCTCAAAAATCTCTTTCGTCTTTTGTTGACTTGATATGCTGCTTGGAATTGTCAAGAGAGATATAATTAGTCCAAACCCACTGAAAACAAAACCAAATACAATAGTGAATTTCTTTTTCGGTAAAGTACTCTTGTTATATTTTATGTTAAACCAAGAAATTCCTAGTCCAACAATGATAAATACAACGGGCATTAGATTCATCATATCAAATCCTTTGTCCGTCACTTCAAAAACTGTTCTGTAGTCCATTCGTTTTTTAGTTGTCCGTCATTTTTTTTAAAGCTATTGGTGCCAACGTTTGTGTTTGCGCAGTGGTGGGCTTTGGAAGCCGCCACTGTCCGCGTGGGCAAACGTTGAACGAAGATAACACTTTGAACTTACACGTCACCCCACCATTGCGCAAACATTTTGTTGCCGGCTGTTTTTACTTCACCACTCTGTTTCTCCATACTTTTCTATTCGTTCTTTCTCCCTTTCTTCCTGTCGCTTTATTGCCATCTCGTTGGATTTTATTATTCCAATTTTTACAACTTTGGGGATGCTCAAGTTTGCGAAAGTCTTTACGTCAATTTTAGTCTCCTGTTTTATAATGTGTTCGGATAGTTGCAACTCAATTGTCGGGGAAATGTATTTGTCATTAAAGACTTCTTTCATGTCGCGTTGAACACTCCACTGGTCTGCTTCGTATGCCAAGTACCATAGCTGCTTAAAGCACAAAAGTCTCACGTTGTCATTGTTAACTGTTACAATGATTTTTTTCAAAACCTCTCCAAAGATACTCGTTGAACTGAATGGCCATCGAACTGTCTTGTTACATTCTTCAAGTCTGTCCGTATAGGTTTTTACAAATTCCTCTATTCCACTACCAACAGCTTGGTAGTATTTTTTTAGGTTATCTTTCGTTAGTAAATGTGTATTAACTGGCTCAATGAAATCGTAGTATACGTGGTCAACATAATTGCCCTTAACAAATAATTCGTGCAGTTCAATTATTCCAATATTCTCCTTGGAGGTGACAACGTCCTTTAAACTAATATGTTCGATTGGAATCTTTTCTTCCAGTTTTAACTTTCTTAACGCATAAAAATGCTCTTCAAGTTCGAGTATGTTTTTAAATCTATCTTCAGGGTTCTCATCGGCTGCTTTGCTCACAAGAGAAGATAATTCAAACGGTTTTAAATTGTCGGGGTCTTTTCCTGTAAAAATGAAGTAAATAACTTTTCCAATAGAGTAAACATCACTTTTCTCAGTCGCGTCTTTAAGTTTATTTCTTTGCTCTGGAGACACATAGAGTATTTGTCCGTAGCCAGAAGCACTCGATTTTGTGTAATATGAAAGTGACTCGGTATGTTTACCTAATCCAAAGTCCGATACTTTGATAATCATTTTACCCCCAACTTCAAATACTAAAATATTCGAGGGTGATATGTCCCTGTGCAATATACCTTTGCTATGAGCAAATTTTATCGCTTGTATAATTTGGTCAACAAGGCTATATCGTTCTTCTTTTGTTAGGGTGGTGTTCTTCTTTTTTATGTAGTCGTATAGATTTTGTTCAGCATAGGGCATTAAATACCATAGCTTCTCTGAGTCTTTGTCGTTTCCATGATTGATTAATTCGATAATGTTCTCGTGATCTTGAAGGTCGTTCAATAACTTAATCTCTCTTGTCAGTCGATACCTATACTCTTCCTTTGGGTAATGCTCCTTCTTTAACTCTTTCAAAGCATACTTTAGTCCTGTCCTTTCGTCCACATACTGTTTGACGATACAAAAGTATCCTTGTCCCCTTGGTCCCACGTGTTTTAGTTCACTAATCTCCATTGTAAATTGCCAGCTGTTTTTACTTCTTCCTGCTCTTTTCGGTACACGCCAAAATGAATAACTTCCCCAATTCGGTGATTGTTATTTCTACGTAGTCAGGTTCTATTCTTACAATAGCGTCCTCAAGATGTAAGTAGTCGCTATTTGGTTCGTTTTTGATTCTATGAGACTCTACATAAGCGTAGTTTTTCTCTGTCACTTTAATGAGTCCGAGTCTTTGGAGATTTGCCATTTCAAACTCCTTCAAATCTCCATATGTTAAATAGTCCGGTTCTCTTAAATTCTTTTTTAGTTCGTCCTCTCGTTTAGAAACTTTACGAAGTTCTTCTTCAATTTTCCATTTGTCACGTTGAAGTTCCCAATGGCTTTCTTTTTTGTCCTTTAACTGTGTTATTTGTTTGTCAATACTTTCGATTCTTCCCTTGATTTCTTTTTGTATCGGTTCGTTCTTACGTTTTTCTTCTTCTAATTCAATATTCAATTTTCTAATCCTTTCAATATTGATTTCAACTGCTGTCTCAAGTATGAGAAATTCGTTTTTGGATATTTGACTTAAAATATAAGGAAAGACATGGTTCTCTATGTTCTGGTCAGAGTCCACCATGTTTGAAAGTAATAAGGCCCATTTGTCTTGCAGTACCTCATCTTCTTCAAGAGCTGCATAGTCGAGTAGTGGGCAAATTTGTTTAAGTGATATTTTCTTTGGGTCAATATTGTTCTTCTTACAATGTTGCTCTGCTCTATTAAGCATTTTAACTTGGTTCTTAAATCTCCACATTGTCACTTTGTCCTTTAGTAACAATCCAGTCTCTTCAACTGTCGGGATGATTAGTTTGTCCAAAAAGTCCTTTGCTATGTCGAGCCCCTTCTCGATGGCTGTTGATGTTATATCTATTTTCTTGTCAGTCATTACGTCAACTGTTTAGGTAGGAAAATCTGTCCAGTAAAAATTGCCGGCAACGTGTGTGTTTCTGCTGTGGTGCGCTTCCGAAGCCGCGTCCTGTCCCCGAAACCAAACGTGGAACGAAGATATAAACTTTGGGCAACACGTCACCGCACCATAGCAGAAACATTGTGTTGTGGGGTCGTGGCCGCTACACCGTACTCTTTGATTTAAGTCGTCTGTCAATCATGTCATACAATTCGTCAAAGTCGATGTTCAATGTCGAACTTGATATGGAGGTCGGTGTCCCGTACATCTTTTATGTCCGCCACATTAGTGTCTTTGTTATTCAACTCGCTTCGTTTAAGAATTGCTCAGGGTCAACAAGGTCAATAAGAATAAGTTTGGTCGACTTGACTTGGCCGATTCTTAGTCCAACGATTCTGTTCCACTTGATGATATGTCCAGATGCTGCGCTTGAGTTGTCGAGAATTCCTTTGTCGTCAATTACAAGTCCCGGTTTCGTGTCGAAAAGTTTGTAAAAAATATAGAGTCCACAAGGTCCGAAGAAAATTAGTCCAACGTAACCAGCAACTTTTACAAAAGTCTGTGAATGTCTGTGTTAATTGTCCGCAAAACTTATGAGCCAAATTGAAACCAATACAAAAGCAACACTTCCCAAAAAAGTCAGTATACCTATTGTCTTACTTAATTTTATTTCAATCCTTTCTTTATTCATAGTCCAAATTGTCCAGCGGCCATGCCCCACAACGACCTGTGTTTATGGCGGCTGCGGTTCTCGAAGCGCGTTTTTGTCCCCGAGGCCGGGACGAAATTAAGAAACGTACACGACATTGGCAACGGTCCCCCGCAGCTGACATAAACACGCTGTTGTGCAATGGGCGGCAAGTCGACCGTTACGTTTGACGTAGAAAAAACTTTCCAGTCAAACCGAATTTTCTGCGAGCTGTGATCCCTGTCGGCTGTTGACTTGTCGTCCAGACCAAATTTGCGCGTGGGCCTTTGCCCGATCTGTCACAAAAAACAAAACTGTTAAGCGTTACAAACCTGTTCTGGTGGCGAGTGGTTAACCTGCGGTATGTCCACGACTTGCAGGCTTGTCGCCCGGCACGGGTTGTCCACGAATGATGACCAACGCGCGTGGGCCAAATTCATTTTTTCTTTCAACTTGTCCGGTGGTACAGACGTAATAAACTGAAACCGTTCCTGTCCCCGGAGCACACTTTGCCGCCTTGTGCACAACGACCTGTGTTTATGGCGGCTGCGGATCTCGAAGCGCGTTTTTGTCCCTGAGGCCAGAACGAAATTAAGAAACGTACCCGACATTGGCAACGGTCCCCCGCAGCTGATATAAACACGCTGTTGTGCACTGGGCGGCAAGTCAACCGTTACTATTGACGTAGATAAAACTTTCCCGTCAAACCGAATTTTCTGCGAGCTGTGATCCCTGTCGGCTGTTGACTTGTCGTCCAGACCAAATTTGCGCGTTGGCCTTTGCCCGATCTGTCACAAAAAACAAAACTGTCAAGCGTTACAAATCTGTCTTGGTGGCGAGTGGTAAACCTGCGGTATGTCCACGACTTGCAGGCTTGTCGCCCAGCACGATTTGTCCACGAGTGATGACCAACGCGCGCGGGCCAAATTTATTTTTTCATTCAACTTGTCCGGTAGTACAGGCGTAATAAACTGAAACCGTTCCTGTCTCCGGAGCCCCTTTTGCCGCCTTGTGCACAACGACCTGTGTTTATGGCGGCTGCGGTTCTCGAAGCGCGTTTATGTCCCCGACACCGGAACGAAATTAAGAAACGTACTCGACATTGGCAACGGTCCCCCGCAGCTGACATAAACACGCTGTTGTGCACTGGGCGGCAAGTCAACCGTTACTTTTGACGTAGATAAAACTTTTCTGTCAAACCGGTTTTTCTGCGAGCTATGATCCCTGTCGGTCGTTGAGTTGTTGTCCAGACCAAATTTGCGCGGGGGCCTTTGCCCGATCTGTTACAAAAGACAAAACTGTCAAGCGTTACAAATCTGTCTTGGTGGCGAGTGGTAAACCTGCGGTATGTCCACGACTTGCAGCCATGTCGCCCGGCACGGTTTGTCCACGAGTGATGACCAACGCGCTCGGGCCAAATGTATTTTTTCTTTCAACCTGTCCGGTAGTACGGACGTAATAAACTGAAACCGTTCCTGTCCCCGGAGCCCATTTTGCCGCCTTGTGCACAACGTTTGTGT
>Ga0209972_10004174_pt1 | contig 10988 bp, 10 predicted proteins | sample NOAtaG_7_FD_187302 | JGI IMG/M metagenome (GOLD analysis project Ga0209972, IMG submission 187302) | Freshwater lake microbial communities from Lake Erie, under a cyanobacterial bloom - NOAA_Erie_Diel1S_2200h metaG (SPAdes) (version 2) | ecosystem: Environmental > Aquatic > Freshwater > Lake ...
ATAAAATACATACTAATAAAAAATTATTACAATATTAGAAACAATCAATTTTTTTTGATATTATATTAAACCTTATAATACTAATATAATATTACTAAACTAGAAAGTCAATCCACATTATCAAATATGAAACTTTAATTAGAATGTAATTTCAATTTATAATAATAATACCGTAATCTATATTGTAAAGGAAATGTAAAATAATTCATTAATATCCCTATGTATTCTGGTTCATTATTTAATATAAATTTTACAGTAAACTTATTTATTGTTAAAGTTAATCCTGATTTTTTAAACCACTCTAGTGATTTTAACAATTTTAACTTTAATAAATTTATCGAAGCAATTAATATATAATCATTATATTTTAGTGGTAAATTACTATTAATCCACCAATCTAATATATCAATATTACCATTTTCATATGCAAGATTAAATGCATTATCTGAATATTTTAGAGGTAAATTACTATTAACCCACCAATCTAAAACATCCACATGACCATTCTTTGAAGCATAATCCAATGCATTTTTAGAATATTTTAAAGGTAAATTACTATTAACCCACCAGTTTATAACATTTATATCACCATTAGCAGAAGCACTATCCAATACACTTTCAGAATATTCGAAAGGTAAATTATTTTTAAACCACCAATCTAATATATTTAGATTACCAAGTGCAGATGCAACCTCTATATAATGTATTATATTATTATTTAAAAATGATGTATCATGACATAATAAATTTACATTTTTTAACCATTCTAAAATATTAACATTACCACGTGAACATGCTTGATAAATTACACTTGGAATCCAAAATTTTTCTATTTTATTATTATTATGTAAATAATCTAGAATTTTACAATAATTAAATTTACAAATAGATTTACAAATTTCATTAATATATTTTACAGTAATAGGTAAGTTAAATGTTATAATTGATTTAATATTTTTTGAACTAATCTGATCACTTAAAATAAAGTTAGTGTTTCTTTCTATATAATATGATAAATTATGTGAATTACTTATAATAGATTTAGGATTAAGGTTAATCACAACTCGTATATAATAATTACCATTAGTAATACAATCAATATATTTTTTAGATATATCATCTGAATTAAATATCATAAGATCAAAAAGATAATTATTAATACCAGATTTTAATGGGATATAGTTAGCATATATACCTGTATGTGTATATGGTATTACTATAAAATACATATAAAAATAAATTAATGATGTTATTAAAATCAATTTTTATGCATATAACATTAATTTAAGTTTGAACCAATAATTTACATTTATACCTGATTTTTTCCACCATCTTAAGACATTTTTGCTAGAACGATCTAATATTGAATCTAAACTAGTTTTATTGTATTTTAGAAGTAAACCTGAGTCTTTCCACCACTCTAAAACATTTATTCTACCATCCAAAGATGCTCTCTCCAATGCTTTTTCATCATATTTCAATTGTAATTTACTAGTTAACCACCAATTTAACACATGTATATGACCATTTGCAGATGCATATTCTAATGGTTTATTATCATACTCAAACAATAATTTAGATTTATTATTAAGACACCATTCCAATACTTTAACTTGTCCATATCTTGATGCTGAACATAATACAAGATATATTGGATATTTATCATATTTATTTAATTTACAATTAATCAACCAATCTAATACTTTCACATGCCCATACATTGATGCAGATTCTAGTAGATTATATTCATCATATTTTAGACTTAAACCACTATTTATCCACCAATCTAAAACATGTACATGACCATGTGCTGATGCATATGTCATCGCATTTGAACTATATTTTAATTGTAAACTGGAGTTTTTCCACCATTCCAATACATGTATATGACCATTTGCAGATGCATTATCAATTGCATTGTTATCATATCCAAATAGTAATTTAGAATTAAATAACAATTCTAAAATATCAACATACCCATTAGCAGATAGAACATTACTAATGTTATATAACATATCAAATGCATACCCATTAAGATCTTTAGATCTTAATTTTTCTACAATATCCATAAATTCACTGGTATTTTTTAGATAATTTAATTCCTTTATTCTTCGATTAACACACAATGTATAAATATAATCTGGAGTTATACGCACTTTAAATTTTTTAATTACATCCAGATTAAGGAAATTATACTTTTCACTCATCATAATATTTTTATTATTTTTATATAGTATAATTCTGAAATCATACATCCACGGTTTCATACAATCTGCCAAACTAAATATATGACGATTAATATAATTAATATTATTGATATACTGGACAGTATCCATTGTATATGTTTTATATGATGTTGATGGTATTTTTTGAGTTTCAAAAATGTAATACATTTTGATTTACTTTATAAATACTGGATTAAAATTTCAATTTTTTAGATATATACATTTATGCAACAATTTTTTATAATAATACCTGAGTTTTCAACCATTCTAGAACATTAATATAATTCCCAAAGTAATGCGGTTTATCATATTAATATTATTAAATTCTGAAAAAATCATAAACATTTTTAATTATTTTACTACTAGATCTTAAAAAATTATAACACAATGTAATCACTTGATCTATTCTATAAAATATTATATTATATGACGGAATTTTATAATTATTTTTAATAAACCATGCGATAGCTTCATCAGGCATATATGATATTATAAAATCATGATATTTTAACTCTAAATTACTATTGAACCACCACTCTAAAACAGATTTATTTCTAAGAGCATCAAATAAACACCATTCATCATATTCTAATGGTAATCCAGAGTTTTTTGCCCATTCTAAAACATTTACATGACCATTTCTAGATGCTGAACCTAATCTTAATTCTATATTATGATCAGATAATAAATCTGAGTTTTTCCACCATTCTAACACTTCAATACAACCCCATGCAGATGCTACATCTAAACAGTATTGTAAATCGTATTTTATAGATAATCTTGAATTTTTCCACCATTCTAAAAATTTAATATTATTAAATTTACATGCCCCCACAATAAAATTATTATCCACTTTCAAATTAAATTTTTTAATCGTTAAAGGATCATAGACACAATAACGATCACCTATAATAATATTCATATTAATTACAAACATGGAATCAAGACAATCACTAATAGTAGAATAATACTCACTATCAGGTATGATACATACGCTTCTAATATAATAAGTATCTTGAAGTTTATTGTTAAGCAATGATAATTTCTGTATTTTAATCCATTCTTTATCATTATTTGTCTTTAATCCAATATTATTAATACTTATAATTTGATATGTATCATAATTCTCATACATATCATTTTTATCTGTAAATATAAAATACATACTTTATAAAAAATTTTTAAAATATTAAAAACATTCAATTTTTCCTTTTTACACTATTGCAGACCAATAAAATTCTTAATATTTGTTTTCAGTGTATCATAATAAACATGAATTCTATACCATAATGATACCTCAAAATTATTATCAATAAACCACCTGATAACATCTATATGACCATTTTTAAATGCTAATTCCAATGCAGTTTTATAGTATTTAAGAGGTAATCCTAAGTTTTTCCAACACTCTAAAACATTTACATTACCTAACATAGATAATTTCACTAAAATATAATCATAATCATAATCTTTTAATTTTAAACCTGAGTTTTTCCACCATTCCAATACATTTATATGACTATACTCAGATGCAAGATATAACGCATACTCATCATATTTCAGTTCTAATCCACTTTTTAACCACCATTCTAATACTTCTACTTGACCATATTTAGATGCAAAATCTAATGCTGATTCATCATATTCTAATGGTAATCCAGAGTTTTTCCACCAGTCCAAAAATTTAATGGCACCATTTTTACATGCCCATACAATAATCATTGAATCAACTTTTATATTAAACTTTGTTATAATTTTAGGATCTAATATGTAATATCTATCACTTAAAATTACTGATGACATATTATTCGCAATGATTGCCATCCTTACGTAGGTTGATTCATTCGCATATCCATATTTAAATTTAAACCTGTGTTGACGATTTTCCCCTGATGTTGCGATTATGGTATATATTTTCCAATATATTTCTTTGTTAATTATATTTACCCCTGTATTACATATGTGTTTAGCTGATGAATCAAACTCAGAAAGATGAATCAAATGATGATGATGAACGTCATCTTTATCTGTTAATATAAAATACATACCTTATAAAAAATAAATATATCAAGTATAATCAATTTTTCTTATTTACACTATTGTTTAACAAAATTCTTAATATTTGTTTTTTTATATAGTAATAAACCTTCAGTCTATATCTGAATGATATCTTAAAAATTTTATTATTTACACTATTATAGTTTAATAAAAGTTCCAAACTTTTTTTTAAATCCTTAATTTTTTTTTAATAGTATCATAACAATTTTTTCCATAATAATAAACTTTATGTTTACGTGATAATTTAACCATAAAATTATTATGCTTTAACCATTTTATAGCATTTATATGAACATCATGTATATGAATATATCTGAACGCATACTTTAATACCCCATGATCATATACTATGTCTAATCCTGAGTTTGATAACCATTTTAATCCGAATGAGTTTAATGTGTGCATATGTCCGTTAAGAAACGCAGATGATAATCTAAAGTTTTTCCACCATTCTAAAAATTTAATATCACCATAATAACACGCACCAAAAATCATATATTGATCAACTTTTATATTAAACTTTTTAATAGTTTTTGGATCATATAAATAATATCTATCGCTTAGTATTATACGATTAGTTTTTATAATACTTTGCCCAGTAATATCTGATTGAACACTAATATGTGCATATCTTAAATAATAACAATTACTAGGATCAGGTGTGTACCGTCGACCTGAGGGTGAGTTTAAGTTTAATAGATGATATTCCTCATTTTTTTTAGCGATATTTAACCCAGTTGTGCACTTATACTTAACTTTAATAAGTTTTTTTTTAAGAATACTATAATGTTCATAATAAACTATATCATTTTCATCTGTTAATATGAAATACATATTTTATAAAAAATAAATATCAGTGAAAATATAATCAATTTTTAATTAACAATTCCCAATCAATAGTTAATATTTTAACAATCTAAAATATATATAATAATACAATCTATCTAACCATGGCATTAAATTATTATTATAAAACCATTTTATAATATCCATATTACCTTTTTGATATATCATATTTAAAGTAGATTCATCATATTTTAATTCCAAACCACTCTTACGCCACCATGTTAATACATTTACATGACCATTATATGATGCTGTCTCTAATGCATATTCTGTATATTTTAATTCTAATCCACTTTTAAGCCACCAATCTAAAACATTTACATGACCATTAAAAGATGCAGTGTTTAATGCACTTTCATTATATTTTAAGGGTAAACCACTTTTAAGCCACCACTCTAAAACATTTACATGACCATTAAAAGATGCGTTGTTTAATGCATAGGCAGTATATTTTAAGGGTAATCCTGAGTTTTTCCACCAGTCTAATACTTTCACGAAACCCTTTTCTGATGCACAATTTAATACCAATTCACTATATTTTAAGGGTAATCCTGAGTTTTTCCACCATTCAAACACATGTATATAACATTTTATAGATGCATAATACAATGGAATACAATTATATTCAGATGATAATTGTAAGAATAATTTTGAAAATGATTTATTCTTTTTTAACCATTCTAAAAAGTTTATATCACCATAGAAAAATGCAATATTAATAAGCGATTTATCAATACTCAAATTAAATTTTTTTATAGTTTTGGGATCTAATAAATAATATCTATCACTTAAAATCATCTTGCCTAGATGAATACCATACTCAAGATGTGTATCTTTATAAAATAATACACATCTAATATATTTTGGTATTACTTTATTATACAATGAGTAATATGAATAATTATTCAAAGACTTTAATGTATACCTACTATTTATTTTAGAATAATTATTATGAAATATATAATAATTATAAGCTGGATCAAGAAAAGAATCACTGTAATAATGGTCATCGCTTATAAAGTGATCATCTTCTTCGTTTGTTAAAATGAAATACATATTTTTTTGTTAATAAGACGGCGTTTTATACCATTAAAAATTAAATTATAATAAATCAATTTTTAATTCATTAACAGATTCTCTATTTTATTCTAGCAACCTTTAGATTTAGCTAACTAACCATGACATTAAATTATTATTATAAAACCATTTATAATATCCCATTTTAAATCTTCAAGGGTGTAAAGGTAAATTGCTATTAAGCCACCCCTCTAATATATTTATATGACCATTAAAAAATGTATTTGTTAATGTAGATACTATCCTTAATCCTTAATCCTTAATCCTTAATCCTTAATCCTTAATTCTTAATCCTTAATGCATATTTATATTTATCATTTGTGTCATTATAGTCCAATACACTTTTTGGTATATGTTTTTATTTTATTATAATAAACTTGAAATCTATATTGTAGTGGTACTTCAAAATTATTATTAATGAACCACTCTAATACATTTACATGACCATTTTTTGATACCCACTGTAAAACACTCACATCATATTCTAAGGGTAAATTGCTATTTAACCACCATGTTAAAACTTCCACATGACCATTTTCAGATGCTAAACTTAATGCAAATGTATCATATTTTAATTCCAAACCTGAGTTTTTCCACAATTCTAATACATTAATATGACAATTCATAGATGCCCAATGTAATGCACGTTTAGAATATTTTAAGGGTAAATTGCTATTTAACCACCATGTTAAAACTTCCACATGACCATTTTCAGATGCCTTATTTAATGCATATTGATCATATTTTAATGGTAGACCACTATTTAACCACCATTCCAAAACATTTACACGACCACATTCAGATGCTTCAGTCAATGCCGACACATCATATTTTAAAGACAATCCGGAGTTCTTCCACCATTCTAAAAATTCAACTACACCATAATGACAAGCACACCTGATATATCCTTGATCAACTATTAAATTAAATTTTTTTATAGTTCTAGGGTCAAATAAATAATATTTTTCACTTATACTTAAAAATTTTCCAATATTTTTATTATGATGCAACAATATACAGCTAACATACATAGAATCACCATGCATCATACTCCGCATAGATTCCTTAAATGTAGATGACTCTATAATATTACCATTGTTGTTTTTATATATGATTAAAATACCATTTCCGATAACTGTATGATTATAATTAATTTTATGATATCTGTTTATCCATAAAACACATTTATCGTCATCAATATGATGCCCACAATTATTTTCATCAGTAAATACTAAATACATACTTTATAAAAAATTATTACAGTATTTGAATTAATCAATTTTTCTTTATTTGATATATTCTAACAATTTCAAATTAACCATTCACACATTTTAGATTTACATTTGAAAATATTATAATAAATTTTGTATTTTATAGGAATATCCTTTGAAAAATTATGCATCCACCATTCTAAAATATTCATTTCACAATATGAAAATATATGATAGTGTTCCCATATCCATTTCGCATCAAATTTATATAATAAACCTGCTTTTCTCCACCACTCTAGAACGTTTATATTATTTTTATAAGACGCCGATATTAATATGTAGTTTTGATATTCTAAAGGTAATCCACTATTAATCCACCATTCTAATATATCAAAATTACCATTATCAGATGCAAAAAGCAACGAATTACATGAATATTTTAACTCAACACCTGAGCAACACCACAAATTTAATATTTCCACATACCCTTTGTTAGATGCTATATCTATTGCACTATTAGTATATTTTAATGGTAGATTACTATTAAACCACCAATTTAATACATTTATATGACCATTCCAAGATGCACTATCCAAAGCAGATTCATCATATTTTAATGGTAGATTACTTTTAAACCACCATGTTAAAACATCTACATGACCATTTTTAGATGCCCAATATAATGATTTTCCAGTATATTTTAAGATTAGATTGCTTTTTAACCACCAATCTAACACATTTATATGACCATTTTTAGAAGCATTATCAATAGATGTATATGAATATTCAATGTTTAACCCACTATTTAATAACCAGTCTAAAACATTTATATGACAATAATATGATGCAACATCAAAATATGATACATTAAAACGGTCATATAAAGCATTTGGAAATAGATTATTTTTTTTAATGTATTCCAAAGTTTCAGTTGCACCAACAGAACAAATATTCAATATATTATAATGTGTAATATCTATATTGAAGCGACGAATAATATTTATATCACTAATACAATATTCATCACTTAATATAATTTTATTAGAGAAACTTACAATGGATTTATCACCATAAACATAATTACTTATTTGTATATCCTTTGGTGATATTGCTATTCTGAAAAATCTTTTACCACCTATGAAATCCCAAAAATCACAATCAGAAATGCTATAATTTGCCGGATAATATGGTCTAATAAATAATTCTTTATTGACTAAAAACATATTAAAATATGGATCTTTTGATGCACGATAATTTACACCAGTTTTATATATTTTTCTTTCACGTTTGAATAACATAATATTCATTTTGTTTTTATTAACATCAAAAGTTTTAATATTAGGAGGATCAATTTTATTTGTTAAACAAAAATTGATCTGAATTTGTCCAATTAATATTAATGTGTCAAAAACAACATGTATATTATCCCGGTTGAAAGATGTGATGATGATAGATATAAAACAGGATTAAATATTGGAAATCATTTATGGTTTATTAAATTAATGAATGATATAGAAAGAACATCATATCTAAATATTCTTACCAGATTTAGAATTGTTATAATTCCAAAAAATACTACATATAGTTATCATAGTGGACGTTTTTTTCCAGGTCGTTATGAATTATACAACGTTATTTTAAGTGAAATATATTCGATTGAAAATATTAAAACCATATATCAATTCAAATTTAATATTACACCCGCATATATTAAATCGTTATGTAGGTTGGGTTCATTAAATGTTTTACAACATATTGAACGTATTGATAAAATGCAACCATGTGTTGTGGATGATTATGATCACCATCAAAATTCATATTTAGCGGAAGCATGTCGTTCAGGTAATATTGAATTATTAGAGTGGTTAAAGAAAAATAACTATTTAACATCGTATAATTCGAATGGTACCATACTAGTTAATAGTTGTACTTCTGGATTTGATACCGCATCTGCACGTGGTCATGTTGAAGTATTAGATTGGTTGATTAAAAACAATTTACCACTAGAATATACTCATATAGCAATGGATCAAGCATCTTGGTATGGTCATGTAAATGTTTTAGAATGGTGGCTTAATAGTGGATTACCATTAAAATATACTACAGGAATTAATCAGGCATCTTGGAATGGTCATTTTAATGTGTTAGAGTGGTGGAAAACTTCTGGATTATTATTAAAATATAATGAAGATGCTATAGTTGTTGGAATTAGTGAAAATAAAATAAAAGTATTAGAATGGTGGAAAGATTCAGGTTTACGACTAATATTACCAGATAAAAAACGACTAAAATCTCTTTTATCCGAATGTAATGAAGAAACACGAGAATGGTGGTATGAAAATTTTGATGACTTTAATGACTTTAATGACTTTAATAGCTTTGATGTAAACCGTATCATATTTAGAATCAATAAATCAATAAAATCATTTTTTACAAAAAATTGAATTGGATTGTTCACTTAAATAGTATTTCAAATCATTTAATATTATATCTTGTGAAAATGAATTCAAAAACTTTAATAGATGTCAATAACTCTTTCACTAATCTTATTAATTCTAATAATAATTTAATCAATATTTCAGATGAATTAAAGAAATTTAATGGCAATTTAAGTAGTGAAGTTGATATATTAAAAAATAAAACCACCATCCTTAATGAAAAATATAATACATATAAACAAAATTATCCCATCTCTTGTTATGAATCATTATATGACACAATTACCACGAATAATAATATTGCTGTAGAAACTATTAAATTAGGCATTAATACATTAGGTAATGTTGATACACATATAGATATGATTAATACAGCAATAAATGAATTTAGACCTAAGATACCTACACTAGCAAATAATTATGATGAGGTGTGCTTTTGTTTTGATTCTATGCAATTATCATGTTCTTCAATGGAATACCTAATTATTGATAATAATATTATAGATAAAACATATGATTTATTAATCATCATAATAGATCTTAATAAAAAAATGGATGATCTGCTTGAATCTATGGAATAATTAGCTTTAACAGAGCTTTAACAGAGCTTTAACAGAGCTTTAACAGAGCTTTAACAGAGCTTTAACAGAATAAATATATTAAAGTTAAAATATTTATAATAAAATAAAATTGAATTATTTATCTATAATAATTATCATATCAACATGTATATTATCACAGATAAATACTCTTATTATCTAGAATTAAAAACTGGATTGATGAATATTACTGAAAAAAACAAACTTATTCGTGATCGTGGATTTATATTGGAAGTATATGAAATGCTTCAATTTAATTTTAGTTTTGTATTTGATCCTTTTAAATTTTTTAGAATCGCTTTAATACCGTTGAAAGGGATTGTACGAAATGATTATTATTCTAAAGATTACATAACAGCACATGATACCATAATTCTCAGTGAGGAATACAACTATAGTGATATTAAAAGCATTTATAAATTTAATATCCAGATTACACATATGTATATATCATTAGTATGTCGTGCAAATAATAATAAAACATTAGAATATTTACAAAAAAAAAAATGTTTATTACACATAAGTAAAAATGAT
>Ga0209972_10004178_pt1 | contig 10985 bp, 24 predicted proteins | sample NOAtaG_7_FD_187302 | JGI IMG/M metagenome (GOLD analysis project Ga0209972, IMG submission 187302) | Freshwater lake microbial communities from Lake Erie, under a cyanobacterial bloom - NOAA_Erie_Diel1S_2200h metaG (SPAdes) (version 2) | ecosystem: Environmental > Aquatic > Freshwater > Lake ...
ACGTTATCAGCGCGTGGAGAAAATTCAGAAAAGCATGACGCCCACGGGGAGTGTCACGGAGCATCTGAAATTCGTGGAACCGCGTAGAAACAATGCCCAGAAGCGCCTCATGTATGCCCAGCAACGCGCTTTGAAACACCCAGTCTGGGATTAACGGCGCCTTCTTCGTCCCCAGCACCAGCCGTCAGGTAACGTGAAGGGGAGATACATGAAATGTTCCCGACCATCAGGACTGAGCGCCCAGCGTCTCGGTCCTCGATGCTTCATGCCCAGACTAATCTTCAATTTCGACCGAGGAGTATGGTGCATATTATAGAAATGATGATGTTCCCCGCGGCGTTGCTTCTTCATGGTGGCGGCGATTTTCCGTTTATGTACCTCAGATAATCCCGAAGCGTTGGGATTCTTGTTCCCGCGCTTGGCGTCACGCATCTTTTCACGCCCCGCCGGGGTGATGCCTGTCCACGTGGTGTTCACTAAGGATGTGACGGGATGCTGTTGTTTCTCGCAGTATCGTTGGGCATCTTGTATCTTCTTGAACACCCCGAGCAGTTCACTCCCAGGATGTGAGATGCGCGGATGCTGATCCGAGAGATACCAGATGTCATCACGCTGAAACAGATAAATCATGTTTCCAAAATGCGCATGAAATGTCGATGTTGTTCACGAAATAACGTCTGAGTCATCATGGAACTCCCATAATTGTCCAAATAGAACACTTCAGAAATGTTCGTGGCGAGTATGGCCTGAGCACAGGTGACACAGGGTGTATGCGTGACAAACAATGTGCAGTCAGACAACATGAACCAGCGCTCCCACCAAAACAGCTTTTGTAAGGCGTTCATTTCGGCATGAATCACAGTATCTAACGTTTTATTGTCACGTTCCATGGTGTTGTCAGCTCCTGCAGGGGTTCCATTATATCCCACACTAATGATGCGCCGTGAGGGACGATGCCAAATGACACATCCCACACGGGCACGAACAGCCCGACTGCGTTGAGATAATGCTCGAATGGTTTGAATACAGAAGCGCATGTCCCCAGGATGCATCTGAGACTTATGATTGGAAAGTGTCATAGAGTATTGTATATATGAAAAACAGTATCATGAGACATGATAATAAAAGAACACAGAGAATGCCAGAAACAAGAAAGATAGTCTGCGAGATGAAGGAAGTCAAGAGAGAACACCAGAAGAAATGAGATGTACTAAGACTAGAGATTGTGGATAATAGACTATTTATAAGGGTTTGAAATGAAGTAATCCCCCGCCTGCTCCCCATGACCACTGTGACCAGAACTGCGGGTGTTATTGCGGGATATATCACGGGAAAAAATGCGGGTTATTCTGCGGGAAAAAATGCGGGTGGTGTGCGGGTTGTGCACGTTCTCTTATACGCAATGCGCACCCCGCACCATGTAGCGCGCACCATCTAACACGCACCCCGCACATGATGATACGTAACCCCATGTACCCACGCATCTTGACATATCATGGAACATCATGTATATTCAGAGATATACCCCACACACAGGAGATGGCTATGGGAAATTCTGGAGCGCGTGCTGACCGTGAAATGCAGGCCCTGATGCGGAAAGTGCGCAAGTTGGCGGCTCGACAGCGCGGGACCCCCCAGGAGCAGCAGGACCGGGAGGACCTGGAGGCGGCGCCGGGCAAGAGGCGGTTCGTGGATGTGTCAGGCGAACATGATGTCCGCGTGGAGGATGCCACCGCCGACGAGATTTTCCGCGAAATGAAGCGCCGGGATTTTTAAAATTGGGAAATCCTCAGGTACCTCAGCGCTGAGCATCTTAGTGCTGAGGTATTTTTTTGGAATTTCGGAATTTCAGCACTGGGAATCTCAGCACTAAGACACCTGGAAATTCGAAAAAAATATTTTCCAAAAGGACTTGACAAATGGTTCCTGGGGTGCTAGATTGCGGTATGATGAAAAACGACACCGAACTCCGCCTCGAGCTGACGTTCCATCCCGAGGCGTCCGAGGCAGAAAAAACGCAAATCACGCGCATGCTGGCAACGGCAATCGCCGACATCATGGATGATGAAATGCGTTTCACGGATCTAGGCGAGCTGTTGCAGGATTACACGGTGAAGATGCACAGGGCTTGACAAATGGTGCCCCCTAGTGTATACTACAGTATGATGAAAAACGACAACACAACCGAACAGACGCAGCAGGCGCAGCAGGCGCAGCAGGATCAGTCCCTCATGGGCGGCTACTATCATGGCCCCAGCAATGAGGCGGGGCTCACCGCCCGGGAATACTGGGACGCCCGGTGGGAATATGAGGATGAGCAGGAACGCCTCAGGAACGATTGGTAACATGATGCGTAGACGCATACAACCCAAGCCCCCCACGGGCACCCAGGCTCTACTCGCGGCAGAGCGCGAGGCGCGCAAGCAACGGTTACAATCCCGGGTCAGGCTCAGCCCAGGTGGGCGCCCCATGTGCCAATACTGCGGGGTGCATGAGGCCCAGCATACGGGGCATCGCAGAAAGGATGGGAGCGTGATTTTGCGAAAACATGAAAAGCTGTACACTTGCGCAGAATGCCATAATGCACGCTATGACATCACCCCCTATTGGGGACCGCGATATAAACGCGAGGATGTTGCTGAGGCCTACTAAGTGCATGGAAATCAAGCACTTACCCCAGGGCTTGACAAATGGTGGAAACCAGTGTAGCTTTAGGTATACACTCAAAAGGAGAACAGCTTGTCCCAGTACAACGGTTGGATGAACTACGAAACGTGGCGCGTGAACCTGGAGATGCTGGATGGGATGACCATCGAGGATTTCGGATACCGGATCTACAACACGGATGCTGACAGCATCGCCGATGTGGTGGGCGACCTGAGGATGAGCCTCGAGGAGTATGTTTGGGACATTGTCGGGCAGGACGCCAAGGGCTTCGCGCTCGACCTCGCGGAGAGTTTCCTCAGCAAGGTGGATTGGGAGGAAATCGCGGAGCACATGGTGGCAGACGCTGCCGCGGAGTGTGTCTAATGAAAACGTTCCAGGTTCCCGTGTGGTTCAACATTCAGGCCGAGACACAAGAGGAAGCGTGGCAGCAGGTGCAGACGCAGTTGACGCATTACACTCCCATGCCGTCGCACTGGGAGTATGTGGTCGAGGAACCCGTGGAAATCAGCGAGGATAACTAATATGAAAAATGGTGAAAATCTCATCTACCAAATTGCGCAGAACCGTGAAAGTCTCATCTACCAATTTGCCGAGTGCATGGTGCATGACATGGATGGCGACTCGCTTATGGTGTATGCACTGGAAAAGCTGCGGGAAGATTATGCGCAATATAGCAATGAGGTGCTGCTCGCAGAAATTTCGGAATACTATCCTGAACTCCTAGAGGAACAGTAATGCTTTGGCGATTTGAGGATGCCACGGGTGTGTGGCGGACGGGCAAGATGGAACGGTTTTCGGATTTCGGTGGCACCGATGTCACCTATTGGTTCAAGGATCAGGATGGACGCATCCACCTGGTGTCAGGCGCGCGACTCAAGGCAGCATACCCCTTTCCAGAGGCAAACTAACATGGCGGAACGCATTCTCGGTGCACTGTACGAAGGCAAGGAATATCAGCAGGCCATGGCGGATGCCAAGGCAGAGTTCCAAGCCTGGGAGCGGGATAAAAAGCGCAACCGCGTGTCCACCAAGGAGAAATACAAGGCGCAGCGCCTCGCCAAGCTCCATATGATGGAGATGATGCGCTAAGTCCATGTAAATCAAGCACTTACGCCAGGGCTTGACAAATGGGGGAAACGGTGCTATATTACAGTATATGATGAATAACACCTACTCCGATGATGTGCGCGTGATGACTGCCGCGCTCCTGGTGTCCACGCAGTGCTATGAAAACTACGCCTTCACGCCGGAAGGGGATGTGGATGGGGAGAACCCCTACTGGAAGGCGAAGGGGGGATCGGACTACCTGATCCTCAACGTGGACGCAGAGTCCACGGGGCTGGAGATCCAGTATGTACTGGATGCCGTGGCTCCGCAGGTGGAGACGGACAACGCCTTGTTCCGGGAGTACATCATTGGATCCCGGGTGGTGCCTGCCAACTTCACCTTCGGGGACTGGCGGGATGACTTCCTGGAAACCATTCCCAACCCCAGGGCTTGACAAACCCGGAATCCGGTGCTATATTACAGTATATGAAAACATACACCATTAATCGGTTCGCTGAGGTTGAGGGCTTCGCCTCCACGTGGTACGTCATTAACATGGTGACGGGTCTGGCGCAGGACACCGTGTACCGCACCTACACCGAGGCGCGCGCTGCCGCGGATTTCCTGAAAACCTATTATCAGGCAGTGGAGCGGGGGCACCCACCCCGATCCTGGTGAGCACTTGACAAATGGTTCCCCGGGTGCTATATTACATGGTATGATGAACATTTACCAAATCCGAGAATACCCCGACGGCATCGCCGTCGTGGACGTGCGCACCAACTCCACGATTAATACGTGGAACCCCGAACTCAAGCACATGGCGGTGCACTTCTGCCAGCTCCTGAATGAGCGCCTGGACCGGGAAATTTGGTCGAAACCCATTTACGCCTAGGGCTTGACAAATGGTTCCTGGGGTGCTATATTACAGTATACACTTAAAGGAGATTAAGCATGTACCATGTCCCGATGTGCAAGGTGTGCGGCGAGCATGAGGTGGGGACCTTCACGGGAAGTGCGGAGTTTTGCTCGGAGAAGTGCCAGACGGAGGCTTGCTACTCCTATGATGCCCCAGGCGACGGGTGGGGGTATGATGACTGCGAAGCCATCTATTCAGGATCCTACTCTGAGGAGTAGGGCTTGACAAATGGTTGAAACGGTGCTAGATTACGCAGTATAGTCACTCAACACAACACACATCCCAGGAACTATGTCTCTCCAGATTAAGCGTCGTGGTCGTCCCTCCAAGCAGATGCTCGCCGAGCGCGCCTCGAAGGCGACTGTCAAGGCTCGCACCGATATCGAGGTTCTCACCGACCTCAAGGATCGTTTCGACATGTTGGGCAAGCTCACGCAGGGTAGCACCAAGGGTGACATTCGCAGCATGGTGGTGACGGGTGCCCCAGGCGTAGGCAAGACCTACACGGTGAGCAACATCCTTGAGAACACCCCGAACATTGTCACGGAGTCGGTGTCGGGCGCCATCAGCGCGGTCGAGCTCTACAAGCTCGGGTATCGCAATCGCAAGCACGGCAACGTGATTGTCCTGGATGACGCCGATAGCATCTTCACCGATGAGGACGCACTCAACATCCTCAAGGCGCTCTGCGACTCCAGCGCCAATCGCCGCGTGTCCTGGCTCAAGGACAGTCACACGCTCAAGCAGGATGATGTTCCGCAGAGCTATGAATTTCACGGCTCATTCATTTTCATTTCCAACCTTGACTTCCAGAAGTATGTGGACATGGGCGGGAATAAGTATGTCACGCATTTCGAGGCGCTCATGTCACGTAGCCTCTACTTGGATCTGCGTCTCCATGACCGTCAGGCCATTAGTCTCTGGATCGAGCACATTGCCACGGGCGGCAAGCTCTTTGCGCGGGAAAATGTCAAGCCAGACGTTGGGAATAAGATTCTCGCCTTCATTAAGCAGCATCGGGACGACCTGCGTGAGCTGAGTCTGCGTACGGTCATGAAGCTCTGCGCGCTTGCCAAGAGTCACCCCACGGACTGGGAGCGCATGGGACGGGTTCTCTTGACGCGAGGCTAAGTGCATGGGACGTAAGCACTTATCCCCTCGCGCCCGTAAGTGCATATAAATCAAGCACTTAGCCAGGGCTTGACAAATGGTTCCCAGGGTGCTATATTACGCTATATGACTAAAACGACCAAGACCATCGACGCAACGCCCACGTGGGAATCACTGGTTCCCGTTCTCCTCTACCTTGTCCGAAACTCGCGCACTGCGACCGCGGATATTGAGCAGGAGCTGGTTCGCATGGCTCAGGCAGCCGATAAGTGGAATGCTCACTGCAAGGAGACCCGCTAATGTTTACGGAAGTGAACCCCAAGCTGGTGAAGGGCGAAGTCCTCGGGTACAAGAGCTTCGGCATCCATTTTGCCCCGGCGCGGATCTCGGGGTATCAGGTGTGCAGTTCCGCGAGCGAAGGATGCACCACGGCGTGCCTCTACACCAGTGGGCATGGCAGGTTCACGCGCACGCAGGATGCCCGGATCGCCAAGACCCGGCGGTTTTTCGAGGAGCGTCCTGAGTTCCTCACGGAGCTGGTGAAGCACGTGGAAGCTGCCATCCGGAAGGCAAAGCGGTTGCAGCTCACCCCGGCATTCCGGTTCAACCTCACTTCCGACGTGCGCTGGGAACTGGTCCCCGTCATGGTGAAGGGTGTCCAGTATGAAAACATCATGGCAGCATTTCCGCAGGTGCAATTTTACGATTACACCAAGCACACGAACCGCAGAAACATCCCCGCAAACTATCACCTCACGTTCTCACGCAGCGAAAGCAATGATGGTGACGTAGAGGAGATGTTTTTCCAGGGATACAACGTGGCGGTGGTGTTCGACACCAAGAAGGGCGAGCCGCTCCCTACTACATACAAGGGTCGCCCGGTTATCGACGGCGACGAACATGACCTGAGGTTCTTGGACCCCAAGGGTGTCTGGGTGGGACTCCGAGGCAAGGGGGAAGCCAAGAAGCACGACCACAATGGGTTTGTCATCATCACACGCAACAGGAGCTAATTATGGACAACGTGACCTATTTCTTTGCATTTCTCGGCGCCACTCTGACTGGATCCCTTGTAGGCATTCTGCTTGCGGAATTGGTGCTGCGCGCGAAGGATGTCATCCAAGGGGTGACATCATGATGAATGTCCTCATCCTGATGATGATCCTAGCGATAGGAGTGCTGGCAGGCGGCGTTATGATATATGTTCTGGACAGGACATGAAAACCGAGGTAGGGAAATCTCTAGTCATCCATAGTGTGTAAGGCGACATAAACCCCCTATTGACAGGTATCGTGTCTTTCCCCCTCACATGAAAAACTCCATACATTGTCAGAATTCCCTATAGAAAAAATTTTTCCCAGCAAAACATGACTCTTATACTGTTTTCCATCTTTCTGTTATGCATCACCCTGTTACCCTGGGTGTTGTATCGAAAATCTCAGGGACATGATGTTCCTCCCATTCTCGCCATTCTTTCCACAACATTGTTCTTTTTCTCACCCATTGTGTTGTTGTTGGGCATCATCTATTACATCATTCATCTCATCATTCTCATCATTGTTGGAGTGTTTTCATGAAAAAATACATGATACTGTGTTGTGTGTTTCTCTCTGCCTGTTTCCCCATGTATGTTCTGGCACCCAACATGTCAGGATACATTGTGCGCATTGAAAGTGATGTTGCCTGGGAAGGGGTGGTGAATGACACCTGGGTGTCGGGTGTCAACACTTTGAGCATTCCCGTCACGCCTCAGGTGGGGCGCGTGGTGTGTTGGGACATTAGAAAATCTCCGCCCGCCCCGGGACTGCTGCGTGTATTCATGACATATCGTGATTATCACACCGGGAGCACCACACATCCGCGATGGGGTGATGATGCCACCGTGTCCATCCTGGGAAGAATTCGGGGATGTAGTTCCGGGTGGTGAAAAATCGTTTCACAACGAAATATCATGTTTCACCGCCTCAGATAAATAACAATGTCCACTTTAACACGAACCCTCTCTTATGAAAATACCTGACATTTCAGAAATCATTGTGTCATGGCATCGGGCACGGAAACCCACGCCTGAACAAGAACATGTCGCCAATCAGCGAGCGAACATTTGCGATACCTGTGATGAACGTGAATTCATGCCCGTCATTAAAATGTGGAAGTGCGGTGCCTGTGGATGTCCCATCACCAAGAAGATTTACTCGCCCAAGGGCCCCGGTGCCTGTCCCCGAGACAAATGGCCTATTTAAACGCCAACATTCCCGTGATGAGTTGTTTGGTGCGCGGGGAATATCTTCAAAATCATGAACGCGGGTGGGGTGAATATTATCCCTGCATTGCCTTCGCCATTATGAGCCGGCCGGGTGAAGCCACGTTGTTCAACATTCTCATGGAAGATGGGGGTGTCTGGTGGGGTGTGCCCATCAGTGCCTTGTGCTGGCAGGAATGTGAACATCGTCCTTTGGAACAATTGCAACTCTGGAATTCTTTCAGCTACAACGTGAGTGTAACCACATTTGCCGCCTTGAGCCATTTGTCATGCATCTATTATGATAGAGACAATGTGAAACATGCGGGTGAATATCTATTCACCATAGATTGGAGTCAGGGTGATTATTCAGAATTGCGCTATGGCTATGCCGAAACAGCAGACAATCATAAATGCGGGCATGTGATAAAGTTGGATTCCGGGCATTTCGCCATTCAACCCAATAATCGAATGCGCTTCTTTGATCCCAGCTTCACGGTGAAGAAAGACTTGGTGGTGCACCGCCTCATCTCCGATAAGAAATATCGTGTGGAGAACACACCGAAATATTCCACGGAAGATAGTAACAAATTCTATTACGACATTATCCGGGATGAAACTTTATGACTATACAGAAATTCAATCGAGGTGATGTGGCGGAAGCCATACTGGGTGCCACTCTAGTGGCAAAATTTCTTCAAGTGGAACGTGAACAAGGTGATGCTCCAAAATTAATCCATGCTCAAGTGGATGATGTCTTGGATGATTTCTTTAGCAAAGCCACAATGGTGTCATATACATTAAATGATATTTCCGCTGTGAAGGGTAAGGTGGTGCTAGATAATGTTCGTTTCTATGTAAACATTCCCACTCCTGCCAAGATGTTATTGCAACAACGAAACAATAGAACTGTAGTGAATGATTTATATGATTCCGCAATTCAGTATGTGGAGGATACATGGGAATCTGAAATCATTGAATTGTTGGGCAATCAAACACCTGATGATGTTGCCATTATTTCTGATGGTGTAGGGGATCAAAAGGGTACTAAGGCGGATATTAAAATCACGGTGAATAATAAACCGTATAAGCGACAAATTTCATTGAAGGTGGGTGGAGGCGAGCAGTTTGCACAAATCTCAGGTGATGAATTTCTAAAGCAAACAAAACTCTGGAAAGACATTCTAGGATTGAACATCGCACATCTAGAAAATGAATATAATGCCACACTTCGTTATGATAAAAAAGAATTGTTTTCAAGCCGCGAAGATGTACGTTTGGCAGCACTGAAAAATATGATTAAAACCGCTGTGGGCGCTGTGTATAAAGAAGCCGCAGTGCAAATGAAACAATTTGTTTCTAGTAACAATAAACCGTTCTATGAGAACATTGCCAAATTGGTATATCAAGGTGCCACGTTGGGTGATGCCAGTATTGAATTGGTGAAGTTGGAAAATAGAAAATATAAAAATTTAAAATTCTCTGATGCTGACTTCATTAACATTTACTCCACTCGTTTGAAAAATGCCAAACTCATTGTGAAAGTCTCAGAATCAGGAGATCCCAAAGTTCAGCTCTATGCCGAATCTATGACACCCGCCAACTTAATCGTACAAATTCGTGCCAAGGTGGAAGCTGCCTCACGAACCACAAAGGCAGGCAAAACATATTCACCATATTTACGTAATCTAGTTGAGGCGGGCCCTAAAATGTTTTCGCTTATTTAGGACTTGACATTTTCACGTAACATAGATATATTATAGATATATTTTCATCATGGAGGTGTTTATGCGCACTTGTGTTCGTTGCAAATGTTATATTCCTAATGCACGTCTTGAAATACTCCCTGACACACAAACATGTGTGGGATGTTCGGGTGTTCAGAAATATGTAGGCGCCATGGTGTATGACCACAAGACGGCAGGACGATTGGAATTTGTCCGCCCAGAAAACACACAAGCAGTACAAACTTTAATTCGTTTTGTTAACCGAGGACGATAATGAATATTCACGTAACTGATAACGCCATCACAGAACTCCGTGCCAACAAGGAGCATGATGTTCAACATTATCGCATGGGTGTCATGCCCGGCGGATGTTCAGGATTTAAATATACACTCATGTTGGAAGATGTTGCTGCCGATGATGATGTGCTCATTGATGCCGCCGCCGATGTGAAAATCATTGTTGATCCTTTCTCAGCGCAATATCTTGAAGGTGCTGAATTGGATTATGTCAAGACATTGACGGAATCCGGATTTACATTTAAAAATCCCAACGCCACAGGCGGATGCGGATGTGGGTCAAGTTTCTCGGCATAACTACACATAGGATTATATTATGATTAAACATGCAGACATTGTAATTGATTTACAGGCAGGTGACACAGGAAAGGGTAAGGTGTCACATCATTTGGCAAAACAGCGTGACTATGATGTAGTCTTACGTTTCAATGGCGGCGCCAATGCCGGACACACCATCTATCATGAAGGACAAAAGGTGGTGACACATCAAGTTCCTGTGGGGGTGTTCTACAACATTCCCTGCATTATTGGTCCTGGGTGTGTCGTAAATATTCCAGCCTTGGTTGAAGAAATTAACATGTTGAAGAAATTGGGATTTGAAACCAACATTTATGTTGATAAGCGTTGTCACATCACGGCACCCGCCCATATTGCCGAAGATGGTCAAGATAATAAAATTGGGACAACACGCCAAGGCATTGGTCCCACCTATCGGGACAAGTATGCCCGTACAGGAAATCGTCTGGGTGATTTAGTTACATTCAATGATTTCACCCGGCCCTATGGCGTAATTGATGTTGCCCAATATTTTTTTCAGATGCCGCGTGAATTAACTGTTTTGTGTGAAGGGGCTCAAGGATTTCAAATTGACATTGATTGGGGAGATTATCCCTATGTCACAAGTTCACATTGCACAACAGGCGCCGTGGCATTGAATGGTATTGCTCCGCGCACATGGCGCAATGTGTATGGTGTC
>Ga0209972_10004180_pt1 | contig 10982 bp, 9 predicted proteins | sample NOAtaG_7_FD_187302 | JGI IMG/M metagenome (GOLD analysis project Ga0209972, IMG submission 187302) | Freshwater lake microbial communities from Lake Erie, under a cyanobacterial bloom - NOAA_Erie_Diel1S_2200h metaG (SPAdes) (version 2) | ecosystem: Environmental > Aquatic > Freshwater > Lake ...
GCGATCCTGCTCGCGAACTGGGGCGATCAGGGCCCGCTGCTCGGCGATGTGAACCGGGACGGCACGATCAACGCGCTGGATCTTTCGATCCTGCTTGGCCGCTGGGGCCAGACGCTCTGACGGCCGCCGCGCCGAGGGAGAGGCGTGCGACGACGGGCACATGGTCGCTCGGCCAGCGGCCTGCAGGCTTGCGGAGGTCGATCGTACATGAGCGGACCTCGACGGGCGCGCTTGCGAACACGAAGTCGATGCGCAGGTCGCCGACGCGGTCCTCCCAGCCGCTGAAAGTGCCCTGCTCGGGCGCATCGGGGTTCGCGACCCGCCAGCTGTCGCGGAGGCCCGCGCGCGGATGCTCGAGCAGGGCCTTGATCGGCGGGCTCGCCGGTCCGCAGTTGAAGTCGCCGAGAAGCACCACCGGATCTGCGTGCGTGCGCGCCGCGATGCGGTCCGCCACGAGACGGGCAGCCTCGAGACGCGCCTCGTCGCCGCGATGGTCGAAGTGAACATTGAAGATGTAGAGCGCCCTCGGTGTACCGCCCGCAAGCGGTGCGCGCTCGATGAAGCGCGCGAAGGTCGCGATGCGCGGAAGCGACGAGTCCCACGATTTCGACCCCGCGACCTCGGGCGTGGTCGACAGCCAGAATGTCCCCTGCTCCTTCGCGTCGAGTTCCCAGCGGGCGTGGTCGTAGAGGATCGGACAGGCCTCGCCCTGCGAGGCATCCTTCTCGCGCGTACGAGAGATCGCCTTGAACTGCGGGCAATCGGCGAGGACCTCCGCAACCTGCTCGGGAAGCGCCTCCTGCAGTCCCCAGAACTCGCCCTCGCGGAGGATCTCCGCCACCATCTCGCGGCGATGACGCCAGGCGTTGGCGCCGTCGCCGTGGTTTGCGTAGCGGATGTTGAAGGTGCCGACCGCGATGTCATCGCGCGGCGGCGATGCCGGCGCGGATTGAACCGGTTGCGAGGCGATGGAACAGGCGAGGAGAAACGCGCCGAGCATGGCGCGAGTCTATCGAACCCCGGGGGGTCGGTTCAGAACGACGCGCTCAGACGCAGCCACACGACGCCTTCGCCGTCGTCGAACGCGCCGCTCCGTCGGTCGGCGTCGAGCACCGCCGAAAGCCCCGTCGCAGTGGAGGTCGAGCGCCAGCCTGCACCGACGCCCGCGGTCCAACGATCGTCGAGCTTGGCGCGGACGGCAGCGCCCGCCTGCCAGTCGGGGTACTGCTCGAGCACCTCTCCGGGCGAGACGCGCGTGAGCGCCTCCGCGCCGAGATGAAGCGAAACTCCATCGCCGAGGTCGTGCCGCGTCTCGATCCCCACCGGCCTGCTGCCCGACCACTGGAGGCTCGTGGTTCCGCGGCCGTCGAGTTCGAGCGAGAGGCTCGGCGACTCGCCGAGTTCCCACGGCTGCGACAACCTCGAGGAGACGGGCTCGTCTGCGAGCTCGCTGAGCGCACGCGCGCCGATCGCGAGGACCGGCACGGTGGCGAGGAGGACGGCGATGGCCTTGCGGGAGGGCATGATCGGAAAACGCGCGAGACGCCGCGGATGTTCCGAAATCGTAGGACCCGATTGCAGCCGAAATCTCAGGGATTTGCGGCCGCAGGCGCGGTCGTCCCTGCGTCCGTGGCGCTCTTGCCGGGGCCCGGCGCGGGCTCCGCAAGCAGGAGTTTCATCGCTTCCTCGGCCGCGCCGGGCACGATCCGCGCGATGCGGTCGTGCGGCGTTCCGCTTCCGAGCTCGTAGGTGATCCCGGGCGCGCGGAAAGTCTCGAACGCCCAGCGCTTGAAGGTCCACTCGTTCACATTGTTCGTGGCGCTCGACTCGACGGCGTAGTCGGGAAAGCGCTCCCCGATCGCCGCCAGCCAGCGCGAGGCGAACCGCGCCGGCTCGAGCGGGGTGTCGTCGGGCGGCACATAGAAGATGTCCTTGGAAGTCGCGTGGAAGTCGAGCAGCAGGCGCGGCACGCGCGCGCCGTCGTTCGTGAACGCGAGGATCGCGTCGCGCACGACGCGCGTCTCGACCTGCGTGAACGGCCCCCAGTCGCGGTTCGCATCGACCGCGCCGAGCGTGCTGCGCCAGTGGCCCTCGTGCACGCCGTCTGGATTCACGAGCGGCACGCACAGCACGCGGAAACGCGCGCGGAACGCGCGGGCCGTCTCGGTGTCGTCGGCAAGGGCCTCGATGAAGCGGAAGAGCCCCACCGATCCCGCGACCTCGGGCGGGTGCTGGCGACCGATCACCATGAGCGCCTCGCGCGCATCGGCGGCGCCGAACTCGAAGGCGCGGATCGCGCGATCGGCTTCGGACCGGCCGACTTCGTACGGCGTGGCGCCGAGCTTCGACGCCGTCGCATCGGTCCAGGCCTCGATCTCGGCGATTCCGATCATGTGGTTGCTCGCCACGATCACCGGATCTGGTCCGACGCGCAGCCGCAGCACGCACTCCTTCGCGCCCTCCCCGCCCTCGTAGTCCTTCGAGGCCACCCGCACGAAGGTGCGGCCATCGGTCGAGATGTATGGCCGCGGCCGCGCCTTGCTGGCGGTGATGACGATGCGCACCGTGATCTCGCGCTCGACCGCGCTCGCCACCCGGAACGCGTACCACGGACTCGGATTGATCGGCGTGTTCTCGGGGCTCGACACGACCTTGTAGTCGAGCGGTCCGATCCGCTCGCACGCGTTGACGCGCGCGCCGCTGAAGTCGTTGTCGATGCGCACGACGCCTTGGTCTTCCTCGAAGATCCAGTCGCGGCGCGCCTGCAGTTCGGCGACGCGCGGAGGCGCCGCCTGTTGCGACGCGGCGGCAGCGCCCGAGGCGTCCTGCGACCTGGCCGCCGCCGTGAACGGCATGCATGCGATCGGCGCCGCGAGCAGCGCCGCCTTCAGCAATGCGAGCACGCCCACGGTGCGGGCACGGGAGTTCCTGGGCGAAGACATCGCCGCAGCGTACCCTCGCGTTTGCTACCTTTCCGCGCATGATGTTCTCCGCAACCATCGCGCTTGCCGTCACCCTGCTCGGCGCGCCCCAATCCACACCCGCGCCCACACCCGCGTCCACACCCGCGCCCGCACCCGCCGCCCCCGCTGCGAAGCCCGCGCCCCGCGCTCCAGCCCAGCCCGATCAGGCGCTCGCGCCGCTCGCGTTCCTCGAGGGCCACTGGCTCACGACGCTCCCCAACGGCATGGTCAGCGAGGAATCGTGGCTTCCCGTCCGCGGCAAGTCGATGCTCGGCACCTTCCGCCAGACGCGGCCCGACGGAAACCCCGCCTTCTTCGAGTTCACGCAGATCGTGTCGACCGACAAGGGCATCGTGCTGCGTCAGGTGCATGTGCACTCGCGCTTCGAGACCGACGATCGCCGCAAGGAACCCATGTTCCTCAAGCTCGCGAAGGCCGAGAACGGCTCGGCGACCTTCGTGCCGATCGCGGACGGCGAGTTCGGCGAAGGAACGAGCTCGCACGCGGGCGACCTCGCCAGCGTGACCTATGCGGTGGCCAAGGGCGCCGACGGCGCGGACCGCCTCACCCTGCGCATCGAGTCGACGCCGGTGAAGGATCCGAAGAACCCCGACGCGCCCGCGAAGCCGCAGGTGATCGAGATCTCGATGCAGCGCGCCAAGTGAACGATCGGGCCGCATCGCTGCGGAACCCCCCCTCGTTCGGCCGATGAATCGGGCTGACGCAGCCCGTGGAACCAGCATGTCGATCTCGATCCTCATCCTCACGCTGAACGAAGAGACGAACATCGGGGCGTGCCTCGACTCGCTCGCGGGCTTCGACGACATCGTCGTGTTCGACAGCGTCAGCAAGGACAAGACCGTCGAGATCGCCGTGGCGAAGGGTGCGCGCATCGTCGAGCGCCCGTTCGACAACTGGGCCGCCCACCAGAACTGGGCGATGGACAACATCGACTTCAAGCACGGGTGGGTGTTCTATCTCGACGCCGACGAGCGCATGACGCCCGAGCTCCGCGACGAGATCCTCGCGATCGCCCGCGACTCCGCGCGGCCCGAAGTTGCCTACTACTGCGGCAGGAAGAACTTCTTCCTCGGCAAGTGGATCCGCCACGCGATGCCGCCCGGCATGATCATGCGCTTCTTCAAGCCGAAGAAGATCCGCTTCGAGCGGCTCGTGAACCCCGTTCCCGTGATCGACGGACCGCACGGCTACCTCCGCCACTTCTTCGAGCACTACAACTTCTCGAAGGGTCTCACGGAGTGGTTCGACAAGCACAACAAGTACAGCCTGTTCGAGGCGATGGAAGGCATGAAGCTCCGCGAGAAGCCCGTCGGCCTCGGCGCGCTCTTCTCGGGCGACCGCTTCGAGCGGCGCCGCGCGCTCAAGGAACTCAGCTTCCGCATGCCGCTGCGGCCGCTCGTCAAGTTCCTCTACATGTATGTCCTGAAGCTCGGCTTCCTCGACGGACGCGCGGGCTACACCTACTGCAAGCTGCAGTCGATGTACGAGTACATGATCGTCGTCAAGATGCGCGAGCTCGCGCGCAAGGAACGCGGCCTGCCCGTCTGAGCGGCGCGGCCGCGCGGATCAGGCCGCGTTCGGCGGCTTGCCCGCAGCCACATCCTCGAGGATCCTCATCATGCGCAGCGCCAGGTTGGTGCGGTCGTAGTTCTGCGCGCCCTTCAGGCAGCTCGCGCGGAACCGGTCGAGCTCGGTGCGGTCGGAGGAAAGCCGCTGCAGCGCCGCGCAGAGCTGGTCCACGCTCTCGGGCTCGAACGGAATGCCGGCGCCTTCCTCGCGCACGATGTCCGCGCTCTCGCCCTCGACTCCGTGGAGGACCGGCAGGCCCATCCCCATCGACTCGAAGAGCTTCGACGGGATCACCGTCGTGAAGAGATCGGTCTTCTTGAGGTGGATGACGCTGACATCGAGCAGCGACCAGTAGCGCGGCACATCGGCCTTCGGCACGGTGTCGATGAAGATCGCGTTCGAAAGCTTCTTCTCGGCCGCCATCTGCTTGAGCGCATCCTTGCGCGCGCCGTCGCCGAGGAACAGGAAGACAACGCTCGTGTCGCGCAGGCGCTCGGCCGCCGCGACGAGCGTCTCGAGCCCGTGCGCGAGGCCGTGGGTGCCGATGTAGCCCGCGACGAACTTGCCTTCGAGGCCGAGTTTCGCGGTGAGCTCGGGGTCCTTCGCGCGCGGCTTGAACTGCGAGATGTCGACGCCGTTCGTGATCACCTCGATCTTGCGGCCGTCGATGCCGCGCCGCACGAGGATCTCCTTGAAGCTGCGCGTCACCGACACGACGCGCGCGCTCTTCCGATAGAGGAACAGCTCGACCGCCTCGAGGAAGCGGATCGCGCGCTCGTTCTTCATCGCGCCGACGGCCTTGATCGATTCCGGCCACAGGTCGCGGAGCTCGAAGATGTACGGACGGAACTTGGTGCGGCTGACGGCGTAGGCGGCGCAGGCGGTGAAGAACTGCGGGCTCGTGCCGACGATGACATCGACCTTCCGCACGAAGAAGCTCGCGATGAACGCCGAGAGCATGTAGCTCTGGTAGTCGAGCACGCGGCGCAGGAAGCCCTCGTTCGCCGTGATGTAGCTCCACACGCGGATGACGCGGATGCCTTCGATGGTCTCGCTCTGCCACAGCTTGTTGCGGTAGCCGTCGAAGACCTTCCCCTTCGGGAAGTTCGGCGCGCAGGTGATCACCGTGACCTTGTGACCGGCCTTCACCCACTCGCGGCAATGCTCGAAGGTACGGCTTGCGGGCGCGTTCACTTCGGGCGGGAAGTTGTCGGTGAGGAAGAGGAGGTGCACGGCGACCACGAGATGTCGATGACCGGAGCCGCGCCTAGGAAGCGCGCGACGGCCTTCGAATTCGGTTCGGCGCACCCGAACCTCGGATGATATTTCGACCGAGTTACCCGCCACTCTGCACCCTCAGCCGTCAAAATCAGGTTGAGAAGTCCATTGGAAGCCCGGACCGAGCCGCCGGCCGCGTCGATCTCGACCTCGAAGCCGGGGGCAAAGTGCCAATGTGACTCAGCCGAGCGCCACGCACCCACCGTATCCCGGACGGCCAGCCGGCCGTCCTTGCCGAGGACGAGTTCCCGCGAGTGGGTCGACCCGTCGGGCAGCCTGAGGAATCCGTCATGGGTGCCTTGGACGCGGCAGGCCTGGTCGTCGGCGGCGACGGAGACGCCCGAAATGCGGGCGCGGCGGGCCACGCGGAAGCCGCCCCAGACCTCGGAGCTGTCCGCGCCGCCGATCGTGACCGTGTTGTGGGCGGCCGACCCGCGCTGGCGGAGCCGCTCGGGCCCGACGCCGTACTGCGAGATCCCGGAGTTCACGAGGACGCGGCGGCCGCCGATCGAGAGTTCGAAGGAAAGGGTGTCCGCGTGCGCGTGCCCGGGCAGGTAGTCGGGTCCGATGTCGCCGACATCGACGATCGCCACGGCGTCGCCGGCCTCGAGCCGCGCCATGCCGCTGTGGGCGAAGTGCGCGACCCGCGGCGCGGAATCGGCGCGTCCGTCCGCGGCAGGCAGCCCGAGCCGCACTGCGTACGCCTCGAGTTCGGCGAGCGTCGGCGCCACGCCTCCCACGCTGTCGTTGAAGAACGAAACCTCGCCGTCCGGATGGCAGACCGCCGCGAGATAGCGGCGCATGGCGGGCAGGCGCTCGCGCAGGTGCTCGAGATCGTCGTCGTCGCAGGCGACGGCGTAGGCGCGCGACGCGTTCAGGAGGTCGAGCATGTCCTCGAGCGCGAGCGCGTGGTACATCGGCGAGCGTTCGAACTGGCCTCCATCCGCGAGGATCTGCTCGGGAATCTCCGCACGGAGGATGCCCTCGCCGAGCTCGAACCAGTCCTCGGCCTCGTCGCCGTCGAAGAAGAGCCCGGCGATCATCAGGGCCTTCGCGTTCACGAACAGGTGGTTCCCGAGCAGATGCCACTCGAGCCGCTTGGTCAAAAAGCGCGCCTGCGCCGCGAGGCTGTCGAGCATGCCGGGCACGGGTTCGTTGCCCGCGCGCAGCCACTTGATCCAGTTCACGATGCGCAGCGAGGTCGGATAGGGCTCCCACGCCGTGCCCTTGCCCGCGGGGCACTCGCGCATCCAGCGCGCGATGAGCGCGCGGTGCCATGCGACGCGCTCGGCGGCGCCAAACGCGCAGAGGTCGTCGAAGTAGTGCTGGTTGTAGCGCCAGAGCTTGGCAAGGTCCTTGCCGTCCCAGCCGTGCGCGTCGAGGTCGCGTTCCTCGTTGAGGAAGCGCATCTGCGTCGGGGCGATCAGGCTCTGCTCGCGACGCGCAGGATCGACCCACCGACCGGTCGGCGTCCGCAGCCGCGGCGCAGGCCGGAGATCGGGCTGGGGCCGCGCCAAGCGGAAGCGCACCCGCCCGTACACCTGCACCGGCTTGAGCCAGCGCACCGTGTTCCAGAGCCGGTATGCCTTCGCGATCGGGTTCATGTCAGGACTCGCGCGCCGCGCGCGGAACCGATGGCTACGCCAGCAGCTTCTCGAGGTGCGCCACGATGCGCTCGCTCGTCTTGCCGTCCCAGAGCGGTGGAATGCCACCCTTCTTCCACTGGCCCGCAAACAGCCGGTCGAGCGCCGGCTTGAGCGCAGCAGGATTCGTTCCGATCAGTTCGTTGGTGCCGAGTTCGATCGTCTCCGGACGCTCGGTGTTGTCGCGCATCGTGAGGCACGGCACGCCCATCACCGTGGTTTCCTCGGTGATTCCGCCCGAATCGGTGATGACCGCCTTCGCGTGCTTCACGAGGTAGTTGAACTCGAGGTACGGCTGCGGATCGACGAGCTTGAGGCTCTCGGGCAGGCCGCCCATGTCGCGCATCGTCTTCGCGGTGCGCGGATGCACGGGGAACACGACGGGTTCGCCGCGCGTCCCGGCGATGATCGCGTCGAGGAGCTTGGTGAAGGTGCTGCCCGAGTCGACATTCGCGGGGCGGTGCATCGTCATCACGAAGTACGACTTCGGCTTGAGGCCGAGCTCATCGAAGAATGCGGGCTTCGAGAGACGGTCCATGTTCGCGCGCAGCGTGTCGATCATGGTGTTGCCGACGAAGAAGATCCGGTCGTCGGACACACCCGCGCCGCGCAGGTTGCGGTTCGCGTGCTCGCTCGTCGTGAAGAAGTAGTTGGTGATCGCGTCGGTCACCATGCGGTTGATCTCCTCGGGCATCGTCCAGTCGCCCGAGCGGATGCCCGCCTCGACATGCGCCACCTTCACCCAGAGCTTCTGCGCCGCGATCGCGCACGCCATCGTGCTCGTCACATCGCCGACGACGAGGCAGAGCGCGGGCTTCTTCTCGAGGAGCAGCTTCTCGTAGCGCGTCATGATCGACGCGGTCTGCTCGGCGTGCGAGCCCGAGCCGACCTCGAGGTTGACATCGGGCGCGGGGATCCCGAGCTGGCGGAAGAAGTCGCCCGACATCTTCTCGTCGTAGTGCTGGCCGGTGTGGACGAGGCGGTAGCGGACCGGGCCGCCCTGCTTCTCGCGCGCCTGGATGGCGTGGATGATCGGCGCGATCTTCATGAAGTTCGGCCGCGCGCCCGCAATGATGTCGACGAGGATCGTGCTCATGCTGTCACCGTGTCTTCCATGAACCTCAGCGGCTGGTGCGCGCGAGATCGGCTGCCGCGATGGTCGCCTCGGCGACCTCGATCAGTTCCTCGAACGGGATCGGCGACGCGCCGCCCGACGCGACCGCGTCGACAAACGCCGCGGCGCAGGCCTTCTGGCCCTTGTCCTGCCGCCAGAGGTTCATCTTCGAGAACTTCGGCCAGCCGAAGCCGGTCATCTTGCGGAAGTTGTCGAGCTGGATCACGCGTCCCTGCGCGAAGACCTCGAGGCGCTCCTTGGGGAACGACTTCGGTCCGTTCGCGAAGTAGTGGACGGTGCCGATCGAGCCGTCGGCGAAGCCGAGGTCGATCGAGACGGTGTCGCCCGACTTGCCTTCCATCGCATGGGCGCGAACCGAGGTGATGCGCTCGCCCGCGAGGAATCGCAGGAGATCGATGAAGTGGCAGCCTTCGCCGACGATGCGGCCGCCGCCGACATCGCGGTCCTGCGTCCAGTGCTCGGCGGGAATCGCGCCGGCGTTCACGGTCATGATGAAGGACTTCGGCCCGCTCGCGCCCTTGAGGAGCGACTTGAGCTTCGCGACCTGCGGCGCGAAGCGGCGGTTGAAGCCGACCATGACGATCGGACTCGCGCCCTTCCTTTCGGCGTCGGCGCGCGCGGCCTCGATCTCGCGAAGTTCCTCGGTCTTGAGCGCGATCGGCTTCTCGACGAAGACATGCTTGCCTGCGCGAAGCGCCTGGCAGACCATCGACGCGTGCGAGTCGTGGCGCGTCGAGATGACGATCGTGTTCACGCTGTCGTCGCGGAAGACGCCGTCGGTGTCGGTCGTGGTCGACTCGAAGCCGAACTTGCGGCCCGCGTGCAGTCCGCTCACGCCGCCGCTCGAGGCGACGGTGCGCAGGCGCGCGCCCGACTCCTTGAACGCGGGGATGAGCACGGCGGTCGCGTAGTTGCCCGAGCCGATGAAGCCGATCGACGCGGCGCCCTTCGCGGGCTGCGCCGCGGGCTTCGGAAGCTCGACGGAGGTGCGGCGCACCTCGGCGTCGGACTTCCTGTCGGCGGCGGGATACTCGAGCAGGATGCCGAGGCTCGGCGCGCCGTCCGAGACGAGCTCGTAGGCGTCCACGGCCTGCTCGATCGCGAAGCGGTGCGAGATCAGCGGCTTCACATCGAGCCGCCCGTCCGACATCATGTCGAGCACGGCCTCGAAGTTGCGCTGCTCGGTCCAGCGGACGAAGCCGACCGGATAGTCGTTGCCGCGCTCCTCATAGTTCGGGTCGTAGCGGCCGGGACCGTACGAGCAGGACACCTGGAAGGTGAGCTCCTTTTCGAAGAAGTCCGCGCGCGAAAGCTCGAGTCCGGTGACGCCGACGAGCACGATGCGGCCGCGCTTGCGGCACATCAGCGCCGCCTGGTGCATCGGCTCGTTCGACTTGGTCGCGGCGGTGATGATGACCGCATCGACGCCGCGGCCGCGCGAGAAGGCCTGCGCCGCTGCGACGGGATCCTGTCCCGCGCCGATGTTCACCACCTCGGCGCCGAACTTCTTCGCCATCTCGAGCTTCTCGGGGTCGAAGTCGAGGCCCAGCACGCGGCAGCCATGCGAACGCAGGAGCTGCACCGTGACGAGGCCGATGAGCCCGAGGCCGGTGACGACCACGGTCTCGCCGAGCGTCGGCTGGACGAGGCGGATGCCCTGCAGCGCGATCGCGCCGAGCACGGTGAACGCGGCCTCGTCGTCGCTGACATTGTCCGGAACACGCGCTGTGAGATTGATCGGAACGCACACCGCCTCTGCGTGCTTGCCGTTCGAGACGACGCGGTCGCCCGGCGCGTAGCCGACGAGCCCGCTTCCCACCTCCATCACGCGGCCGACATTGCAGTATCCAAGCGGCAGCGGCTGGTCGAGCTTGTTGAAGACCGTCTCGAGCGTCGGCATGATGCCGTCGGTCTTCATCTTGTCGAGCACCATGCGCACCTTGTCAGGCTGCTGGCGCGCCTTCTGGATCCAGCCGGCCTTGCCGAACTCGACGAGCATGCGTTCGGTGCCGACGGAGACGAGCGTGCGCGAGGTGCGGACGAGGAGATGGCCGCGCTTGGAAGCGGGGCACGGAACCTCGGCGACCTCGGTCGAGCCGTTCTTGAGGGACTGCAGGATCTGTTTCACTTGGAATCTCGCTCTGACGAGGCGATCGCCGCCTCGCGGGAGTCGTAGTATCGGCGCTTCGCAGGGGGCGTCATGCCCGAAACCACGAGGACTCTTGCGAATCTCGCGGTTCCTTCGCAGTTCAAGCGCATGCGGCTTCGGGGTTTCTCGGACACTCGCGCCGGCAGTGCGCCTATTTGACGCATTCGACCAGCATGAAGAGCCCGCGGCCCTTCGCAAAGGTCTTGAAGAACCATCGCGGCCAG
>Ga0209972_10004183_pt1 | contig 10978 bp, 6 predicted proteins | sample NOAtaG_7_FD_187302 | JGI IMG/M metagenome (GOLD analysis project Ga0209972, IMG submission 187302) | Freshwater lake microbial communities from Lake Erie, under a cyanobacterial bloom - NOAA_Erie_Diel1S_2200h metaG (SPAdes) (version 2) | ecosystem: Environmental > Aquatic > Freshwater > Lake ...
CGGGAACAGCGCCGAAATTCGCCACCTCAGCGGCAGCTATCCGACCGGAGTGCGGGTCTCTTTCAGCGCTCCCATTCCCCGGGCGAATGTGCGCCTCGCCATTCTCTCCGCCAATTCCGGAGGCTCCGGGGGCCCGTCGCGCGACGAGATCAGGGTCGCCCAGGCGCCGTCGGCCGAGAACGGCTACACCGCGATCGTCCGGGTCGACGATACGCGAAGGAGTGGCAGCCGCCGCTATGAATTCACCCTTCGCTGGGAGCTTGATGATAAACAATGAAGGCGCAAAGCAAGAGAAAAGTCTCGCATAATCTGCCCACACCACGGCTCGGCCTGCATACGGGGATTGCCGGCGGCATCCATCGCTCAATCGAACAGGCGGTCAACAAGGGGTGCCAGACCTGGCAAATTTTCTCCCGCAATCCGCGCGGCTGGACCGCCCGTCCGCTGGCGGAGGCTGAGATTGCACTATTCAGGGAGCAGCGTGTCGCGGCCGGACTCGATCCCTGCGTCATCCATTCCTGCTACCTGATCAACCTTGCCGCGCCCAACGAGGAGGTTCGGGCCAAATCGATCGCCGCTTTTCGTGATGAGATCGAACGCAGTCTGGCGATCGGCGCCGACTATCTGGTGATCCATCCCGGCAGCGCCCGCGGGGCATCGGTCGCGGAGGCGACGGCCACCTGTGCGCGGGCTTTTCACGACGCCGCGGCTGGACTCGAGCCGGCCATGGCCAGTGGCGGCCTGCGCATTCTGATTGAGAATACGGCGGGACAGGGTGAGCAGATTGGCCGGACCTTCGCCCAGGTGCGCGATCTGCTCGACCTCTGTCCGGATCTGCCGATGGGGATGTGCCTCGACACCGCCCACTCTTTTGCCGCCGGCTATGACTGGCGGGACGAGCAGGCCGCGCAACAGGCCTTCGCTGAGCTTGACCAGACGGTGGGCCTCGACAACGTTCATGTTGTCCACTTCAATGATTCGAAGGCAGTTTTTCAGTCACGGGTCGATCGCCACTGGCACATTGGGGCCGGGGAGATTGGATCCACCGGGCTGGCGCGGGTCCTCAACCATCCGCGGCTGGCCGATCGCCCTTTTATTCTCGAGACTCCGCAGGACGAGCCAGGTGATGATCTGCGCAATCTTGCGGCAGCCCGGGCGCTTGGCAACAGCTGAGTATTCCTGACCAAAGATCGTCCGGAGCAGGGAATGCCAAAAAGGGCCAAGCAGGGCCAAAGATGGGAATCCCCATGCCACTTTACTCCTACATCAGCCAAACCAGGCGCGGCCAATCGCCCGACAATTCGGGGGGGCTGGGAAGACGCCGGAGCACCGCGCGCCGGGTGCGTCTCCTGACCATTCTGTGCTCCAGCCTCATGCTCGCCTTTCTCGGTCTGCTCACTACCAGCCGGTGGGCTGGCGGAGCGGTGGCCGATGCGGCGCCGCAGATCACGACCACCCCGGTGACGACGGTCTCGGCCGCCAGTTTCGAGGTCGCCGCGGTGGCGCCAGATTCGATCGTTGCGGCCTTCGGGGCCAATCTGGCGACACAGACCGTCGTTGCGGGTGACATCGATCCGGTCGCGTCGGGCATCCAGCTCCCGACTTCACTCGGTGGCTCATCGGTCGAGGTGGGCGGACGGCTGGCCGAGATCCTCTTTGTCTCGCCGGGCCAGATCAACTATATCGTCCCGGGGGCAACGCCCGCTGGGGCGGCGCCGGTGATTGTGCGGGCCGCCAATGGCAGCGTCTCGAACGGCGCCGTCACGGTGGCGCGAGTCGCCCCGGCAATCTTCACGGCCAACTCATCCGGACGTGGAGCGGCGGCGGCGCTTCTGATTCGCGTCCGGGCTGACGGGACCCAGATTTATGAGTCGGTCGCCGAATACAACCAGCCGACCAGCCAGTTCATTACCCGCCCCATCGATCTCGGTCCGGTTGGCGAGCGGGTCTTTTTGGTCCTCTTCCTCTCCGGTCTGCGGGGCGCGACCGATCCCAATGGCGATGGCAATCTCAGCGAGTCGGTCAGGATTCTGCTTGGTGGCGCAGAGGTCGCTCCAGTCTATGCCGGGCGCCAGCCGGAGTATCTCGGGCTCGACCAGGTCAATGCCGAGCTCCCCCGTGAGTTGATCGGTCGTGGACGGGTCACTCTGGCCGTCACCGTGCGGGATGTGCCGGCCTCCAATCCAGTCGAGATCGAGGTTGGGGGAGTGACGGCCAGCGCCGGGATCACCGTTCCGATCATCAGTGGTTTTGACGGACCGACGACCCTGGCCGGGCAGCAGTTGCTGATCAATGGAAGTGGCTTCTCGCCCGTTGCGACCCAGAACACGGTCCGCATCTCCGGCATCGAGGCCGAAGTGATCACCGCCTCCGCGTCGCAATTGAGGGTCGAGGTGCCCTATGGGATCTCGAGTGGCCCGGTCCAGGTTCGAAACCAGTCTGGCGAGGGCTCGAGTTCAACCATCCTCAATGTGCGCACCTCGATCAGCGGAGTGGTCGAAGATACATTACGCAACCCGATCCCCGGGCTGACGGTCCGACTCTCCGGCACGACGATCCGGGCGACGACCAATGCCGAGGGGACGTTTGTGCTGGCAGACGTGCCGCCCGGGGTTCAGTTGGTCGAGATCGATGGAGCTTCCCTCGACGCTTCGCCCCCCTTTCCGGTGGTGGTCCTGAAGATTGCCGCATCGGCCAACCGGGACAATGCGTTTCAACGGACGATCGCCATTCAGCAGGCGATCGGCTCGAGCGCGACGATTGGCGCCCCGGGCGGGCAGATCGCTCCCGGAATGGACGCAGAGCCCCTTGCCCGCCTCGCTTCCCCGGAACAGACCTCGACCCTCATCCGGACGGACAACATCGAGCTTCAGGTGCAGCCCGGCGCAAAGGCCACCTTTCCCAACGGGCAGAGCAGCGGACGAATCTGGCTGACCAGGCTGGAGAATGCACGAACTTTTGTCTCTCTGCCGACCGGCTATTTCAGCTCGAATATCGTTCAGATCACCCCCTTCAATGTGCGGCTCGATCCGGGAGCCAGGCTGACCTTTCCGAACACCGACGGGCTGGCGCCGGGGACGCAGCTGACCCTTTTTCGTTTCAGCGAGGCTGACGGCAGGTTTGTCCCCGAATCGACCCCGGCGACGGTCACCGCTGATGGGCGGTCGATAGAGACGGCTCTCAATGCCGTCAGGATCTCGAGCGCCTACTTTGCCGCGGCCCCGCGGCAGACAACGACGATCATTGGGCGGGTCGTTGAGAATGACGGGTTTACCCCCGTACGGAGGGCCGTGGCGACGTTCCGCGGGCAGGAGTCCTTCACCGATGGAACGGGCAGTTATGTCATCCGCGCGGCCCCCGTCGCCCCGGCGGAGAAGGTCGGTGTCGAGATCAGTCTGCAGCGACCGGGTGGCCGCGTTGATCGCGCGACCAGCCCCGAGGCGGTGGCGGCGCCGGGTGGAATCACGCTGGTGGGGACGACGCGCCTGCCGCCGCTGAACATCAACCGACCACCGGTCATCGTCGCCTCGCCGTACCTGATCATGGTAGAGAACCTGATCATCAACCATACGTTGATCATCTCCGATCCCGACCAGAGCCAGGCGGTCGAGGTGAGTCTCCGGGCGCCGGCCTTTGCCACCCTCGTCAAGCCTACCAGCCCCGCCTCAAAGGTCTTCTCGATCAGACTTGCTCCGGGTTTGAAGGATGCCGGAAATTACAGCCTTGTCGTCTCCACTGTCGACAGCCTCGGGGCCACGACCAGTCTGACCATCAGCCTGCAGGTGCTCAATCTCAACCAGTTGCCCCAGGTCTTTAACCTCAATTTCAATGGAATTGAGGACACCGATCTCCCGATTCAGCTCGAAGGCGCGGATAGCGACGCGGAGGACTCGCTCAACTTCTCGATTGTGATGAGTCCGACCAATGGCGCCCTGACGGGGCAGGGAAGAAACTGGAGCTATCGTCCGCGGCCAAACTACTATGGTCCGGATCTCTTCACCTACCGCGCTACCGACGGGCAGGCCCAGAGTGAGGTCGGGGTTGTGGTCATCGTGGTTGCGCCAGTCAATGATCCGCCTGAACTCATTCTGCCGCCGGAGCAGACGGTCACGCTTGGCAACTCCCTGAGCGTCGAGATCCGCGCGACCAATGTCGAACCGGAACAGCTTCTGCGGATCACGACCGGATCTCTTCCCGCCGGGGTCACGTTCATTCAGTCACAGCCGGCTGCCGGAATACTGACGTGGAAGCCCTCGAACAACCAGCTGGGAAGCTACACGATCCTCTTCACGGTGACCGACACCGGGCTGCCGCCCGCCTCGACCAGCGCTGGTCTGAAGGTCAATATCGTGCGCTGAGCAGATCAGAAAAGGTGGCAGGTGTTGGCCAGCTCACGCTTCATCTCGATGGCCCGTTGATGGCGTGCGAAGGGATCCTTCTCGAGTGCCCGCAGGATCTCGGCTTCGAGGTTGGCGTCGACCTCCGGGTTGAGCGGCTGGAGTGGGGCTGGTTGCTCCATGAGGTGGCGCAGAAGCAGATCCTCGGTCTGCTCGGAGATGAAGGGTGGTCTGCCGGCAAGCATCTCGTAGCCGATGACGCCGACGCTGTAGATGTCAGAGCGGACATCGCTCTCTTCGCCCCTGAACTGTTCCGGACTCAGGTAGTGGGGGGAGAGTGGCAGAAAGCCCTGGCCTTGCAGCCGTGCCGTCGCCCCGGGGCGGTAGAGTGGACCGAAGGCGATGCGGGTGAAGCCGAAGCCGACGAGGCTGATCGTCGGATCGGGCAGATCGGGCAGATAGCGAAGAATGATGCTCTCCGGTTTCAGATCGCGGTGGAGCAGACCGGCCCGGTGGACCGCCTCGAGCGCGTCGCACAGATCGATGAGGATCCGCACCGCTTCTCGGACCTCCAATCTGCCGCGTTCCCGGAGAACCTGACGCAGCGTCGGACCCTCGATGTATTCACTCACCAGGTAACCGCTGGCGTCAGCCAGCATGCCGCAATCGATAATGCTGGCCACATTGGGATGGTGAAACTGACAGGCCTGATTGGCTTCGCGACGAAAGCGGTCGAGGGCGCGGGGATCGGCGAGGGCGCTCGCGCGAATGATCCGGATCACCACCTGCTGGTGGCTGTCATCGAGGGCGAGAAAGGTGTGGCCCGTCCCTCCGTGGCAGAGCAGATTGGTGAGCTGGTAGCGGTAGTTGATCGTATATGGCACCGTTTCGACGCGGCGCAGTTCGATCTGACAGTCAGTGCAGAGCTGAATGTTCGATGGGTAGCAACGCCGGCACGAGACACATTCACGAACGATATCGTCTGAATCGTATTGTGGCATCCGCTCTCTCCTGAGAGTCTTGCCAGACCCTAACAAGGCCGGCCGCTCTCTTTGTGTGTGTCGCTCAATCCGAATGCTGGATTCGGAAATATCAATGATCAGACCGGGAGAGCGTACCACAAAGCGGCGCATGTCAATAAAAAAATAATCAAATTGGCGCCAGAGGCCGGCGCACCCAAAATGGCTTCGTCCGGGCGACCCGACCGACAGTATATCGACACGTCACGGCGACTGGTGTGACTTTGCCACTGCGCTGGGGGAGGGCTGTCCGCGGAACGTGAGCCGGCCAGGCAGAGCTGCGCCGGATCATTCTGAGGGGGGCGCCGGGCGGCGGCGGGCGGCGCGGGCATTGCGGCGAAGGCCGGTCACCTTGGTTCTTTTGATGGCGCTGCGCCGAAAGCGAGACGAGAACTCTTCCTGGGTCAGCTCGCTCAGCTCATCGAGCCGGGGGGCGGTGATGCCCGGACGAGGCGTGAACCGATCCTCCTCGGTGGGTTTCGAGAATCGTGACCACGGACAGACATCCTGGCAGATGTCGCATCCGAAGACCCAGTTCTGAAGATTGCTGCCGATCGGCTCGGGCAGGGTCTCCGCGCGGAGTTCGATCGTCCCATAGGAGATGCAGCGGGTCGCGTCGAGCTGGTAGGGGGCAATGATCGCGCCAGTCGGGCAGGCCTCGAGACAGGCCGTACATTTGCCACAGTGGTCAGGCTCGATCTGGTTGTCGTACTCGAGTTCGATCGAGAGGAGCAGCTCGCCGAGAAAGACCCACGAACCGTACTGGCGGGTGATGACATTGGTATGTTTGCCGAGCCAGCCCAGACCGGCCCGCACCGCCCACGCCTTGTCCATGATCGGGGCCGAGTCGACACAGGCCCTTCCCTCAACCTCCGGCGCGCGTTCCCTGATCCACTCCAGAAGCTCTTTCAGCTTGTCGCGCAGGACGTCGTGGTAGTCATCTCCCCAGGCATAGCGCGAAATGCGCCCGATCTCGGGATCGTCGGAGTGCTTTTCCGGATGGTAGTAGTTGAGGGCGACGCAGACGACCGAGCGCGTTCCGGGCATCAGTTGGTCGGGGTCGATCCGCATCTCCGCATGGCGGGCCAGGTAGTCCATGCTTCCGTGGAGGTTGCGCTCGAGCCACTCGCGCAGGCGCGCGCCCTCGGCGGTCAGCACGGTCGCCGGAACGATCCCGACCGGGTCGAAGCCGAGGGCGCGCGCCTGCTCTTTGATCTCGCGTGAACTGATCGGGCTCATTGCCGGTAGACGATCTCCTCCAGAAATAGTCCGGAGGGCGGTGCAGTGACCCGGGCCGGATCGAGCCGCCCTACCTGGCCCGGCTGTTCAGCGCGGCGGGGCCGGGTCAGCAGCGTCGTGAAGTCGTCGATCGTCGCCCGACCGCGCCCAATCTCGACCAGCGAGCCGACGAGCCGCCGCACCATCTTCCAGAGAAAATGGGAGGCGCTGATCTGGAAGACCAGCAGATGCTCCTCGCGGGTCAGTTGCGCTCCAACGACCTTGACCAGCGGCGAGAGGTCCGCGCGGCGCGGATCTAACTCACTGAAGGCCGAGAAGTCGTAGCGCCCCGTCAGGTGCGCGGTCGCCTCGGTCATCATCGCCACGTCGAGGCGGTCCTTGATCCACCAGACATACTTCTTGTCGAAAGCGGTGCGGCGCTGCGAGATGCGGTAGACGTAGCTGCGTTGCAGGGCGTCGTGCCGCGCGTGGAAATTGGGCGGCGCATCGGCGACCTCAAGCAGGTTGATGTCCGTGGGGAGCAGGTCGTTGATGCCGTGCATGATCTCGCGCGGACGGAGCCGCTCAAGCCGCTGGCGCAGGGCAACCGGCGTGCTTCCCCAGCGTGGAAATTTGATGTGGGCCACCTGGGCCAGGGCGTGAACTCCGGCGTCGGTCCGGCCGGCGCCACCCAGCTCGACCGGCCGTTCAAAGAACTGCTCCGCCGCCTGGTGGAGCGTCCCGGCAATCGTGCGGGCGTTGGCCTGGGCCTGCCACCCGCTGTAGCGGGTGCCGTCATATTCAAGGGTCAGTTTGAGAGTGCGCATGGTTGATCAGATTCTCGTCGCCGGGAGATGGTGAAGTTGGTTCAGATGTCGATTCCGCCGACCTTCGGACCGCCCTTCGGTTCCGGTTTGATGAGCAGCGCGTCACGTCGCTCGCGCTCCGCGACCCGGGGCGGGTTGAAGTAGGATTGCCACTCGGCCGGAGCATCGATCGTCTCGCCCCCGTGGCGGGTGAGACGCTTCCGGACCTGGCAGAGGACGGGCGTGTTGATCGCCACTCCGGAGACGATCACCTGCCCCTTCGTCAGCGCCGGCAGCTCGTCGAGCAGGCGGCGACCGGCCCCCTCGACCGACGAGGCGATCGTCTGCTGGTCGATCGGATTGACGATGCGCAGAATGAACTGCGTCATACACTGCGACAGGACATCCTGATCGAGCTTGCCCGGCCGCTGGGTGATCAGGCCGATGCCCACGCCAAACTTGCGCCCCTCGGCGAGAATCTGCTTGAGAATGTCGGTCGAGACGACCTTTGCGCCGGCTGGCGCGTAGCGATGCGATTCCTCGAGCAGGACGAAGACCGGGTAGGGCAGGTAGGATTCGTCGCCCGCCTCGGCATTGCCGCGGACTGTCGCCACCCGCGCCTTGTTGGTCCGGCGCAGCAGCGCCCCGACGATCACCTGCTGTTCGTGCTCGTCGACGTCCGAGAGCTGGAGGATCGTGCACTGGCCGGGCCGGAAGAGATCCTGCAGATCGAGGTTTTCATGGTCAGAGAAGATCCGGCTCTGCTCAAAGCGGCGGCGGAGTCGCCATTCGAGCCCGTCGATACTGCTCACATTCCCGCCGCTGTTGCCCTTGCCATCGTCATCGCCATACTTCTGGCTGAGCACCTCGTCAAGCAGATCCTGGAATCCCCAGAGGCCGCGTTCTCCCCGCCCCCGCGTGTTGATCAGCGCCCGGTAGGCCTGGCTCAGATAGGTCCGCATCTTCTCGGTCATCTCCGGCAGCAGATAGACGATGTCGGCCTCGGTCAGGCTCGAGAAGCGAATCTTGATCCGTTCCGGGGTGTAGAGGCGGACCTCCGGGCGATAGGATCCCTCCTGGAACGCCGGATGCTGGTGGATCTCCTGCAAGGTGCCATACTCACCGTGCGGATCGATGATCAGGACGGCGGCCCGGTTGTGGGGCATGAGCAGCTCTTCGAGCAGGACTCCGGCAAGATAGCTCTTTCCCGATCCGGTGCTCGCCAGCACGGCGAGGTGGGTCGAGACAACTTCGCGCACGGCGAGGACGATTGGCACCTCGTCGATCTGCCGCGTCAGCAAAGAGCCGATGTGGGCGCCCCCCGCCTCGCCCCGGCGGCGCGGCGAGAGCATCCCCGCCAGCATCTCGTTCGAGGCCAGATAGATCGGCTGCCCCGGGACGGCCGGGATTCGCGGGTTGATGAAGTCGCTCAGTTGGGTGCTGAAGTAACCGATCGTTTCGACGGTGATCTCATAGATCTCGGCATTGTCCTGGCTCAGTCCGAGCAGGCTCGTGACCTCCGCCGGGGCCGTGCGCGGGTCGGTCAGGAAGCTGTCCGGCAGGCCACGCACGAGCCTGCGGCCGGTGATCGTCCCGACGATCCGCCAATCCTCGCCCAGCCCGGAAGCCAGATAATAGACGAACTCTCCAATCCGCGTCTGCTGATTGTCGGTCGTGATGAAGGTGTATTCGTGTGGGTCTTCTCCGGGTCCCTTGACGGTGCCGACCAGTATCTCTTCCATAACCGCCATCATAGTGATTTATCGGCGAGAAGTCACGACGATCGATTAGGACGGATAGGACGGATAGGACGGATAGGACCTATAGGACTTATAGGACAAATAAGACTTATTCTCAGACCGATTCAATCAGTCCGACTGGACCTAAGGTCCTATCGGTCCTATCGGTCCTATCGGTCCTATCGGTCCTATTGGTCCTATCGGTCCTATCCGTCCTATTCCTCAGGGGCGCCTGAAGCATAAAGTGCTACTGCCCCGGGGCTTTTGCAAAACCCCTCGTCGGCGCGGGAATTCGCGCGACCGACTATTGACTATTTAGGGACAAGTAACGACGATGTTCTCCACACAACTTCAGCGAAGATCTTGGCGCTGACATTGCCACTTGCAACAAATCGGATCAGACAGGGCGAGAGGAGCCCGTGGAGGCTTGTCGATGAGAAGGGGTCATATCGGCTACGTGTTGATACTATTGCTGACCGTGACGACCGTGTTCTGGCTGGATGGTCGGCCATTGAAGGCGGGCGCGCAGGGCACGCCGGTTAGGCCGGCTAGTGTTGATTTCGAGCGTGATATTCGTCCGTTGTTTCTCGCCCGGTGCGCTGGTTGCCACGGAGCTGAGCGACAGAAGGGTGGGCTGCGACTCGATCAGCGCGAGAGCGCGCTCCGGGGAGGGGCGAGCGGACCGGTGATCCGGCCTGGTGACGGCGCCGGGAGCGAACTGATCCGTCGGGTCACGAGCCGTGAGGCGGCGGAGCAGATGCCCCCGACGGGGGAGCGGCTGACCGCCCGTGAAGTCGCCCTGGTGCGGGCGTGGATCGATGCCGGAGCTGCCTGGCCGGCTGAGGCAGCCGCCTCAGCAAATGCGGGCGAGGCGCGGCGGGCCGACAAGGCGACGTGGTGGTCGCTGCAGCCCCTCGCCGCGGTGGCTCCGCCGTCCGGCCCCGCGATTCCGGCCGAATGGGCAAAGTCGCCGATCGACCGGTTCGTCTATGCCGGGTTGACCGCCAAAGGTCTCAAACCATCACCGCCAGCCGATCGGCGGACACTCATCCGCCGACTCTATTATGCGCTGACCGGACTGCCCCCAACCCCGGGCGAGGTGGCGGAATTTGTTGCCGATACCGATCCCCGGGCGTGGGAGAAGCTGGTCGATCGTCTCCTCGCCAGCCCCCACTATGGTGAACAGTGGGGAAGACACTGGCTCGACGTCGCCCGTTTCGGCGAGAGCAAGGGCTTTGAGCAGAACCACATCATCAATAACCTCTGGGCCTATCGGGACTACGTGATTCGCGCCTTCAACGAGGACAAGCCATACGATCGATTTGTTATCGAACAGCTGGCCGGAGATGTGGTCGGGGCGGGCCGGCCGGAGGTCGAGATTGGGACGGCGTTTCTTGTTTGTGGCCCTTATGACAGCGTCGGCAACCAGGATGAGATCCAGCAGAAGGTGATTCGCGCCAACACGATCGATGATCTGATCACGGCGACCAGCAACACTTTTCTCGGTCTGACCGTCAACTGCGCGCGGTGCCATCACCACAAGTTCGATCCGATTCCGACCGAGGACTACTATCGGTTGCGGGCGACCTTTGATGGCGTGACGCATGCCGAGCGGATCGTCGCCACTCCGGAGGCCCGCGCCGCCCACGCCGCCCGGCTCGAACCACTGGAGGCGGAGCGAAAGCGGATCGGCGTGGAGATCGAGACGCTCGAAAAAGCCATCTCCGCCCGGGCGCTCGATCTGGCCAACCGCGAGGGGCGCTGGACCCTGCCCCGGGCGACCCGCCACTTCAACGAGCACCGCTTCGCGCCGTCGCTGGCGACCCATTTGCGGTTCCGGATCCGGGCGACCTCGGACC
>Ga0209972_10004185_pt1 | contig 10975 bp, 7 predicted proteins | sample NOAtaG_7_FD_187302 | JGI IMG/M metagenome (GOLD analysis project Ga0209972, IMG submission 187302) | Freshwater lake microbial communities from Lake Erie, under a cyanobacterial bloom - NOAA_Erie_Diel1S_2200h metaG (SPAdes) (version 2) | ecosystem: Environmental > Aquatic > Freshwater > Lake ...
GAGGAAGATCGCCTGCAGCGACGAGACGAGAAGCGGCCGCTGCGTGCCTGTGGGCACGTCATGCGCTGGGCGCGGCTGGGGCGCCGCGTCCGGCCGCGCCGCGCGGCCTTGCGCGTCGATCGCGCGTGCGATTGCGCGTGCGGTGCGGTGCTCGTAGGCGGTGCGCACGGTCGCCGCGCGCGTGGCTTCATGCGCGCGCAGGCGCGAGATGGCGATCGCGATCGTGAGCGAGTCGAGGCCGAGATCATCGAAGAGATCCGCTTCGACGGAGACCTCGCCATCTTGCCGGAGTGCTGCGGCCAGCGCGCGCGCGACGACACGCTCGGTCTCGGTCTCCGGCGCGACGTGGCCGGAGGCAGGCGCATGCGCGCGCGCGCCGGCGATCGCCGGGAGGGCGCGGCGGTCGATCTTTCCGCCGACGGTGCGGGGAACGCGCGCGATGGACCCGATCGCAGCGGGCACCATGTACGGCGGCAGGTCGCGGGCAAGCGCATGGCGCAGGTCCTCGGCGACGATCGCGGAGCCGCCGCGGGGAACGACGTGCGCGACGAGCATGCGCCGCGCGCCTTCTCCCTCGACGGTGCATGCGGCCTCGAGCACCGCGGGGTGGGCGGCGAGCTTCGCCTCGATCGCGCCGAGCTCGATCCGGTATCCGCGCAGCTTCACCTGCGCGTCGATTCGACCGTGGTAGTGGAAATCGCCTCGGCCATCGCGATGGACGAGGTCGCCGGTGCGATACACGCGGCCGAGCGTCGGATGATCGATGAACCGTGCGGCGGTCGTCTCGGGTTGTCCGCGGTATCCGCGCGCAAGCGAGAGTCCGCCGACGACGAGCTCGCCCTCCGACGCATCGGAGATCTCGCGGAGTTCCGCGTCTTCCGGGTCGATGATCGCCGCGAACGATCCGGGAATCGCGCGTCCGATCGTGACGGGCTCGCCTGCACGGACCGTCCCGCGCAGGCACGTGACCGTGCATTCGGTGGGGCCGTAGCCGTTCTCGAGCCTGCGCCCGCGCGACCAGAGTTCCGCAAGGTCGGGGGCGAGCGCCTCGCCGCCCACGTAGAGGACGCGGATCCGGGGCAACGCGCGCTCGGGGTCGTCGCATCCAAGGGTGCGCAGGAGCGTCGGCGGCGGGCACAGCACCGTGATCGCGCGCAGCTGAAGCCACGTCAGGAGATCGGGGCCAAGCCTCGCGGTGTCGTCGTCCATCACCACCACCGTGCCGCCGGCCGCCCAGGCGAGCCACATCTCCTCGACGCTCGAGTCGTAGCTTGTGCTCGAGCCTTGCGCGACGCGGTCCTCCGGGCCAAGCCGGAACTCGGCGACGTCGCCGGCCACGAGGTTGAGGAGCGACCGATGCTCGATCTCGACGCCCTTCGGCCGGCCGGTCGTTCCCGACGTGTAGATGACGTAGGCGAGACTGTCCGGTGCGGCCTGCGTGTCGTCCGCCGCGCCTTCATCCGCGCTGGCAAGATCGGCAGGGGCGAGGCAGGGAATGCGCGCACCTTCCGAGGCGATTGCCGCGGCGCGTTCGGGCGTTGCGATCAGCGCGACGGCGCCCGCGTCGGCGAGGATCGCGGCCGCTTGCCGCGCTGGGAACGAGGGATCGATGGCGACATACGCAGCGCCGGCGCGCATGACGCCGAGGATCGATGCGTAGAGCCATGGCTCGGTGCGCGGCAGGGCGATGGCGACCACGGAATCGCGCGGCGCCCGCGATGCGAACGCCTGGCGGATCACGCAGGCCGCGACCTTGCGCGCGCGACGGTCGAGTTCCGAGTAGGTGAGCGCATCCGCGCCGGGGACCTCGAGCGCGCATCGTCGCGCGTTCGCCGCGCACGAGCGCTCGAAGAGGTCGAGGACCGTCCTCGCGTCCGATCCTCCGGTCATGCGGGCGACTTCGGCAGGAACGACTTCAGGTGCGGCGCCACGCATGCCGCGCGGGAGCGCTGCTCGTCGGGCGTGAGCGCCAGGAAGCCGCTCACGCGGCCGAGGCACTTCGCCGCGCCGCAACGGCATCCGAACGGCTCGGCCATGGCGGCCTCGGTGGTGGTGTAGTCGAAGGTCACCTGCTCGCCGGCGCGGATCGCGCGGCGCGCGACCAGCGTCCGTCCGACGATCGACGCGTTCGGCTCGCAGCAGTGGTTGAGGAAGCGCCACGGGAAGCGCACGCGCATCTCGTCTGGCGGCAGGGACTCAAGGCACTCGATGTGCTCGTCGAGGTTCACCTGGATGGAGTAGCGGGTGGGCTGGCGCTGCACCGTTCCGTTGATGTCGAGCACGCGTTCGCCTGCGTCGATGTCGCGGGTTGCGAAGACGCCGACGCCTGTCGTCGTCTCGCGGACAGAGCACGGATTCGGATGGGTTGTTGCTGGCATGACGGAATCGAACGTTCGGAGGATGTGCGGCGCATCGGATCGATGTCGGAGATCCGGGTCGCATGCATGGCGTTGGCCATGGCATGCGCGCAGCGTAACGCGAACCGGTTGCATCTGTCGATGGTCAAGTGGGCAGAGCGTATGGATTGCATGGTTCCCGAGGAGGTGTCTCTCGATGCACTCGTGCGGCTCGCATTGGCGGCCGCATGAAGGGCGCATGATGGGGTCATGTTGGGCTCGCCCGCGGCTTTGGATGCGGCTGGCATGCTGTCTTGATGCTGTCTCGATGCTGTCTCGATGCTGTCTCCAGGCGGTCTCGATGGAATCTCCACGGAGACTCAACGGTCGGCGATGCATGGTTGCGCCATGTGTCCGCGGGATTTCCGAACGTGTTGCCCGGTTTCCTGCCGAATACATGGTTCTCCCGTTGAGCCAGCGAGGCATGCCGACCGGCCGCGCCCATTCCCTGATCGTCCAGTCGCGCCTAGCGATATCTCTTGCATGGGTCGCGGGATACGTCAACACCTCCGCGGTCCTGACCTGCGGCGTGGTCACGAGCCATGTCACGGGCCACGCCAGCAGCCTCGGCCGTGACGTGGCCCAGGGGTCGTGGCGTGACGCCGGGCTCATGGCCACGTTGATCGGGGCCTTCTTCCTCGGAGCGTTGCTTTCCGGATTTGCGCTCGAGATCGGCCGGCTTCGCGGATGGGCCTCGATCTACGTCCTTCCAGCGGCCCTGGAACTGGTGCTGCTGGTTGCGTTCGCGGCGGGAGTGCGGCTGTACGCCGGTTCTCCGGCCGACCTCGGGGGGAGCCTCTGGTGGATGACGGTCGTGGCTGCGCTCGCGATGGGCGTCCAGAACGCGACGATCACCCGGATCTCGAGCGGCGTGGTTCGCACGACCCATCTCACGGGGATCGTGACCGACCTTGGTCACGAGATGGCGCAACTCGCCGTCTTCCGCAGGTTGCTTGGGCGCGGCGCCGCTCCGGTGGGTGGCGAGACGCGCGGCCCGAGCCCGCAGCGGCTCCTGCTCCTTGCGTCGATCCTCGCATCGTTCATCGTCGGCAGCGCCTCTGGCGCATGGGTGTACCTCGAGCTTCCGCGGTGGAGCATGCTTGCGCCCATCCTTCTTCTCTGCTGGATCATCCTCGCCGATCTGCAGACGCCGATCTGCGAGATCGAGGAAGCGATCGTCGCCGAGATCGGCGCGAAAGGCCGGGTCGGCGACGGCATCGCGCTCTTCCGCGCGATTCCCCGGGGCGGCCACTCGGCCGGCGAGGCGCAGCTGCCCGATCTCACCCGGCTCCTCGAGCGCGCGGGAACAGCGCGACGCACCGTCATCGTCGACCTGTCCGGAGCGCGCGTACTCGGTCCGCTCGCGGCCACGGCGATCCATTCCCTGATCGCCGCGTCCGAACGCACCGGCCACCGCGTGATCCTCACCGGCCTCGATGCCGACGAGCGCGCGACGGTGAACGCGCTTTCGCGCGCAGGCCTCCTGAGCGACGCGAACTGCACGCGCGGCGTCGATGATGCGGTTCGCCTCGCGGCTGGCGCGGATCGCTCGACGTGAGGGATCGCTGGGTTGGGTCGACCTCTCGCCCTGCCATCACGCCGGGGACAGCGCCGGATAGTCGGTGTACCCCTTCGCTCCGCCGCCGTAGAAGGTCGAGCGATCGGGCGTGTTCAGCGGCGCCTTCGCCCGGATGCGCGCGGGCAGGTCGGGATTCGCAAGGAACAGCGTCCCGAACGCGATCGCATCGACCGCGCCCGACTCGACGGCCTGCGCCGCCTCGTCCGGCGTGAAGCCCATGTTGGCAACGAGCGGGCCCTTGAAGGCATGGCGCGCCACCGACAGCACGTCGCCGTGCTGCTGTCCGAGGAAGTCGGCGCGCATCGCATGCAGGTACGAGATTCCGCGCGGCGAGAGCTGCTCGCACAGGTACCGCGTCAGCTCGGCCGGCGCGCTGTCCTTCATGTCGTTGTAGCTGTTGAGCGGCGAGATGCGCAGGCCGACGCGACCATGGCCGAAGACCTCGGCCGCAGCGTCGACCGCCTCGAGCATGAGGCGCGCGCGGTTTGCGATGGAGCCGCCGTAGGGACCGCTGCGGGCGTTGCTGCCGTCGCGCAGGAACTGGTCGAGCAGGTATCCGTTCGCGCCATGGATCTCGACGCCGTCGAATCCGGCGCGCTTCGCATTGGCAGCGGCCGCGCGGAACCCCGCGACGATGCCCGGGATCTCGTCGTCCCGGAGGGCGCGGGGCGTCTCGTAGGGCTTGGGGCCTTCGGGGGTGTAGATCTCGCCGGTGCCGATGGCGATCGCGCTGGGCGCGACGGGCTGCGCGCCGCCGTTGAGAAGCGAATGGCACGCGCGTCCGCCGTGCCAGAGCTGGAGGTAGATGCGGCCGCCGGACCGGTGCACGGCATCGGTCGTCTTGCGCCATCCCGCGACCTGCGCTTCGGAGTGGACGCCGGGCGCGCCCATGAACGCGCAGTTGTTGGCGATGGCCATCGTCGCCTCCGCGATGAGGAGCCCGGCGCTCGCGCGCTGCGCGTAGTGGGTGGCGATCAGGTCGCCCGGCACGTCGCCCGCCTCCGCGCGGCAGCGGGTGAGCGGCGCCATGAAGATGCGGTTCGGAACCTCGAGCGAGCCGAGCGTGAGCGGCGAGAAGAGCGTGGGCATGGGGTCTCTGCGTTGCGATGTGCCGTGGAAGTCAGCGCGCTGCCAGGGTCGCGCGCTTGCCGTCGACGTACTTCAGGTGATGATCGACGTGCGATGCATACAGGTCGACGATCTGGCCGAGCGTGATCTTGCCGCGCTGCGTGTGGATTCCCTCGCGGGCGAAGGCCTCCGGCGGAAGCGTGCGCAGCCACTGCGTGGTGTAGCGGCGGTGGACCTCGAAGAGCTCGAGCGCCGTCGCGAAGTCCATCCGGTCGGCGGGAAGGTTCGCGATGAACGCGTTCTCGTCGTAGCTCACGAGGAGCGGCAGATGCTCGGCGGCGATGCGCCGCATGCGGTGCGTCGCGATGAGGTCGCTGTCGAGGAGGTGCACGACGATCTCCTGGATGCTCCAGGTGCCCGGTGCGATGCGGGTGTTCAGGTCGGAGTCGGAAAGGCCGGCGCAGGCGCGGCGGATCCGGTCGGCGCCTGCCGCGTACGCCGAGATGGAGGCTTCCTGTGGGTGCATCGCCGCACTGTAGCCTCCGCCGGGCCGGTGTCGTACACTGCGCCTCCGCCCTTAAGGCGATTCACTGCGGAAAGATAGCGATACAGCGAGGTCCGAACGATGACTGCAAAGCCCACGATCATCTACACGCACACCGACGAGGCGCCGATGCTGGCGACCTACTCGCTGCTGCCCCTGATCCGCATGTTCACGACGCCCGCGGGCATCGCGGTCGAGTCCCGCGACATCTCGCTGTCCGGCCGCATCATCGCCGCGTTCCCCGAGCGCCTCAGGCCCGAGCAACGGATCGGCGATCACCTCGCCGAGCTCGGCGCGCTCTGCCTCACGCCCGAGGCGAACATCATCAAGCTTCCGAATATCTCCGCCTCCGTGCCGCAGCTGAAGGCGGCGATCAAGGAGCTGCAGTCGCAGGGCTACGACCTGCCCGACTTCGCCGACGAGCCGAAGACCGACGCCGAGAAGGATGCGCGCGCCCGCTATGGGAAGGTGATGGGCAGCGCGGTCAATCCGGTGATCCGCGAGGGCAACTCCGACCGCCGCTCGACGAAGAGCGTGAAGGACTACGCCCGCGCGAACCCGCACAAGATGGGCGCATGGAGCCCGGATTCAAGGGCGCGGGTCGCATCGATGTCCGGAGGCGACTTCTTCGCCAACGAGCAGAGCTCGACGATCGCTGCCGCGACCACCGCGAGGATCGAGTTCGTCGCGGCCGACGGCGCGACGACCGTGCTCAAGGACGGCCTCAAGCTCTCGGCGGGGGAAATCCTCGACGGCACCTTCATGTCGCGCAAGGCCTTGGTCTCGTTCCTCGAATCATCGGTCGCCGACGCGAAGTCGAGTGGCGTGTTGTGGTCGGTCCACCTGAAGGCCACCATGATGAAGGTCTCCGACCCGATCATCTTCGGCCATGCCGTGAAGGCCTTCTTCAAGCCGGTGTTCGAGAAGCACGCCGCAGCGCTCGCGAAGGCGGGTGTCGATGTCCGCAACGGCTTCGGCGACCTTGTCGCGAAGATCGCCGCGCTTCCCGAGGCGGAGCGCGCCGCCATCGAGGCCGACATCAAGTCCGTCCATGCGAACGGCCCCGCGATCGCGATGGTCGACAGCGACAAGGGGATCACGAATCTCCACGTCCCGAGCGACGTGATCGTCGACGCGTCGATGCCCGCGATGATTCGCGAGGGCGGCAAGATGTGGAATGCCTCGGGCAAGACCCAGGACGCGCTCGCCGTGATTCCCGATCGCTCGTATGCGGGCATCTATCAGTCGGTCGTCGACTTCTGCCGCGTGAACGGCGCGTTCGATCCAAAGACCATGGGAAGTGTCCCGAACGTCGGTTTGATGGCGCAGAAGGCCGAGGAGTACGGCTCGCATGACAAGACGTTCGAGATGACGGCCTCGGGCGTCGTCCGCGTTGTCGATGCGGCGGGCGCCGTGCTGGTCGAGCACGCGGTCGAGGCAGGCGACATCTGGCGCGCATGCCAGACCAAGGATCCCGCGATCAAGGACTGGGTGAAGCTCGCCGTCACGCGGGCGCGGCTCTCGAAGACGCCCGCATGCTTCTGGCTTGACGAGAAGCGTGCGCATGACCGCGAACTCCTGAAGAAGGTTCGCGTCTATCTCGAGGAGCATCGCGCGAAGGGCGAGCTCGACGGCATCGAGATCGCGATCAAGGCTCCCGCCGAGGCCTGCGCCTACTCGTGCGAGCGGATGAAGCAGGGCCTCGACACCATCTCCGTGACGGGCAACGTGCTCCGCGACTACCTGACCGACCTCTTCCCGATCCTCGAGCTCGGCACGAGCGCGAAGATGCTCTCGATCGTGCCGCTGATGAACGGCGGCGGCCTCTTCGAGACCGGCGCGGGCGGCTCGGCTCCGAAGCACGTGCAGCAGTTCGTCGCCGAGAACTCGCTCCGCTGGGATTCCCTCGGCGAGTTCCAGGCGCTCGGCGCGAGTCTCGAGCACATCGCCGACACCACGAGGCACGCGCAGGCCAAGGTCCTGGCCGAGACGATCGACGCGGCGATCGGCCGCTACCTCGCCAACAACAAGGGCCCGGCGCGCAAGGTCGGCGATCTCGACAACCGCGGCAGCCACTTCTATCTCGCGATGTACTGGGCCGACGCGCTTGCGAGGCAGACGAAGGATGCCGCGCTGGCGCGGCATTTCGCCCCGATCGCCGCCGAGATGGCCGCGAACGAGGGCAAGATCGTCGCCGAACTCAACGGAGTCCAGGGCAAGCCCGTCGACATCGGCGGCTATTACCACCCGTGCGAGAAGAAGACCGCCGAGGCCATGCGTCCGAGCGCGACGCTCAACGCGATCGTCGCGAACGCCGGCCGGGCGCTCGCGATGGCCTGACCTTCGCCGGCGCGGTCACGGCGCAGGCGCTTCCTTCGCGATCTCGAGCACGCGGTCGACGCCATCGACCGTTGCGGATAGGCGCTCGCCGTTCGGCCAACGAACCTCGACCTTGAGCGGGCCCGCATGCTCGCCGAGGCCGAAGTGAAGCACGGGGCTGTTCGCGTTGCCCTCGCCCGTGCCGGCCTCGACCTGGCGCGAGAGCGTGCGGCCATCGGGGAGCGACACGCGCACCTGCGCGCCGATCGCGTCGCGATTCACCTGGAAGCCGTCGCCGCGAAGCCGAAGACCGAGCCAATGCGTCTTCGCGGGGCTTTCATTCATGAAGAGCCTGCCCGCTGCGACGAGGTCGAGCAGTCCATCGCGGTTCACGTCGGCCCACGCCGCCTGGTAGGTCGGCGGAAGCGACCCGAGACCGGATTCAGCCGTTCCGTCGGCGAAGACCCACGCGGCATCGCCCGCCTTGCGGTCGTTCCGGAAGAGGACGGGATGGTTTGGCTTCTTGAAACTCGCGACCGGGTACACCGTCGTGAAGAAGAGGTCGAGATCGCCGTCGTTGTCGAAGTCGCCGGCGGCGGGGGATGCGTAGCTCTCCTGGTACCAGACGCCGCACGCGCCGAGATCCTCGAACGCCCAGCCCTTCGCCGGGCCCATGTTCCGGAGGAACCGGCTCTTCGGCTGGTCGCCGCGCGAGTCGACGTGCGCGAAGTTGCCCGCGAACAGGTCGAAGCGGCCATCGTTGTCGAAGTCGCCGAAGCATGCGCCGATCGAGTGTCCGCCTTCGAAGCCGCCGCTCGTCGCCAGTGCGCCGCGCGCCGTCGCCTCGTCGGCGAACCCGCCCTTGCCATCGTTGACCAGCAGCGAGTTCGGCTGCAGCCGGTAGTTCGACCGGTAGATGTCGAGATCGCCGTCCTCGTCGAAGTCGCAGGCCGTCACGCCGCGCGTGCGGCGCTCGGCCGAGGTCGCCGCCACGCGAAACGCCTTGCCTCCCTCGTTCATGAGGAGGATCGACGGATGGGTCGTCTGCGTGGGCCAGTGCTCGTAGCCGCCGAAGTATGCGTCGAGCCACCCGTCGCCGTTGAAGTCGCCGACGGCGACGCCGCGGGAGACGGTGGCGGGAAGCTCGGGCAGTTTCATCGGCTCAAGGCGGATTCCGCCGTCGTGGCGCACGCCACGCGCCACGGCGATCGGCGCGAAGGACACGAGGTCGCCCGTGCCGTCGTTGTCGATGTCGGCGATGACGCCATCGCCTGGTGCGTCGATCCGCGTGAAGGCCTTTCCACCGCCGTTGATCCACAGCGCGCCGCCCGCCCAGAGATCAGGCCAGCCGTCGGCGTTCACGTCGCCCCATGCCGCATGCCCGCCGACCGGCGCGATGGAAAGCGCTTCCGAGCGATCGACGAAGCGCGGCGACGACTGCGCGGGGGCGGCGAGGGCAAGCGAGAGGACGGCGGGGACGATCATGGGGGCGAGGATACCGCCGCGCCCGGCCCCGGGATGCGCCGCAGCCGTCAGGTCGAGCCCATGCCCCAGATGCGGCGCACCGCACCAAGCAGTTTCTCGATCTGCTGCGGCGCGAGCCCTCTGCGCTCGAGCACCCGCCGCGCAAGCGCGATGCCCGACTCGCCTTCCTCGCTGACGACGGTGGTGGCGCCCGCGCGCTCGAGGACCTCGCGCTCGGCGAGGTAGCGCGCGCGCGCCGTGATCTCGACCCGTGGATTCAGCTCGCGCGCGAGCATCACAAGCGAGCCGCGCTCCTCGCTGTTCGGAAGGCTGAGGACCAGATGCACCGCATCGCGAAGCCCGGCCTGCTCGAGCACTTCCCGGCGCGAGGCATCGCCGTAGATCGCGATCCGGCCCTTCGACTGCAGCTGCCGCACCGTTTCGACGTTCATGTCGACGATCGCCGTCTCGAGGCCGGCGTCGCGCAGGAGCGCGTCGACCAGCCGGCCGACCGGCCCGTAGCCGACGATGACCGCGAGCGGCTTGGTGCGGGCCGCCAGCGCGGTGGAGGCATGCGCGGTGATGCTGCTGGTTCGCTTCGCATGCCGCGCGTCGAGCAGCCTCCAGAGCCACGGCACGCCCTCGATCGCACGCTCGATCCGGTCGAGCGAGCGGAAGAGCAAGGGGTTCAGGGTGATCGAGATCATCGCCGTCGCGACGAGGAGGTTCATGCCGTCGTCGGGCATCAGGCCGTGCTGGCGCGCCACCTGCGCGAGGATGAACGAGAACTCGCCGATCTGCGCGAGGCCGATCGCGGCCGTGAGCGCCGTTCGCACCGGATAGCCGCAGATCGCCACGATGACGATCGCAGCGAGCGGCTTCGCCACCATGACGACGCCGATGCCGATCAGCACAAGCGACGGCTGCTCGACCACGAAGAACGGATTGAAGAGCATGCCCACCGACACGAAGAAGAGCACTGCGAACGCGTCGCGCATGGGAAGCGCGTCGGCGGCCGCATGATGGCTGACCGGCGACTGCGCCACCACGATTCCCGCGAGGAACGCTCCCAGCGCGACCGATGCGCCGAACAGCGCGGCCGAACCGACGGCGATCGTGATGGAGAGGACGAGCACCGTCAGCGTGAAGAGTTCGGGCGAGCGCAGCTTCGCGACCGCATTCAGGATGCGGGGCACGACCCGCGAGCCGGCGAGCAGCACGATCGCGACCAGCGCGACCAGCTTGAGGATCGCCCAGCCGGCGGTGGCGAGCGCGGAATCGGCGGCGGCGGCGGTGGGGCTGCCCGATTCGTCGATCGCGAAGAGCGGCACCATGACGAGGAGGAGCACCGTCATGATGTCCTCGACGATCAGCCAGCCGACCGCCACGTGCCCATGCACGGTGCCCAGCATGTTGCGGTCGATGAGCACGCGCAGCAGGACGACGGTGCTGGCGACGGCCATCGCCATGCCGAGGACAAGCCCCGACCGGATCGGCCAGCCCATGAAGTGCAGGACTCCGATCGTCACGAGCGTCGCCACCGCGCTCTGGACAACGGCGCCTGGAATGGCGACGGCGCGCACGGCCCAGAGGTCCTTCAGCTGG
>Ga0209972_10004187_pt1 | contig 10974 bp, 11 predicted proteins | sample NOAtaG_7_FD_187302 | JGI IMG/M metagenome (GOLD analysis project Ga0209972, IMG submission 187302) | Freshwater lake microbial communities from Lake Erie, under a cyanobacterial bloom - NOAA_Erie_Diel1S_2200h metaG (SPAdes) (version 2) | ecosystem: Environmental > Aquatic > Freshwater > Lake ...
GCAGGAACAGTTTCTACTTATTCACTTGTGTATACTACATCTGAGGCGTATTCCGGTGGAGTATTAGCACCGAATGGCGATGTTCATTTTGTACCGTGGGATGCACCAGTAGGTCAAAAAATAGATATTAACGGCGTAGTTAGTACTTATTCACTTGTATTTACTGGATTAAATAAGCATTCATCAGGTTTATTATTACCTAATGGAGAAATTCATTTTTTCGGAAGCAGTACAACCGGACAAAAAATAGATATTAACGGCGTAGTTTCTACTTATACGTTAAATACTGGAAATTTTGACGCAAATCCACTATTGCTACCAGACGGAACAGTATTGTTTTTTTCGAACAGCGATCGCTATAGAAAAATAAATTTTGGTGTTGTAGAACCATTTACTACCGGAATGTGTGTATCACCATTTTTCAATAAAACATAGGTAATATATGCCTGATATATCAAAATACGTAACAGGGAAAGAGGCAGGAACGGGGGAGCTGCCAAAAATGGACGACAGTTCGATCGGTACCGATACGTATGCGTTTAAGCGTTTTCAAACTTTATTAAATAATAATATAGAATCAGGTAATACATTTAGCACAACTGTTGTAAGCACCTATTCATTAATTTATACTGTAGATTTCGCTTATGCAGGTGGTGTTCTTGATATTGATGGGAGTGTACATTTTTCCCCTTTATTGGCGGTACGTGGTCAAAAAGTAAATAAACTTGGAACAGTTTCTACATATTCTTTAATATACACAAATGGATCGGGTACCCATGTCGGAGGAGTATTAGCACCGAATGGTGATGTTCATTTTGCGCCTTATAATTCAATAGTCGGTCAAAAAGTCAGCGCACTCGGTGTGGTATCGACATATAGTTTAGTTTACACAACTGCTAATGCTTACAACGGTGGAGTGGTCGCACCAAATGGTGATATTCATTTTATACCTGGTCTTGCTGTGAGGGGTCAAAAAATAAATTCAGCAGGAACAGTTTCTACTTATACATTAGCTTACACACTAACTACTGCTGCTTCGTATGCAGGAGGAGTTCTTGCTCCAAACGGTGATATACATTTCATACCTTCAAGTGCTGAAGTAGGTCAAAAAATTTCAGCAGCCGGAGTAGTTTCAACATATTCTCTTGCATACACAATAGCAAATGCATATGCCGGTGGAGTACTCAATTCAAACGGCGATATCCATTTCGTACCAAGAAATGCAAGAGTAGGTCAAAAAATCGATATTAATGGGACAGTATCTACCTATTCACTTGCGTATACTACGACAACTGCGTACTCTGGTGGTGTTCTTGCAGCTAATGGAGATATACACCTTTTTCCACGATCAGCTGCTGTTGGGCAGAAAATCGACAAAACCGGTACAGTTTCTACTTATAGTTTAGTGTATACTACCTCTACCGGTGAAGCATATATAAGCGGTATACTAAATGCAAACGGAATTGTGCATTTAATACCGTACAGAGGAAATAGAGGACAACAATATCAACTACTTAATGCAGAAGAGCATTCATTAGCGGTTTGTCAATCGCCATTTTTCAATAAATTTTAAAAATAATTATGGCAATAAAATCAGAATTAGTTTGGGGCATTGATGGTGATTCAGGAAAATTGCCAACAGGAGATCTTGTCGGTCATTTAGATACAGGATTAGTCGGATGGAAACGTTTTCAAGTGATGCTCAGAAAAAATTTTAGAGCAGGTGTTGTTTACACAAATCCAATTTTATCGACCGTATCTTTAATCTATACTGCCAGTACTGGAGCGCATGTAGGTGGTGTAATGGCGGCAAATGGCGATATTCATTTTGTACCATATAGAGCAAGAGGTCAAAAAATCGATAAATTCAATGTTGTATCGACATACGCATTAGTCTATACCGCAGTTGCTGCATACTACGGAGGGGTTTTATTACCGAATGGTGAAATACATTTTGTTCCTTATTCAGCCAACAGGGGCCAAAGAGTAAATGCATCTGGTGTGGTATCTACATATACGATGACAAGAACAGGAACAGCACAATACTATGGCGGAGTAGTGTCACCCACTGGAGAAGCACATTTCGTACCACATTCAGCAGTCAGCGGACAAAAACTTTCCGCAACAGGAACTCCGTCCACTTATACGCTTGTATACACAACAGCAACTGCGTATGCAGGTGGCGTTCTTGCTCCAAATGGTGATATACATTTTGTACCTCATTCTGCGAACAGAGGACAAAAAATCAATAGTTCAAATGTGGTATCAACATATAGTTTAATCTATACAACAGCAAATGCATACGCTGGTGGCGTGTTAGACGGAGAGGGGAGTATTCATTTTGTACCGTGGAATGCAAACAGAGGGCAAAAAATTGCCGTAGATGGTACTGTTACGACTTATAGTTTGGCAATCACCGGTACAAACATGTATGCAGGAGGTGTTTTAGGTCCTGATGGGTCAATTCATTTCGTTCCGCATGACGCAAACGTAGGTCAATGCATAAGTGTCACAGGAGTTGTCTCTACATATGCTTTAGCTATAACTGGCGCTGACCAAAGTTGGGGCGGTATACTCAATCAAAATTCCGAACTATTGATAATTAACCATGATGCCGGTGCTCTACAAAAAATAAGTCTGACACCTGATATAAATTTTTCAACTGGAATCTTAGCGCATCCTTTTTTCAATAAACTTTAAAAAATTTAAAAAGAAAATTTGGAAATCTGAAAAAAAATACTTATATTTATCTAAAATAGTTTTACATGTACAATAGAGATAAAATAATTGAAACAATGCATGACATTGTAGAAGAATCAAACAGCATAAAACCGTATGTTGTAATTGCACAGCCAAGACGTGATTTGACTGAAACTGCGGCACAAAATTTAGACGGCTACGAAGGGTTGCATATCGATCTTTGCGGATATTCACATGGGTTTGTGAATATAGGAGGAGAAGCAGTCGATGTGGCACGTAATTATCTAATCGAACGTGCAATCGAATCCGATGCGAAATATTTACTATTTGTAGGGGAAGATACGGTTTTACCATATGACGGATTCCGAGTACTCCATGAGACTGCAGAAAAAAATCCTGGTTCAATGGTTGTCGGAGTCTATTATATAAAATTGTCATCTCCTATGATTATGGTCAATGACAACGGATTTATTTATCCTGCAAACGTAGATCCTGGTCAAGTATTTGAAGCATGGCAAACCGGATTGGACGCTGCACTTATACCGATCGATTTATTGAAAAAAATGAAAGACGCCGAACCTGATTTACCATTCGCGTGTATCGGCAACGGTATCGGTAATTTGCCGTTTATAGGTGAGGATAACTTTTTTGTGCATAGATGGCGAAAACACGGATATCGACTTCTTGTAAATACAGATGTGCAATGTTTACATATGGATTTAGAATCAGGAAAATATACAGCACATCCTTCAGTACGTTTAGAAAATTATTTCACAAATATTCCGGTAACTGGTGAACTTACGATGGAGGATAAAAAGTATATCGATATGCGATGGGCAAGTCGACTTCCTCATATGAAAAATAAAAAAGTCGAATTGACAGATACTCGTAAGGTCAATTTAGGTTGTGGACCTTATCATTTAGATGGGTACTTGAATGTAGACATAAACGAACCGGCCGATATCGTTATGGATATACGAAAACTTGATTTCGAAGAAGGTGCAGTTGAAGAGATAAATTGCAGTCATGTTTTAGAACATTTTCCTGAACACGAAGTTTTAGGTGTATTACAAGAAATGTATAGAGTATTAGCAAATAAAGGCGTTTTGAAATTAGAAGTTCCTGATTTAGAATATTGTGTAAGAGAGTGGTTAAATACACCGGAAGACGATTCGCGTAAATGGGAATTTTATCTCATGAGAATTTTCGGAAATCAGTTTAACGAATACGAATATCATAAAACTGGGTTTACCGAAAAACGAATTGAACGATTATTGACAGCAGTGGGTTTTAAAAACATAGTGATTGATAGAGTAGATTCACATATGCAAGAATCATTGCAGATAAAGGCGGAGAAAATATGATAACATTTAATAATGTACGTTTTTTGAATAGACCGACAAAAACATTTCGGCAATTAGTCGGTGTTGATGTGACACTGAATTCTACTACATACGACTGGATCGTGTACACACCGGATTCAAACGGTGCCGAATTGGAAGCGTATTTCGATACGATTTCTACAATTGTGGAGAACGATATTACTCGGAAGGAATCGATATGGGCATCGATGCCACATACTGAAATCGTAACCGACCCGTTTACAAATTCGCAAATTACCGTCGATATCCCTAAAGAGCGAATTGTATCACCTACGGTACCAGATTATATCGAAGTTTTAGCGGAAACCGGTTTCAGTAATCCGTCACGGTTATCGGAAACGCTTACGGCAGTAGGTGAAGATTACTGGCAGTATCCACAATATGCGAAACGGATAATTGCACCTCAGGAACTTATATTCGATGATAACGGAATAAAAATGTATGGGTGGTTCAATATCAATAATTTCCCAATTCTCAAACTCGGTACAAATTTGAATCTATATTGTAATACAATTCTACCAGATCATCAAACAATCGTCGATGCGTTTGGTGGTTCGATAACAATTGAGGACCGACCATGAAACGACTCATAAAAAATCTTATACTGTTAGATGTTGCCGTAACGCTTTTACTCACTGTAGGTGTGTTCGGTATTATATATACACTATTTTGGAGTATCCGTAATTTCACCAAAACGAGTTTTTTTAAATATTGGTCAGATCTTGTATATACAATAAATATCGGCATCGATAAACTCGGTAATGTCATGCTTGGGGCATTCATGAATCGATTTGCAGTCACCGAATTGCAGTATCCTTTCGGTAGATTAGAAGATACGATCAGTTATGCGCTTGCAATGAATATCGGATACCTTTCACCATTGGGTGAATTCATTGTAACTATTTTAGAAGCAATCGATCCTGGTCACATGCAAGATGCAATTGACCGGAAAGTATAGACGCCGTAATATTTATGTAAAAAGGCTCAAATGGCGCAAGAACCTGTAATACGTATATGGCCTGGTTCAGGCAGTTTCTGTCCTGGTGAAAGTACACCTTTCGGATATTTCGATACCGATCCTTACTTTATACGTGATGCAGATAAAATAGCGGTATGGTGTGCAAGACGATTAGGATATCCGATAACTGATATCGAATTATCTGCAGAAAACTTTTATGCGGCATTCGAAGAAGCGGTATTGGAATATTCAAGTTTAGTAAACGCATATAGCGCCCGTGACAATATGTTATCGTTAGCAGGTTTGCCGACCGAATCGTTAGAACTATCGAATCAATATGTGCAACCGACACTGAATGGTGTTTTTAAATTAGCAAAGCAATACGGTACCGATGTAGGTGCAGGTGGTACTCAAACCTGGTATACCGGTAGTGTCGATCTTGTTAAAAATGTGCAAATTTACGATTTAGATGCGAACACGGTGAATATTGAAAAGGGTAATTTTCAAACCGATGCGTTTACAATACGTAAAATATTCCATGACGATACATCACCTCTTGCAAGATTTGTCGATCCGATCGGATATTCCGGTGTAGCAAATCAAGACTTTTTAAATCAATTCGGTTGGGGCAATTACGGAATCCAATACACACTGATGCCGCTACATTACGATGTTATGCGTATGCAGGGTATCGAAATGCACGAACAAATACGAAAGAGTGGTCACAGTTTTCAACTTACTGCAAACCGTTTACGCATATTCCCAATACCACAGGAAGAATCTAAACTATACTTTTTATATACATTAGATAAAGAAGCACTGGGAGGCGCAATATCAGGAAGTGGCGCAGGATTAATTTCAGATTACAGTAATATACCGTATGGTGTTAAAAGATATCGTCATATAAACGAGATCGGTAAAAACTGGATACGTAGATATGCACTTGCACTGTCGAAAGAAATGCTTGGTTTGATACGTGGTAAATATTCAGAAATTCCAATGACTGTCGATAATACAGTTACATTGAACGGTACTGATTTGGTAAGTGCCGCACAAACCGAAATCGACGCACTGGTAACCGAACTGAAAGAAATACTCGAAGGTATGTCAAGACAGGCACAACTCGAAAGAAAACAAGCAGAAAATACAGCGATGTCGCAACAGATGCTGTCGATACCTCTAAAAATATATGTAAAGTAAGGTAAGGATATGCCATTATTCACATCACAACGAGATGCCGGTTTTTTATTAGGCGTCAACAAAGAGATAATGCATGGGTTCTCAAGTGTTGAGGTTGCTGTATATAAAATCGATATCGAACAAACCGATGTGAATATATACGAAGAATCTACAAGTAAAGCATATCGACCACCGGTTAGAATTTTTGCACAAATACGTTTCGACGAGAAAACTACTGCCGGTGATGAACTCACAGATTTTACACAAACATTAGGTGTAGGCTTTCTTATAAACGATTTGAAAACTGCCCAGTTGTTTATCGAAGAAGGTGATATTATCGAGTACGATAGTGGATTTTATCAGGTAGATCAAATCAGTGAACCGAAAGGGTGGGCAGGCCGACGACCGGATGCAATGATAGGAATCTCTGAAGATGGATGGAATTCACATGGTTACGATATATCAGTAGTTGCTGAATGTCATCTTACACGTACTAACAATCTTAATATTGTGGAAGTACGAAAGGGCATAGTTGAAACTGCAATCGGCACCGATACGAGTATACCGAATTTCTTATAAAAATATCTGTATAAATTTTTGGCGTTCTGAGAATTAAGTTGTATATTTGTTTATAATTTATAGAGAATGGCACGTTACGATTCGGTAATAAAACACTTAACACATAATGTAATGCGAAGTATTAAGCAGTCTGCTAAAAAAGGCAAAGTCTGTTTTGAATTTCCTAAAACAACAAGTGTTACAATCGACGACTGGGATTTGGAATTCGCACCGGAGATTACACTCAAATATCTCATAAAATACGATTCCGATTTTCCGTTAGATTTTGATATATACGGTCATGCTGATGACGAATCGATTGAATTTGCAATTATCGTAAATCCGTTAAAGGGTGAAACTATTTTTTCTGATATTGTACCGATACTAAAAGATGCACTACGTCATGAGATTGAGCATGTTGCTCAGAATCTTTTAGATCGACCTAAATCTGAAAGATACGAAAAAGTTGACGATTCTAATTTTTCTAAATATTTAACCGCAAGACATGAAATACCGGCCTATGTCCGTGGTCTATATAAACAGGCAAAAACAAGAAAACTGCCACTATCTAAAATGTTTGACTGGTATTTCGAAGATTATGCACATTTACTTTCAGATAAAGAAATCAGTACAGTAAGAACCGCATGGACCGGATACGCTAAAAAACATCTACCTGCCGCACAATTTGTATAATGCGATATTTATATAAAAGGTAAGTGATGGCTGATAATTTTGTAAATTCGAAGATTCGACAAGATGACGGTACACGAAATCGTGCATACGATACAAGACGTGATAACGACACGTTTAAAACGCCATCGATTACAATTTACGATATCGATTATGCGGTTTTATACCAGCTGAAAAATAAAATGAAACTCACTGTTAATGAAAATGGTACAGAAATTCCAGTGCCGGTAATGTTTTCAAATGGTGAAACATGGGCGCAAGTTCAACGGCATGGATACTTGCGTGATAAGATGCGAAAGGTAATGACGCCGATTATTATGCTTAGGAGAACATCTGTTGCAGATGACGACCGTGTACCTAAATTAGACATACGAGATAATACACCTGGTAACTCGCATATCTACTTTACAAATATACAAAAAGAAAATGCATACGATTGGGTAAATAAAACTACCGATCTTAATAGAGACGATCGTACATACACATATTATGCCAGTGTTATCCCTGACCATGTTCGCGTAGGTTACGACCTTATAATATGGGCTGAACACACTATGCAATTAAACTATATAGTACAGCAACTGAATACACAGAATCGGTTACCGTGGGGCGACGCAATGCAGTTCGTAACCTCGTTAACGGAATTTTCGTTTGAGACAATGAACGCTGCCGGTGAAGATCGTATTGTCAAAGCGACAACTACACTTGAAGTTGCAGGTATACTCCAAGCGGAATACGAATTGAATCAGTCGACAATAACTAAGGCGCAGACAATTAAACGTGTCGAGTTCCGTAATGAAGTCGAACAGTATGAACTGTATCCTGACTATCTACCAATATCGATACGTTTCGGACAATCACGCATTGAAGCTACCGACTTTCAACGAAACCGACCATAATTTTCCTATCAAATCAGTGTTTGGTATTTTTGCAAAATATTTATAGTTGAATATATTTTGTAACATTATAACTAATAAGGAAAATCGATGGCGAATAGAAGTACATTTCTTTCCGCTGGTGTTTTCACGAGAGAATTTGATTTATCATTTCTACCTGAAGTAATACCAGCAGTAGGTGCAGCTGTTATTGGACCAACCGTGAGAGGGCCTGCCTTAGTACCTACTCCTGTATCGACTTACAGCGAGTATCTACGATGGTTTGGAGATGTGTTCTCATCTGGTTCTGGTGCAAGCGAAAAAGAATACAAATATTTAACTACATATGCGGTACAAGAATATTTGAGATGGGGTGAAGTTATCACCGTTGTAAGAATTTTGGCTGGTCAATATAGACCTGCATATTCTTTTGTACGTTCGAAGGCAGGTAAAGATGCGAATAGCTACGCACAGAACCAAATGTCTTTCAAAATTACCGCATTAAGTGACGGTGAAATTACAAATAGTGGTCGCACGACCGCAGCGCTATCTGGTTCAGGTAAAACCACAGACGAATCGACACAAGGATCTTTAGTATCTGGTTCACGTTATAACATGAGATGGGAAGTTGCAAATGTTGACAACAACAGAGGAACATTCGATCTGTATATTAGACGTGGTGATGATAGCGACTTCAGAAAGATCATAATGGAACAATATGTCGGTGTAACCTTAGATCCGAACGCAAGTAATTATATTACAAAAGTAATCGGTAACCAGACATACGCATTACGTTACGATAGTGGTGGAACGCCGTATCTTCAATTGACTGGTTCATATCCGAACCGTTCACGTTTTATCCGTGTTGACGTAATAAAGAATACACTGAACTATATTAATAATGACGGTACAGTTCGTGATGGAGATCTTTCTGGTTCATTACCGGCAGCATTCTCTGCATCGGTTCCGACTGCGTTCTCTGGTACGTTTGCATTTGGTAGCGACGGTTCTGTTGCACATCCAAGAGCAATGTACGGTGATATTTGGAATAATAATTCACAGGGATTCAATTTAGCAGTATCGACATATAGTACACCGTATCTTGATGCAATCGATATACTTTCGAACAAAGATCAGTACGACTACGACTTGCTGTTAACACCTGGTTTGATCGACAACTTGCAAGATCACGCGAAAGTTATCACACGTGCAATTAGCATGGTAGAAGATAGAGGTGATGCATTCTATATCATCGACCCAACATATAAAGGTTCGACTGTAGGTCAAGCGCAAATCGCAGCTGAAGGTAGGAACACAAACTATGCAGGATACTATTATCCGTGGGTTCAGATTGTTGATGCCGATTTAGGTGGAAACTATTGGGTACCGCCATCTGCAATTGTTCCTTCAGTTTACTCGTTTAACGATTTAGTAGCAGAAAAGTGGTATGCACCTGCTGGTTTGAATCGTGGTGGACTCGATCAGGCAATTCAGACTGAGCGACTGATGACACAGAACGATCGTGACAACTTGTATATCAAGAATATTAATCCTATCGCAACATTCCCAAGAACTGGCGTTGTTGTATGGGGTCAGAAGACCTTACAGAAAAAGAAGAGTGCTCTTGATAGAATTAACGTTAGACGACTGTTAATCGCTGCAAAACGACATGTTGCGAACACTGCGAAATATTTAGTGTTCGAACAGAATACAATTGAAACAAGGACAAAGTTCATCAATATAACAACTCCTTGGTTCGAAAACGCACGTAAGAAGCAAGGTATATACGATTTCCGAATCATCATCGATGAAAGGAACAACACACCAGACGTTATCGATAGAAACGAGATGAGAGCACAGATTTATTTGAAACCAGCAAAGACTGCGGAATTCATTATAGTTGATTTTGTTGTATTGCCAACAGGAGCAGCATTCCCAATCGATAACGCAGAATAAATTTAAGTAGGGCGGCCTTAAAAAGCCGTCCTCTTTTATATTTATAATAAAAATAGGAAACTTAAAATGATTTTTATACCTTTTGAACCTAAAGTAGCGTTTAGACACATGTTTTTGGTAGACGGTTTAGACGCTTTTACTTGCAAAGCGACGAGCATGCCAAGTTTAGACCAGGGTGAAATTGTTATCGATTACATCAACACCGATTTTAAGGTTAAAGGTAAGTCACGATGGCAAGATATCACCGTTACTCTTTACGATCCAGTAGTTCCTTCAGCTGCTGCTAAAGTACACGATTGGATCAAAATACATCACAATTCACAAACCGGTATTGACGGATACGCTTTCGCAGAATACAAGAAAGATATTGCGATTGCTGCATTGGATCCTAAGGGTGTACCTGTTGAAAAATGGACACTGTCTGGTGCTTTCATTAGTGCTGTAAACTGGGGAGATATGGACTGGGCTACTGATGAAGCTAAAACAATCGAATTGACAATCAAATACGATTACGCATACTTATCATAACCAATAAAGGATCTTCATGAATACACCATTGAAATCGATGATTCGACACGCATTGACTGCATTAGGTACAATTCTTACACTTATCGGATTAAACGATGCAATTCCAGTTATCGACTTTTTACAGAATTCATTGGATTACGTTTGGGAA
>Ga0209972_10004189_pt1 | contig 10972 bp, 6 predicted proteins | sample NOAtaG_7_FD_187302 | JGI IMG/M metagenome (GOLD analysis project Ga0209972, IMG submission 187302) | Freshwater lake microbial communities from Lake Erie, under a cyanobacterial bloom - NOAA_Erie_Diel1S_2200h metaG (SPAdes) (version 2) | ecosystem: Environmental > Aquatic > Freshwater > Lake ...
TGTTAAAAGTCGTAACGGAATGTTTAAATGAGATGACCGTTAATGATGATTTAAAGTCAATGATGCTTTTTATATGTGAATCTTTAACAAAAATTACGAATAATGAATATGGTTTTATAGGTGAAATATTAAAAGATAAAACCGGAACTCCATTCTTAAGATATAGAGCAATTGTTGGAGAAAAATTTAAATCAACATATTCTCATTATTACAATAATAATTTTATAAAAGATGATAATTTAGATTTATATGATTTTGATTCACTCTTTGGGTTAGTTTATAAAGAGTCTAAAATAATTTATTCAAATGATTTAGCAAATGATCCTAGAAGAGGTGGTAAATCAAAAATACCTAAGGGACACCCACATATTAAAAATTTTCTAGGATTACCTTTAATTTTTAAGAATAAAGTCATTGGTATAGTAGGTTTAGCTAATTATGAAAAAGATTATGATGATAATTATGTTGAATTTATAAAACCATTTATACCCTTAATCACTAACATCATCGTAAATTATCACAAAAAACTAGATTTAATACAACAAAAAAATATTTTTTTATCAAATATGAGTCATGAGGTAAGAACCCCATTAAATGGTATTGTCGGAATGGGACAATTTTTGATGGATACTCCTTTAACAACAGAACAATTAGAAATTGTCAATATTATTAATAAGTGTAGTTTGCAATTACTATCATTTATTAATGATTTATTAGATTTTAGTAAAATGTTGAACGGAACTATAATATTTGATAATAAAACATTTAATTTCAGAGAAGTATTGGGGGAAGCAACAGAATTATTTTTGTTGGAGATAAAAGATCGTAAAATAAAGTTGGATATTATGTATGATAATAAAATGCCTGATAAAATTATTCATGATAGACAACGAATACAACAGATAATTGTCAATTTAATTTCAAATGCCGTAAAATTTACGAATGGTGGTAAAATTGATATTTATGTTAAAGTATTAGAATATCAAGTAGATAACAGTATTAAATTTGAGTTATTAATAGTTGATAATGGATGCGGTATCCCAGGTGAAAAATTAGAAGAAATAAAAGAAAATTTATCACGTCAAGAGCATTTACAATTCAATGATAATTTAACAACTGGTCTCGGATTACCAATTACAAAATTTCTAGTAGATAAAATGGGTGGTGAGCTAGATATTAAAAGTATGGAAGGATATGGAACAAAAGTTAAGGTAATTTTAACACTCCCTTATGAAAAACATAAAAATATTGAACTATATACAAATACACAAAATAGTAATACAATGGTAATGACAGATAAATCATCAGAAGAACAAGTGCTTATTATATGTGATAACACAACACATCGTTTAAAAATTGTTCAAATTTTAATGACAGTCGGGCTTATTCCATTGCCAGTATCTAATATTGATGAAGCTAATGTTTTTATTAATAATAAAAATAGTAAAGTCAAAGGGGTTATAATAATAATTGATACAATTGATAATATTTACAATATATTTTCAACAAAAATAGAAGATAGAATTATTAATACTGCGAATACTACTACCACAAACCACCGACGCAAATTTTATGAATTTATTATGAATTTTAATGCAATTTTAAAAAATAATCTTTTATTATTTATCAACCCCAGTGTTGATTGTGATGATACTATTTTTAATCTAGCTTTAAATCAATATAAAATGTCATTAGAAAACAATGATAATATTTATAAAGTTATATCAAACAAATTTAATAGTTTGACTAATAATTTTAAACCATTGAAAAATTATTTGAAAAAGGATTTAGATAAAATTAATATATTGAGTGTTGAGGATAATTTTTCTAACCAGAAAGTTTTAGAAAAAATATTAAATGAATTTGGGTTTTCTAATATCAAACAAGTATATGATGGTGTGGAATTTATTGATGAATTAAAAAAGGGTAAAGTTTATAATATTGCCTTCATTGATTTGAGAATGCCACGGATGGATGGCATTGAAGCAGTTAAGGCAATAATAAAAAATAATTTAAAATACAATACATATTTTGTTGCATTAACCGCTACTGTGACAGAACAAACCATTAATAACTGTTTTGCTAATGGAATGGATGGATTTTTAGAAAAACCTATAAAAATAGATAAATTACGTTTATTACTAGAGTTAATCATTAATAAATATTTACATTAAGCACAACACTTAACCACAACACTTAACCACATTTATTTTAATTAATAATTTACAGTTTTCCAAATCGAGCCATCTGGAACTGTAAATTTTTTTTTAAATTTGTAGCAGACATTTTATTAAAATGCATTTTGACCATATCAACCCCTAAATTTTCATCATCGTTTTCATCATTATTATTAGATAATTTTAAAGGTGTTGTTAATGAAGTCGTTAAAGGACTATTCAACTGAGGGGTAGTCAGGGAAGGAGTGGTTAAGGGATGTGTATTCAATGAGGGAGTAGTTAAAGGATGATTGTCAGGGTGATTATTGATAATAGGTGAATGTGTATCAGGTGGACTATGTGTAATTAAAGTGTTATCATCGGTAATAATAGTTGGTTCTATCTGAATAATAGTATGCGGATCTTTTTGATTATCCTGATTAATCATGGTATAGTTTAGATTAATTAGTTCGCCTTTACTAACGGATTCAAAGTAATCGTCCCAATATTTTTGACTAATATCTAGCTGATTTTGCGTTTGTTGATTAATCATTTTTTTAATATATGTTAAAAATTCTTTACCATTAATTCGTTCATGTGCTTCCATAGATAATTGATCATCTATATCATCATAAATATCTGAATATGCCTTACTTGCCATAGAATGTTCATGCATTTTATCACCAGCTTTAAAATATTTAACCCATATACCTAAAATAGTGCCAATTAAAGCTAATATACCTAATATCATATTAATCCAAAATCTAGCGTTATCACTTACTTTTTCAGATAAAGAAACGAATAAAGAGGCACTGATTATGGCTTCTATAGTAATGTTAGGTAATGATAGACCATCATTTAATTTAGAATAATCACTTGAAACTTTTTTATGAAGGTATCTTAAAATCTTCAATTGATCCATTTTCTTTTTTAATTGACTAACTTTACGATCAGTCCAACCATTCATAGGATCTTCTATTATATCATTTTTTTCGGTAATTTTATCCAGATGTAAATTTGAATCCATCTTTTGTATAATAAATAATAAATGTAAAAAATATAATCAATTTTTAGGTTATCATGTCAGTGTGTTATTCAGTTTAATCTATCGGAACTAGATATAGTTGGTGTGTCAAATAAACTATTATTATAGTTAAATAAACATCAATTGTGTAATGATGTCTATTTAATATTGCACTAAATATATTTCCTATAGCACATGACCAACTAATAATTAAAACTAAATAAGATTGTGATACTTGATTTATTACTAAAGTAGTTAATAAACTTTGAATATTATGACCACTCAAGATTAAATCATGAGCACTAGTTGAAAATCCATATGCTCTATCCATCTTAGCAGGTGATGGCATTGCTGTTAAAAATATTGCAATTACCCTTATCCAATGTAATGAAATAAATACATTTGCTGTATCATTCAACATATATTTATCAAAATCCTTTAATTCTCCTATAAATAATAACGTATTAGCTACCAAAAAATAATCTGGTATTAAATAATAATTTCCCCAATTTTCAGGGGTAATACTATGAAGAACATCCCATGAAGGTTTATTATGTGCCCTAGGTTTTAGAAATTTATCACCTCTTGCAATAATAAACGCTATTGCCATATAATTTACTATAATTTTTATTCCAAGTTCATAATACATCGTATTTCACATATGTTAAAGTATTATGAATTCTTATATTATTTAATAATTCCAACTTTTTGGTAAATTATAATCACATGCATCAAAATCAGCAATAAACTTAATGGATAATAAATCAAATGTTAATCCTACTACACCAAACCATCCCAGGGCAAACGAATAAAAATTTGTTATACTACCAAAACGACTTATTATATATTTATCCCATACTCTATGTGTCTTCATCAACGTCTGACCACCATCTAAATACATTTGATGAAAAAATATAGTATCCAAAACTAATATTAATGTATATAATCTGATTCTATCACGTATTCCCCATAAATCACTAGGTGGTGGATTCAAAGTACCATTATCTGTATACATTCTAACTGAAATTGTCATTTGAATTATTATAGCATATGATAGAATGATAACAGGTATATACCAATAATCTGGCATATTGCTGGAAAATGGGGCTACATACCATAACCCAACTAGACCAAATAGATATATACACATTGCACCTATACCAGTTATGAACGAAAACCATCTACATGACATACCAAAACATTTCGGAATATCTGTTCTCAATACTGGATTTTGGTAATAAGCTATAAAATTTAGAATTAGAACTATGATATAAATGAACCATTTTAGCTCAGTACTCATATAAAATTGACCTAAAATATCTAATATGTATTCAACTAGCATTTTCTTCTTAACATAGAGTAAGAAAAAGTAATGTCTAAGTATGTCTTAATTCTAATACCAATCTTTGTTTTTTTATTTGCAATTATGGCAAATAATTTTAAAAAAAGTGATCCTGATAAAACCATTTCATCTAACTATTATTTATGGATCATCCTAATTGGTCTTATTATTTTAATGGTTTATTACTATTTTAGTCTCCCTTTCTATATTTTTATGTGTTATTTGATTTTTCTTTTCTTTGCATGAAATATTTTTTATCATCTGATTTTTAAGGATTTTGATTTTTAAGGATTTTGATTTGATTTAGTTTTTTCGTATCACCTTGAACATCATTCTTAATAATAGTTTGTATTTTATTTTGTTGATATGGTGTAAGATTCATTTTCCCTCTATCAGCCACTTTTTTTAATTGTGTCATAAATTGATTATTATATTGTTGTAGGGGAACATCTCTAGGTGCAAACGAATCAACTAGTTCATCCTTTTCCAATATACCTGCTTGCAATAAATTACTTTGCATTTGTGTCAAATTATTTACTACTGTCTGTTGATCTTTTATCATTGTATCCAGTTGATTCCTCGTTATTTCAGATTTATATCTTAATTTTCCCATATTTGCCACTTTATTATACAATATTTGATATGCCTTATAAATATTCATTAATTGATTATGTTTTTGTAAATATGTATCATCAACGTCTTTTCCATCCGAAAATTCAGCATTACTTTCTATTTTTTTTATAACCCCATCATCATGCTGGTTTAAACTTGCATTACTATTACTATGTTTCATATCATTTTGACATTTTTGTAAAAGATCCCTAATTTCCTTCATCTTATTCCAATAAATATCCTTTTGTTCTTGATTTTCCCCCAAAAAAGCTTTCTGATATAAATTACGATATCCATTAAAAACTTTAACTAATTCATAATGTTTTACTACATAAGCCCGTTTCAATTTATTATATTTTTCCTTTAATATGTCTTTATCTAATATTTCTTTATCAGATGACCCATCATATTTAACAATTTCATTTCCAGGTTTATCTTGAGGTTTATCATTAGGTTCTTGTTTAGGTTCCATTTTAGGTTCTTGTTTAGGTTCCATTTTAGGTTCTTGTTTAGGTTTTTCAGATAGTTTCACATCAACATTAGGTTCTTGTTTAGGTTTTTCAGATGATTTTTCAAATGGTTTTACATTGACATTAGGTTCTTGTTTAGGTTTTTCAGATGATTTTTCAAATGGTTTTACATTGACATTAGGTTCTTGTTTAGGTTTTTCAGATGGTTTTTCAAATGGTTTTACATTGACATTAGGTTCTTGTCTAGGTTTTTCAGATGGTTTTATATTGTCTTTAGGTTTTTCAGATGGTTTTATATTGTCTTTCGGTTCTTGTTTAGGTTTTTCAGATTGTTTCAGATTGACATTAAGCTCTTGTTTAAATTCTTGTTTAGGTTCTTGTTTAGGTTTTTCAGATTGTTTAACATTAGAATTAGGTTCTTGTTTAGGTTGTTCTGGTGGTTTCACATTAGAATTAGGTTCTTGCTTTAATTCCTCAATAGGTTTGTTATTTGCCTTAGGTTCTTGCTTGAATTCTTCAATAGGTTTGTTATTTGACTTAGGATCTTGTGTTGGGGAATTTTCCTTAGTTTCACGGGGTATAACTTGAGGTTTTATTACTTTGATTGGTTCTTGTGGTTCAACATTATTTTCTGTTTCAGAAAGTTCTTCAGCTTCAGCCACTCTAAATTTTTTAATTACTTTCTCTGATAATTCATCAATATTATCAGAATAACTACTTTTAAAACTACGACGTTTGCTTTTTTTTTTACTTACTTTATTTTCATCATCATCATATTTGTATTTCTGTAATTCATGTTGATTTCTAGATTTATCAAATTCACGCCCACGTGCCTGATCTCTTGCCGATATATAACTACCAAATCTTTTACCTCTATCATTTCTATCACCTTTAAAATCAGGTTTATCACCTTTAAAATCGGGTTTATTCCCTCTATCATTTCTATCACCTTTAAAATCAGATTTATCACCTTTAAAATCAGGTTTATCACCTCTATTATTTCTATCACCTTTAAAATCTTTTTTTTGTGATTCTTTTTTGGATTCTTTTTTGGATTCTTTGGGAATAACATTAGGTGGGATGGTTGTTATTGGTAATTCTTGTATTTTTCTTTTTTCAAAATATGTATCTGGTATAGTAATATTGAGTAAATTAGATTGAGGTTTTTTTTCTAGTGTATTTGTATCTACAACATTATTTTTTTCATTTTTTGTTGAAATTTTATCCACAAATCCGTGAAAAGGACTAAACATATTTTACAATATTTATCTTATAATACAAAAAGATTTTATTAATCTTTATCTAGATTTACATCAATAAAATTTACTTTGTATCCCTTTTCAGCTATAGTAGAATAAAGAAAATCCATTAAATCCTTTGGTATCTCTTTATCAGCTCTAGTTATTTTTTCATTTACTAGAAAATCTTTCATTTTTTTTTGAGTTAATTTCATATTTTTTTCACTATTTTTAGAATAAAATTTATTATGATTTGTGTAAGTTTTTTTAGAAGATGTTTTTAATTCTTCTTCAGGCACATCATCTTCACATACACCATCATCAATAGGATCAAAATCCTCTTCTTCATCAGAATAATCACTTAACGATTCACTAGAATCTGTATCAGACCATGAATATTGATCATCTGCATTAACATCATCTGCATTAACATCATCTACATTAACATCATCATTAACATCATCCGCATTAACATCATCCGCATTAACATCATTAAAAGTATTAAGGGGATTAACAGTATTAATGGGGTTAGGGTTGTTAAGGGGATTAACAGTATCAATGGGGTTAGGGTTGTTAAGTGGATTAATAGGTATTGTAATTGTTTGATTATTAATTTCATTAATTTGAACTTTTTTGGGTTCAACAAAAGTTTCCATATCTTCTATCACCATTGTAGCATTTAAATTATTATTTAGTGTATTTGTAGGAACAATATATGGAATTTCATCGTCATCTATATAAATATCTTTGTATTCTCTTTCAGTATTTTTGATTGGGTAGCCATAATTACGGTTGTGTTGATCTTTAGTATTATTTTTAGTAGTATTGTTGGTATTATTTTTAGTAGTATTTTTATTAAGACTATTTAAATACAGTTGATATTCGTGATTCTTTTTTAGCCATCTCTTGTAGTATTCTTGATGTTCTTTATCGAGTGCTTTATGATCTATTTTAAAACTTGTTATTACAGTATCTGGTTTTTTATCAATTTTTTTCTCTTCTTTTTTGGTAGTTGAATGTTGATGCTCATTATTTGGTAAAAGTTCTTTTAATCTGTTTTTATCACTGATTATTGATAGTTTTAACTGTAATAATCTTGGATCACTATGATGGAGTACTTCCTTGTAGTGATTATAATTATCGGTTTTATTTTCAATAGTCTGAATCAATTCAGCTAGTTCTTCCTGATATGTTTTTCTTTTCTCAATTATAGTTTGTTTAGGTTGGCGATATCCCATACTCACAAGTCTAGGTTGTTGAGACACTGTCATTTGATTATTTAAAGATTTATGTAATCCTCTATCAACATACGAATTTATAACCCTAGATTGATCATCAAACGCTATATCTCTAAACCCATTCATCGATGTATTCAGGTGCATATTATCATTATTAGTAGCATTAAACGTTTTTAGTTGATGTGCATTTAGAGGAACAGGTCTATTTAGAGGAACAGGTCTATTTAGAGGAACAGGTCTATTTAGAGGAACAGGTCTATTTAGAGGAACAGGTCTATTTAGAGGAACAGGTCTATTTAGAGGGGTATATATATTAAGGCTGGATGAGTCGGATGAGTCATTAAGGGTTGTTGAGGCATTAAGGGTAGTTGAGGCATTAAGGGTAGTTGGTGTATTAAGGGTTGTGGGTGTATTAACATTAGTATTAGAAGGTGTATTTTTGGGGGTAGAAGTATCAGTAGTATAATCTTTGAAAGATGGTATAAATATTTCTTTAGTATTTTCCTCGTTATTTTTATGATGTTGTGGGGGTAAATTTTGAGTTGGTGATGGGGATGCTTGTTGATTTGGTTGTCTGCGATAAATGAAATGATCAAGATTGGGTTTATTTTTAGTTTGCGTAAGACAATCTTGGACAACTTGGGTTTCCTGGTTAAAACGAACTTTTTTGTGAGTTTTTCCAGATTCTATTTCTCGGCTTTTTGTTTGAAGAAAATTAGTTATTTTAGGTTCAATAGGTGTATCAACTTTACTAGATATTAATTTTTTTTGTGTTTTTCTAGTATTTACTTTTTCTTTTAATAATTGAAGACTTTCAATATCTTTTGGAGTAATTGAGTTGAGTTGGATTGAATATCTAGCTAAAATTTCTTTGAATTCACTAATCTGAAAATCATCTAGATAAAGGCTTAACTTGTCTAGATCTATTTTTTCAGATATACTAGATTCTGATGTTCTTTTTTTTTTCTGAGTTTTCATTTTGTTTGTGTCAATTTATCAATCAAACAAGATTTTATAGAAAAAAACTTAACCAATAAATAATATTAAAAAGATATTAGAGAGATATTAAAATGTCAAAAGAAACGGAATTATCAGTTTTAATAAATCAATTGCGTAATAAAACTAAGGAGTTAGAAGAAATTGCGTATCAATATGAAAGTAGAAATCAAATTATGATAGATAACTTGACTAGAATCAAGGAAACACTAGATGATAAAGATAATAATCTTAAAGTTGAGAGACAATTAAAGCATCAAATGATAGATACCCTAGATAAAAATATTAATGAAGAATTAGTATCTACTTTACCAGATCAATTAATGAATTTATGTGAAGATGTTGAATTAATTGATATACAATGTGCAGAAGCTCTAGGGGAAAAAGTTAAATCGGTTAAATATCGTGAAAAAGAGCAAATCGAGAAAGAAAGAAAGTCAAAAAAAATTACAAAAAATGATGAAACACCCGTCAAAAATATATATACGGTAAATACTGACGGTAATCATTATAATAATTCTAACAAATACTCATATTCTAATAGTAATAGTAATTTTAATAGTAATCATAATGAATATTCAAATGTATTAGAAAATGCGGATATTTCCAAATCAAGTTTGGCTGAATTTGGGAAAGCATTAGGGACTAAAATTAGTAGTGCTTTTAATGAAAAAAAGAAAATAAAACCATTATCTGCGGAAGAGATTGTTAAAACAGTTTTAAATGCAGTCAATGAAGAAACGAGTAATAATAATGATTGTAATGAATTTGTGAATTTAAGTGATAAAGATGTCTATATTAATGGTGAAAACCCAGACAAATTTTTTGATAAAATTAATAATTCTAAAGTTGAGGCTCTTAAAAAAATTCTACTTATTCATAATAATCCTATCTATTTACAAGAATTAGAGAAATTACCAATAGAAACTCAATTAAACCAATTAACTGAATTACATCAAAAACTTAAATTAAAATATATAATGTATTTGCAACATATAAGACCTGGAATGCGTCTCGGAAAAGAAACTAATTTTTTAAAAGAAAGAGATGTTAGTAAAAGTTTTCAAGAGCTTCATGATGAAAATAAAGTTATAACCTTTGAAGATTATGTTAGAAATTTTCAGAAAGACCTATTGGAACCAGAATCTAATGAAGAAAGTAATCAAGACATGTTAGATAGGTTATTTGGTGATTTAGATGATATTGATACTGATTTACATGTTCAAATTATCCGCTCAATGCTTTTATCTTCCATGTTGAGATCACCTGATATAGAAGAAAATTTCTATAAAAAAAGGATTCATGATTTAGAATCTTTAGTTAAATATATTGAAAAATATGAACAACAAGTTCCAAATCAAAAATTACACTTAGAACCAGCAGTAATTCGTCCAGAAACATCAATGTCTAAAGTTTTAGAAGCAGATGTTCCAGATTTTGTTTTATGTAAAGATATTGAAGACAATAATGTTCTTCAAGAAATGATTAAATATTATTTTCACTCTGATAATAAAGAACGAATAAATTCTTTTCTAGCTGAAATGCAAGAAATTGAGAGGTCAACATCAATAGAACCTGAAGTTGATCACCAATTTAAGATTCTTGATGATTCATATTTTCAAACTCATGTGTCTCATTCCACTTAATTCCTATACATCCCCCATATCCCTCTAATAATTGATATATAGGGTCATATCTAGGAATTATAATTTTATCAACATCAACATGTTTTGCATATTGATCATTTGATTGATTTACAAATAACTTTTTGATAAAACAGTTCTGTAAATCAGTTTCTAGTTCAAGTCCATAACTTAAATAATCCGGGTTTGTCCTAATGTAATACTCCACTCGTGTCCATTCTTTTTTATTTTTTTCTACTAAATCTTTATTTAT
>Ga0209972_10004201_pt1 | contig 10948 bp, 8 predicted proteins | sample NOAtaG_7_FD_187302 | JGI IMG/M metagenome (GOLD analysis project Ga0209972, IMG submission 187302) | Freshwater lake microbial communities from Lake Erie, under a cyanobacterial bloom - NOAA_Erie_Diel1S_2200h metaG (SPAdes) (version 2) | ecosystem: Environmental > Aquatic > Freshwater > Lake ...
TCAACGTACCTGACATACTTGGGAGTTTTAATAACTTCTTTGATAAAATGATCGAGTCTATTTAGATAAATATTAGCAAAAAATTGACTGGTTAAATTGCCAATAGGCAGACCTCTTTTTCGTTCTAAAGGAGTCAGCAGATTATCGCTGGGGAAGTAATCAATGACAGCTTCCTGTTCGTTGCTGTTATCGATAATAGTATCGATTAACCAGAGGGTATCGGGACATTTAATTTTGCGCCGTATCAGTGCTTTAAGGATTTCATGGTCGAGGGAAGGAAAGTATTTTTTAATATCACACTGAAGGATATAAGAACTAGAACGGGCAAAGCCGATAAACCGTTTCAAGGCTTTATGAGTTCCAAATCCAACTCGATTGGCATAGGAATCATGAATAAAAGTGCGCTCGAAAATAGGAGCGATGATATTACAAAGAGCGTGATGGACTACTCTATCCCGATAAGGTGCGGCCGATATCAGGCGACTTTTGGGGTCTATGATGTGGAAGGTTCGATAGGCTCCAGGATGATAATTTTTATCCTTTAGCTCCCGTTGCAATTGCATTAGTTCCCTTTCTAGATTAAAATTAAAATCTAGAACGTTATCCCTAAAACGTTTGCCCGATTGTGCTTTACGAGCGGCAAGAAATAGATTATCAAATTCGATAATTTGGGAATAGAGATTACCGTAACGCTTCATTTAAATTTCCGATGATGACAATAATTTAATCTGGTTTAGCTTCTCGTTCACGTTGGCTTTTAATCCAGTTACCTAATTCCCCTCCCAATTCATCAATTAATTGACTGACGTATTCATAGCGTTTCAGATCAATCAACTTAAAATCTAATAAAAGTCGGGTCTGATGTCTGAGAACGGCTAACTCGGTGTTGATATATTCAAGTTTAGCAAGCTTACTTTTGGCAAATTTAGCCCTGATTAAATTCTCTAGTATGTTATAAAGTTGGTTGATTACTCTGTCCCCTATCGTAAACTTGTGAACTCTGGGAAAACGCTCTATAATCGGAACGTACCACTTCACCAAATCATAACACTTTTGAATCACCGATAATTCTTTCATTGCCTTAATAAAATTTAACATTAACGCCATTTTCTCAAAAAAATCGACCCGCCTAAGGGCGGGAAAGAAAAGGAAAAAGAAAAAATAGGGAATGAGGGTAAAAAGGGAAAAAAAGGGAAAAAGGGTTACAGAGTCCTCCCAGCACCGCACACCACCCGAAAACCGAAGAAGGAGCTGTCGTTGACGCGGCGGAAGTAGTAGTCGCGGGAAGCGGAACGGCAGCTATCAGGATTGCTGCACCAAGAACCGCCCCGCGGAGGAGAACGATTATCATCCCCATTTTCTATCCAAGCACTGCCATCCGTCGGCGCACCATCATAATTATCATGCCAAGTATCGGCGCACCATTCCCAGACATTGCCGTGCATATCGTACAGTCCGAAGGCATTGGGGGGAAATTGTCCCACGGGAGTCGTTTGTTGTCGATATTCTCCCTTCGCTTCTTCTGCGTAGGTATTACTGGCATCGTAGTTGGCCAATTCCCCGGTAATGGTTTCCCCAAAGTAGAATGGGGTGGTGGTTCCGGCACGACAAGCATATTCCCATTCCGCCTCACTCGGTAGTCGGTATTCCCTTCCCGTCAGCTTGGATAATCTCGCACAGAACTCGACGACATCGTACCAATCAACTCGTTCGACGGGTCTATCCCAGTGCGTGGGCGATCCCCCCCTAGCCCCCCCTTCAAAAGGGGGGGAATCGGAAGCCCCCCTTTTTAAGGGGGGTTTGGGGGGATCTTTAAAGTGGGAGGGATCAGGATCAAGGTCTTTTTCAACTTTCAAATCGGTGCGAGATGCGATCGCTTTCCACTGTGCTTGAGTAACGGGATATTTACCCATGAAGAAGGGTGGAACTGTAACTTGATGTCGTGGTCTTTCCCTTCTATATCCCTCCCAATTAAATTTTTTCACCAGTCCTTCGATTTCCTCGTCTTCTGTTCCCATCATGAATGTGCCTCCCGGAATGTAAACCATGTCGAGAGCTTGATATACCCCTAATCGGTTTCCTGTCAGAGTCTCTAACTGTTCCCTGAAATATTGGGCGCTATGAGTTTCTCTGGAAATAATTTCACCCTGGCGATTGACGAATACGGTTTTAAATTCAAAGGTTTCCAGTTTTCGAGGTGGAAGTAAAACTAAGTTTAGCCGCGAAGTTGGGTCGGCAATCACTTGCGGAACTTGCGGTGGTCTGCCATATTGGGAATTAATTTCCGAGACGCGCTGCTGGAGGAACTGTCCCAGACGTTCTGCACTTTGACCGCGATAGACGCTATCTGGTTGCCAAGCTTCTAGCAAGGCCGCGCTCAACGATCCCTGCTGGAGTTGATCGACTTCGTAAGCTCCGGTGCTAGGATAACAAGCATAGAAGATGATTACACTTTGATTCTCCTTCTTTGCTTCAGCCACAAAAGAGGAACTGGACTCGGTAAAACTGTTTCGAGAAATCCTGTCCATATCTAGGAATAGGATTACTTTGCCCGCACCGGAATGGAGCAGTCGTTCGACGAGAAAATTAAGAGAAAGAGCCGTCTCCGTGACCTTCTCGGTGATACTGTCTGTCAGCATGAGGTAGTCCTTGCCTTGTTCCATACGGCCATGACCACTAAAGAAAAACCATAAAGTATCCTCTGCCGAAAAAACGGTTTGAACAAATTGCGATACCAGAAATCCCTGTATGGTGGCTAAGGTAGGTTGTGCTGTAAAGCGATTGATTAGGCTAAAATCCTCGGCTTTAAAACGCCCATTCATTGCCTCTGCATCTCTGACGGCATATTGTAATTTTGGCAAATGCTCATAGTTATTGATGCCAATGGCGATCGCATAATTCTTTCCTGGCTTGGACGATTTGGTTTGAGTAACTTGATTGAAGACTACTTGCAGATAATCAACAAACTTCTGAAAATCTGCGCTGTCTAACAGTTCACGCTTGGAATAAAAACCATCTGCACCATATTGAAGAAATTCATCTTCTACATAATCCAGCGAAAAGCCGACTATCGGTAAATCATGAGAAATATTAAGATTAGACTTTAAGAGTTCAACAATCTCAAAGCCATTCACTTTCCTGCCTTTATATCTACTTCTAGGTAAGAGGCGATTAATTAAAATCAAATCAATTTGACCTGATTCTGCCTGTTCAATGACCTCGTTTACCTCATCAGTACCTCTAACAGTGATGCCATATTGGGATAATAAAACTTGTGATATCTCTTCGATAACCTCTCGTTCATCCTCAATCAATAAAATCTGATTTAGTCCAAATTTTTGTACTTTTCTAATTCCCAACTTTGGAAATTTAGTTAAATCTATTTCTAAATCTTGACTGAGTTGAGCTACACTTGCTCTAGTTTCCAATAATTCAGCGTCAGTTAAGCCCGGTTTTAAATCTAACAACAAATCCCTAACTGATCCGGCAAATTTAATTAATGAGGGATAGCTGCTTAATTGAGGGCTGAGTTTCTGGGTAATTTGCGTCAGTCGTGCCAATTCCGCTTCACTGACACAAGTTTTAAATGCTTGCTTAATATCTTGATAAACCTTTTCTTTTTGTTCTTCTATATAAACCATCGCCGCCCATTGCTGTGCCTGTAACTCAGGAGCGCCGAAAAAGGAGTTACTGTGAGCCAGATACTTGATATAACCTAGTAAGACTAGGGCGACTTTTTGCAGGTGTTTTTCCTCGAATCCATGCCCACGAAAAAACTCTTCGATATTTTCCAGTAAATAGGCTCGAACTGCCGTATCCATTGCGTACAATTCATGCCCCACTGGATTAAATAAATCAGATAGGAGTAAATCAACTTCTGCCACCCAATCGACTTCTCCCCGCAGAAATTGATGGCGCAGGTAATTGAGAAGTTCGGGGGTCAAAATTAAGGGGATAGCCGCATGATAGACAAGGAGCCGATAGGATTCATCAAAACGGCACACAAAGCGGTCTAATATTTTCTTGGCTTCTTCTGCTTCTGATAAAGGGTTAGCTACTGTCATCATCAGTCTCCTAATTTAGCGATGCTGAGAGAGTTTTTTTCCCATAATGGTATCAATAGCATTGCTCAGTCCTTGTTTATTCATAGGATACATAGGCACTCGATAGGCGATAAGTTGGGCTGAGGTTCTTTGCCAACGGTTTTGAGGCATGGGATTCAACCAAGCAATATAGTTAGTTTTCTGCCCGATATCCGCTAAAACCTGAGTTGTAGCTTCAAATCTCTCAAAGCGACGAAACCCCCTAGCGGCTCCCCCATCGCTGACAATCAACACACTGGTATCACTTTTACACATTTCTAGCGCTTGAGTGAGTAAAATCGATTTTGTTAGATAGGGGTCTCGATAGATGCTCGTCGCTGGAACATTATGAAAATAATAGACATCCAACTTCTCTAAGGTACTTTCACAGTTAACAGTCTCCACTAATTCACGAGTCAGGTAGTGAAAGGGAGTCATTGAGCCATTTTGGTCGATGAGCAACAGCAGGTGAGCGTGATTGGTTTCTCGACGGGTATAAACAGGAGAGAGGAAAAACCCCTGACGGGCTGCTTTTTCTACGGTTTCATCTACATCGAGGATATCCTCACTGCCATCCTTGACGGGGCGGTTGACATATTGCCAGTGGTAAACCATCGCCCGCCGAGACAAGGGGAAATCTGTCTGAAAGGCTGTGGGAGTTTCGGTTTCTGTCGCTAGAAAAGGAGCGCGAGTGGGAGCAGTCCCCAAACGATAGGTGGGTTGCCATTCCAATGGCTTGGTTTCTGGGGGAATGGTTGTTTGTGTCGCTTCAATTTGGGTATCTGAGTCGATTTTTTCTGGAGACTTTGACTCTTTTTTGGGCTTGTCATTCGGATCAATTGGTCTCAAACTAATCTTGACAGCATCCCAAAGTCCATAAAATTGTTCCTGCTGTGAGGAAGAATGACACCACAACAATTGCAAGGTTTCTCTTAAGTCTTCTTCATTATTTCCCCAGCCTCCCGCGAGAGCTTTTAATGCCGCTAAATATTCACTTATGCCAATTTGAAAGTCCTGGCGCACCCGCTTGAAGACTTCATCGAGCATTTGTCTGGGGTCAAAATTATCCATGTAACTTAACTTGCCAATCTTTGAGCCAATCTTCAGAATGTTTGAACAACAATTCCCGATGAGGGAGCGGAATACCTTCAGTTAGTTGTTCTGCTATGTTAAGAATTTCTCCATCGAAACTTCTGAGAGCTTTGAGCCAGTCTAAAAATTCACTCGTCCCCGGCTTTTTAACTAAGCTCTTCTCCTTGCGAATTTCGAGAAAACACTTAATCGCAAGATCTACTATATTTCCTTCATTTTGTTGTTTGAGTGTTGAAGTTGCCTCAACTTGTTGAGCTTTCTTGACTTTTTCATCATGTGATTTGACAATTTCCTGGAGTCGGTCTTCGGGAAATTTAATATAGAAATAAATACAACGCCGCAAAAAAGGAGCAGGAAGGTTGCCTTTCTCTCGATTGCTGGTAATAATGACGATGGGTTGATTGTCTTCGTTAGCCTCGATTGTTTCTCCTGTTTCAGGAATAGTAAATTTCCAAGGTTCATCCAGTACTGTCAATAAATCGTTGGGGAAATCTATACCCGCCTTATCGATTTCATCAATTAAGACTACAGAGGGACAATCTTTGAAATCAAAAGCTTTGCCCAAAGCTCCTAGTTTTCGGTAATCTTTAGGGTTACTAGGGTCTCGTTTTGTAGTTTCTTCCCCTTGATATTTTTGACTAGCTTGAGGGTTATAGGTTTCCTCCTCTGGAGGTTTATCCAATTTTTGAATTTGCACATCATGTAAGCGCAAAATGGCATCATAGGTATATAAACCTTCCTGCGCTTTACTATTAGAACGAACATCCCAGCGATAGTAAGGCAATCTTAATTTATGAGCGACTGCCCTAGCTAGTCGAGTTTTACCACAACCTGCTTCTCCTTCTAATAATAGAGGTCGCCTTAAATAAATAGCGAGATTGACGGCTTTAATCAGTCCAGATTTAGGATCGCAATCGTAGGGTTCTGGCTCTTCCTCTTTAGGAATATCATCTTCGATCTCCGGGGGGATATTTTTCAGTTGATATTTGGGATCGATGTAAAAATCATCAGTTACTTTGCTCATTCAACCACCTCGAAAAAATTAGACATTCTGTAAATATTGTATTAATTTTTCTCTGAAGAAATTGTAAACTTGGTCTGGCTTTCTATCTGTTGATTGGAGGATATAAAGTATTTCCACAATCATCGTTTGAGGAAGGCAGGAAAAATCGTACAACCATTTATTTATTTCTACCATATCACATGGCTCTAAAGGTAGCTTTACTATTTTTGTCCGAGGATAAGCTTCGGAAAAAGTATCAATATAATTTGGTGAGACTTCAATGCAAATATCAGCTTCAAACAAGAAAATCAGTTTTAAGTGATGATGCTTTTTGGCAAGACTGGGGAAATTTTGAATAAAATAACTCCAAAATCGCTCAAAAAAACACTTCCAGAAAGATTCATTTATTAAGAGAGAATCATAGCCTTTAATGTGAAATAAGTAAATATGCCCAGAGTCTTCTTCAGGAATTAAGGCAGTAATTTCTTTAACCAGAATATCGGCAATCTCTTTTTCATTTAGACCTGCTAGATTTTGATTCGTTTTCAATTCACAAGCTAGACGATACAGTAGTCCTTTTAAGTTAATTTCTCCGCCAATATAATTAATATTAAAGAGATGAAATTTTCCCTGTGCTGTACTATCTTTTAAATAATTAATCAATCTTCGATGACAATATTTCCCTCCTTGAGACCAGCACTCTTGTAAAATAAAAATCCCCGCACTCTCTTGCACCTCTAATTGCTCGACAACTTCTGTAAATGTTTTTAGAGTTGTTCTATGATCGAAATTTAATAATTTAGCCTCAGCTATGTTATGAATTTGATTTGGATCTTTTGAAAGACAGTGTAATTGACCTAAAGATATGCCCATTTCCTCTAAAGTATGCTTGATTTTTTCCAGTCCACAGCCCCCTAGCGCTTCTGCCCACTCAAGCAAAGCAATAGCTCTAAGTGTTAGTTCTTTGTCTTCAGAAGGCATCAAGTTCCTGGGAACTTTGAGTTGAAAAACCAACCTAGCAAACTGAGCATTGGTAATCCGCTCTAATGTATTCAGTAACTCATTTACGTTTATTTCTGCGCCGCCGTTCATGCCAACAACTCATCTAAAGCTTGCTTAATTTTTTTCGGTCCACAACCCCCTGGCGCTTCAGCCCATGAGAGTAAAGCGATCGCTCTTTCTGTTTGCGGCTTGTCTGCACCTGGCATTAAGTTCTTGGGAACTTTGAGTTTAAAAACCAACTTAGCAAACTGAGCGGGAGTAATCCGCTCTAATGTGTCTAGTAGCTCATCTTCGTTGATTTCTGTACCGCCATTCAGCTTATCTCCGTTGATTTTACTTGAATCTTTCGGATTTACTTCTCTTGTTCCTTCAAGCTCAGATTCATTATTTGCTAAATTTGCTAAAGAACTTGGCTCTGAATTTTCTTCATTTTTTAGAATAGCATTAATGAACCGGATAACATTCCCATACAACTGCTCTTGGTTGCGGAATTGATAAGATTGTACCCAGCAAATACTACTGTGATCTGCATCTATAGGAGTCATCGGTACGTTTGGCATCTTATCTCTGTCAAAAGTTGCACTATCTTCATCGACTACTATTTTGCGAATCAAATTCCCCACAATGCCTTTTCTAATTGGGGTTGGGATCTTCTCGTAGAACACCCGCACCTGCAAATCTAATCGGTCGAAATTCTCGCAAAAATCTTGATTGAGTGCTAACAGCTTGGGTTCATCTTTTTTCAGTTCGCTGACATTGGGATTGGTAAAAAGAGAAGCGACAAATTCAATAAAGTTAGCTAAATTGGCACCTGTATGGGGTGTGGAGAGAAATACAATCCCCTTAGTTCGTTCGACAAGAGACTTGGCATCAGGCTCGGTACAAAACCCACCCAGAGCGCGGCACAAGATATACTTAACTAGCAATCCTCCCATACTGTGGGTGACGAAAATGATGGGGCGATTGTTGTCTAAACCGGGACAGGTAAGTAGTAAATTAGTGATGTTCTCCGCTCGTTTTTCCAATTCCATAGTAAATCCCTGCCAAGCAAAAGCATTAGCAGGATAACCAAGAGTCCAGACAGCCACACTGGGGATATCTTCACCTAGCCAATATAGCCACGATTCCTCTGGAAACCCTTCCAGCTTGTTGTCGGTCATCCAAGTTTTTCGCGGATCGGCATTGATCCCATGCACAAAGATCACGTCGGCGCGGCGGCTGGTGTTTGTGGTATTGGCAACTGGGATTAATTCACTTCTTGCATCACTCATAATTTTTCGTTGACTGGGGGACGAAATGACTTTTTCTTTCTCGATATTAGGGGGCTTTGATGGCTCGGCGCTGGGGGAACGAGGTTTAATTCTTGTGATTCCCCAAATTAATTGCCCCATCGGTTCGGGAAGAGAACGCCGAAAATCCACCCAGGTCATGCCCTCTAGAAAAAGTGGTAGGTCTGGTTGATTGGGCGCATTGGGAAGCAGAACCGGAATGACAGGACACCCTTGCCTCACAAAGCGGCGTAAATAGGCTTCGATTTCTATCTGTTACTAGGGATCAACGCCACTTCCTCCTCTAAGTACAGGACAAAAAGCTTGAAAAGTAGGCGGGAGTAGGGTTTTATGAGAAATAGCACTAATCTCGAAAACCCTATGAATCAGTATAGCGCCTTAAAGCAAGCCCTTCAACCCCATCTAGGATGGCATGGTGCCAGAATTTCCTTTCTCGCACTGTTTTTACTCGCCTTGCTCAAAGTCAAAACCGTCAATCTGAGCGAGTTAGCGGTAGGATTTGGAGGTAAAGCCCTCAAAGAGTCTAACTACAAAAGATTACAACGCTTTTTCCGAAATTTCGAGCTTGATTACCTTGAGATCGCCAAAATTGTCGTCGGTTGGGTGAATATCCCCCAACCTTGGGTATTGAGTCTTGACCGGACAACTTGGGAGTTTGGCAAGCATTGCTACAACATCTTGACTGTAGGCATAGTCCACGAGGGGGTGGCCATTCCCTTACTGTGGTGGATGCTCCCGAAAAAAGGAAACTCCAACAGTGATGAGCGTATGCGTTTCCTTGAGGAGATGCTAAAAATTTTTCCCGCCGCTGAGATTCGTTGTCTGTGTGCCGACCGGGAGTTTGTCGGTCAAGCTTGGTTACGTTACCTTCTTTTAGAACCTGACCTGCCTTTCCGCATCCGGATTCGGGCTACTGACAAGATTAAGCGGGGCGGAAAAACCTTGGCTGCCAAAGTTGTTTTCGCTCATCTGGCTATCGGAGAATCTCAACAACTCAAAGGGGATTGTCGAGTTTGGGGTAATCAGGTTTCCGTTGAAGCCTTGCGTTTGGATGACGGGGACCTCTTGGTCGTGATCGCTCCCCCCCATACGGTCGGACTCGTTCGCGACTATGCTCTCCGCTGGGGGATTGAAACTCTTTTTGGGATTCTCAAGACTCGTGGTTTTTGCTTGGAATCAACCCACTTTACTGACCCCGAGCGCCTGCGTAAACTTTTTGCCCTGTTAACTTTAGCCTTAGTCTGGTCTCTCAAGACTGGCTTGTGGCTTCATCAGCTTCATCCAATTCCCCTCAAGAAACACGGTCGTCGTGCTAAGAGTCTTTTTCGCTTAGGTTTTGACCATCTTCGTCATCTGATTCTTAACCCTTCTTTGCCTAATCATCGGGATTTTCTTCATTCCCTACAATTTTTGTCCTGTACTTAGGATAAAATTAGATTCATCTCTAAAAATAAAGTTAATTATCAGCTAAAGTAGTAATGGATCAATAAATTATACCAATTTTCAATAGTCGTGATTAACAGTTCTTCAGTTTGTATTATGCAATGGACAGAATTATAAGGAATGAAACTCTTATAGCGGTAAGCGCTTGAGTGAGATACAGACCAAGCTTTGCCTAGCATGGTTTATAGCTTGTGACACTGTACCTAATACGACTGCACACCGCTATATATAGAAAGACATTGCTTCGATTTTTGCCAATTGCTTTCGATCTAGAACGAGCTAATCAATTAAGTCTCTTACCAGAGAAGGATTTACTCGATTTATGCCCCCCTATCGAACCATACCAAGTAACGAAGAGCCGAAAAACCTTCGTCACTTGAAATGCCCATGCTGATCACAAAGCTAATTGTCAATAGCGTTTTAGGTGCGCTTACCCTTAGGTAGGAATAATTACATGGTTTGAACGGAATAAAATTTTAATTTTTCCTCAATCTTTCTGACAATTCGGAGCGCTGTGACTCCCGAAATCTTCAATTATTCTATTATAGCGGTAAGCGCTTGAGTGAGATACAAACCAAGCTTTGCCTAGCATGGTTTATAGCTCGTGACACTGTACCTCATACGACTGCACACCGCTATAAGTGCTATAATTCTATTGATGAAACAATTTTTACTGGTAGCTAGTTAAGCTTAAAAGGAGTTGATATTATGTTAGTTAAAGGAATTAAAAAAGGCAAAACTATTGAGTTATTAGAGGAAGTTGATTTTCCTGATAATGAAGAGTTATTAATAGAAATTAGAGAGGTTAATGATTTTTGGTCAGCCTTGCAAGATTTTAGACAAAGAGTAGATTTGGCAAGTCTTGATGATGATAGTTTTGATAATTTACGCGACAAGTCAACGGGGAGAGATGTTCGTTTATGACTCTCAAATATTTGCTAGATACTAATATTTTGTCAGAGGCTAAACGACCTCACCCGAATCAGAAGGTCATGACGAAGCTAAGATTATCTAAACGGGAAATAGCCACAGCTACT
>Ga0209972_10004203_pt1 | contig 10945 bp, 17 predicted proteins | sample NOAtaG_7_FD_187302 | JGI IMG/M metagenome (GOLD analysis project Ga0209972, IMG submission 187302) | Freshwater lake microbial communities from Lake Erie, under a cyanobacterial bloom - NOAA_Erie_Diel1S_2200h metaG (SPAdes) (version 2) | ecosystem: Environmental > Aquatic > Freshwater > Lake ...
ATTTGACGAAAACAAAAATATGATAATAGAAAGAGACTGCATTGTTCTACAAGAAACCGATAGTACAGTTATTACTAATAAGGGATTATTTACAGTCACTATAACTGAAAACGATCTACTAAATGTTAAAGATCAATTTTTAAACTACAGTATCTATCTAGTTGACAACACTGGTGCAAAATCGTTAACATATGCTAACGAACATTTTGGTAATAGCAGTATTATGAAAATAAGTTCAGATGCATTTCCAGCACCTGCAAACAGTGAAGAGTTGCTAGTTTGGCACATAGAAAATAACAATTATTGGGTTACTGACTCATCTGATGCACAACCTACAATAAATGGTAACGAAGCACTACACACAGCAGTAGTATACTCAACCGGATATGTAGGCACTGTTACGGTGCAAGCAACGCTGGATAATCAGATTGAAGTTGGAACGTATTGGGCAGATATTGCAACATTGACGTTTGACGGAACTGAGTCAGAGCCTGTACCAATAAACTTTAACGGTGTGTTTAGTTACGTCCGACTTAAAGCATCTACAAATCCTACAGGAAAAATTACCAAAGTATTAATTCGCAACTAATTGACTTCTACGACTAGATCTGCTATAATATAGTATGAGTAAAGTCGCTGAAGTTGTAACACAATTCTTGCCGCCTAAGCGTAAGCATACGCCTAGTGGTTGGACGTCATTCAACGCACCTTGTTGTCATCATAATGGACAAGGTGCTGACACTCGACAGCGTGGCGGTTTAATTGCAAATCCAGATGGCGGAGTAAGCTATCATTGTTTTAATTGCGGATTCAAAGCGTCTTGGCAACCAGGTCGCAATGTAAGCAAAGGCCTTCGACGGTTATTAGTTTGGTTAGGCGTACCCGATGATACCATTAACAAATTAGCTATTGCAGTTATGCAAGAAAATGAAGGCATAAATGTTCAACAAAAATTAGTTAACATACCGGTATTTCATGCAGTACCTTTGCCTGACGATGCTGTTAATATTGCAGATTATCTTACTGCATCTAATTCAGTAAGTAAACATTTAACAGATGTAGTTGCATATATGCAGAGCCGAAATCTATATCTTGAAGACTACAAGTTTTATTGGAGTCCTAGTATGGGTTATAGAGATCGATTGATAGTACCGTTCTATTACGAAGATGCTATTGTAGGTTGGACAGCTAGAACTATTCAACCTAACAAAAATCCAAAATATTTAAGTGAGCAACAGCCTGGCTATGTATTCAACTTAGATAGCCAAGGATACGACAAAGCATTTTGTATCCTAACAGAAGGCCCTATAGATGCTATCCACATTGACGGCATTGCACTATTGGGCAGTGAAATCAAAGATCAACAGGCACTGTTAATTAACAGATTAAATAAAGATATAATAGTTCTCCCAGACCGAGATCAGGCAGGTAGCAAATTAGTAGAACAAGCGATCGAATACGGTTGGGGAGTAAGCATGCCGGAGTGGAAGCCGGGTATTAAAGATGTGAATGATGCTGTGCTGGAATATGGAAAACTATATACTCTATACAGCATTGTGACCGCAGCAGAAACATCTCCATTAAAAATTAGACTGAGAGCAAAAAAATGGTTTTATTAAAAATTATTTGGCACTTTATAATGTTGCCTTATCGAAAATTACAAACACGTAAAAGATTAAAAGAACTACGTAAACGGGATCCGTTCATATACAAATGATTACATGGGGTATAAGTGCTAACAGTCACGATGCAGCTTTGGCTGTGTTCAATGACAACAATCTGGTGTTTGCTAGTCAAGCGGAACGATACAGCGGAATTAAAAATGATCCGCATCTCAATCACGAATTAATTAATGCAGCAAAAAAATATGGACTGCCTGATAATGTTGTTTGGTATGAGCGTCCTTTAAAGAAAACATTTAGGCAATTCTTTGCCGGACAAGGATGGAATTATGCAGAAAATAATATTAAAAAGTATCTTAGTAATTTTGGGATTAACGTTCCTATCAGCTATGTTGATCACCATCATAGTCATGCTGCCGCTGGCTATTATACTAGCGGCTTTAGGGACGCTACTGTGGTATGTGTGGACAGCATTGGAGAATGGGAAACCCTCACAGTATGGAAGGCAAAGGGCAGGGTTCTTAAGAAAGTTCTAACGCAGGGGTATCCGCATTCAGTAGGACTGTGGTATTCGGCAATGACTCAAAGAATAGGACTTAAACCCAATGAAGAAGAATATATTCTCATGGGTATGGCTGCTTACGGTGACTCAAATAGATTCTACAACGAAGTACGCAGAATGGTCGTTATTAATTTTGAGGACGAACTTTTTCCTAAAGAGGACGAGTATCCCTTTGTACACTTTACACAAAACTTTCACAAAGGCTGTAAAGAATGGCGTCCTGAACTGACTACAGAACAGGACATGTATGACATAGCAGCCGCAACGCAGAGAGTCTATGAAGAAGTGTTAGATAATATACTACGCTGGGCCGCCGCAAGAACTCCTAGCAAGAATCTAGTTCTAATGGGCGGATGTGCTCTAAATTGTGCAGCCAATCATTTAGCCTACAATTACTTTGACAATGTTTGGATCATGCCTAATCCGGGCGATGCAGGCAGCGCAGTGGGCGCAGTATTAGCTAAACAAAACAATTGGATAGCTTGGCCTGGACCTTATCTAGGTTATGAAATAGAAGGAGAATACCCTGTTAAAAAACTTATTACAGAACTTAAAGCAACCGGCATTGTTGGTGTTGCAAATGGCAAGGCCGAGTATGGCCCTCGTGCTCTTGGTAACCGCAGTTTGTTTGCTGACCCTCGTGGCGCAGACATTAAAGATAGAGTAAACGCTATCAAGCAAAGACAAAAGTTTAGACCGTTTGCACCTGTGATATTAGCAGAACATGCCCATGAATATTTTGACGGGCCTGTAGGGCCTTACATGCAATTCACAGCACGTTGCAAGCGTCCAGATCTGTATCCTGCTATTGTGCATGCAGACGGCACCAGTAGAGTACAAACGGTAACTCAGCAAGACAATCCGGGACTTAGATCTTTACTAGAAGAATGGTACAAACTCACAGGCTGTCCAATGTTATTGAACACCAGTCTCAATATCAAAGGCAAGCCAATGGTTAATAATGAAAATGACGCAAAAGAATTTGCTCTACACTACGGAGTGAGTGTATACTAATACAATGACTAGACAAAATACAGACTACAGTTACGATATACAAAAAGTATATCTAGAAATGATGATGATGGATGCTGAGAGCTTTATCCGTTGTCAAACAGTTTTTAATCCAGAATTTTTTGATAGAAGGTTGCAGTCCGCGGCTAAGTTTTTGAACGACTATGTTACAGAACACAACGCCATGCCAACCTTTGACATGATCAATGCGGCAGCGAAAACAGATCTGCACCATCCAGGTGAACTCCGTGAGGAACACTATGATTGGTTACTCGTAGAGTTCGAAACCTTTAGCAGACACAAAGCACTAGAAGCCGCAATCCTTAAAAGCGCAGACCTACTTGAAAAGGGCGAATATGGTCCTGTAGAAGATCTAGTTAAGAAGGCTGTACAGATTGGACTTCAGAAAGATCTGGGCACTGACTACTTTGCTGATCCTAGAAGTCGACTAGAGGCCATCAAAGACAAGAACGGACAAGTGAGCACAGGCTGGGCCAGTCTTGACAAGAAACTGTTTGGCGGATTCAACAGAGGTGAGTTGAATATCTTTGCAGGCGGTTCGGGTGCAGGTAAGAGTTTGTTCTTGGCTAACCTTGGTGTTAACTGGGCGCAGGCAGGACTCAATGTGCTGTACTTAACATTCGAACTTTCAGAGAACTTGGTCAGTATGCGTGTGGACAGTATGATCACAGGCGTTACTACTCGAGACATCTTTAAGAACATTGACGATGTTGAAATGAAGGTTAAGATGATTGGTAAGAAGAGCGGTGCGTTTCAAGTCAAGTACATGCCATCAGGCAAGACACCCAACGACATACGTTCATATGTTAAAGAGTATGAGATCAAGACCAATCGCAGAATTGACGTACTACTAATTGACTATTTGGACTTGCTGATGCCCAATGGTGTTAAGGTAAGTGCAGAGAACTTGTTTATCAAGGACAAGTATGTGTCAGAAGAACTGCGCAACTTGGCTATGGAACTGCGCACAGTATTTGTAACAGCATCGCAGTTGAATCGTAGTGCCGTTGAAGAAATTGAATTTGATCACAGCATGATCAGCGGTGGCTTATCTAAGATTCAAACAGCAGACAATGTGATTGGTATCTTTACAAGTCGTGCTATGCGTGAACGTGGACGTTATCAGATTCAGCTTATGAAGACACGTTCATCAAGTGGTGTAGGATCTAAGGTTGATCTAGAGTTTGATGTAGACACACTGCGTATTATAGACTGCGAACAGGATGAGTCTGGATCGCAATCATCAAGCAATGGCTCAGCTAGTTCTATTGTGGCTGCACTACAGCGTAAGAGCGCAGGTGTTATTGCTGAAGCACCCGATGAAGGTGTAGCGGCACCAAAAATCAAAGCTGATGTAGACTCAACTAAACTGCGACAGTTCTTAAATAACCTAGGCTCGGAATGAGCCTATCCAAGTAAGATTGGTTTTATCTTTAGCTAGAGAAAAACCAGTTTCATTCCAGCGTTCCCTAAGCAGAGCTGTCCACCATTTTTGAGGTTGTATAGTTAGATGTGCGTTACGCCCATCATTAAGAATTCGGCCAGCAAGTCGCATACTGATGTTAAAATAGACTCTACGCTGTGCTAAACTTTGGATATGATCCAGCACAGCAATCACACACTCTGGCTCTATGTGTTCCATTACATCTATGCAAGCCACCATCTCAGCAGGGTTAGGCATAGCAGCACGTTCGGGTATTCCCGGTTCATATTCTCTTAGATCTATTTCAGGTGCGTTCTTAGCAAACCAATGTCCTAGTCTACCATGACCACTACCATAGTCCAGTAGTGTACCCAGACCTTCTTGCGCCATGATCTTGTGTACGTGAGGTGCTTGGCCCCACCCAGTGACTCCCCACTCGGAGTCAGCGTGTTCCTGTTCTAGTACCTTGCGATATTGTTCAGATAATAATTTGTTCATAAATAGTGTATGCCAAGATTAGCTTCATTAACCAGCCAACTGTTGTTGGGCACTATTACTTATACCAGCCCTGAAACTGCGCCTGAATATTTAGGTATCAGTTTGGCACCCACTACTACCAACGAGGGTACCACTATCACAGCCACAGTGACCACACTGCGAGTAACTGATGGTGTTACAGTGGGCTATACCGTGACAGGCGTCAGCAGTGGTGATCTAAGCTCAGGATCATTAACTGGTACTATAACTATAAACTCAAACACTGGCTCTGCAACATTTGGTATAGCCAACGACGGGCTTACAGAAGGTACAGACGTCTTTACAATAACTCTTGCAGCCACAGACAGTGCAGGTACCAGCACACTCAGTGCCAGTGCTAGTGCCCTTGTCAACGATACCAGCAACGATCCTACCACAACGCTTTGGTTAGATGACAATGACACAGCCACCACCGTGCGCTCAATTATTGGTGGAACCAGCATGCAGATCAACGGTGTGTTTGCATCGAATCCAAGTGTGCCCAGAACCATCGAAGGCAGAACGTCAGGAACACGCACCACAATCACCGCGATCACCGCTCGCACCAGCACCTATGTAGAAGTGGACGACACGGGAAATTCAACCAACTTTGTGATCGGTGAGAGCTTGAATATCCTAGTACCCACATACTCTGTAGAACCTGGAATAATTTATTATGATGCTGGTTCAACCCGCAACAATTTGAGTAGCGGCTTCAATTCATTTACCTTGAGCTCTTCCATACGAGCTGACGACCTATTGGCGATATTAGTGTCGGGCAACTCTGCCGGACCACAAAATACCTTTGTGGGCGGTACAGGGCAGTTCGCTTGGACTGAGATCCTGGACACACAAACACCACCTAATCTAGTGGTGGCTTATAAGACCGCTGTCACAGGAGATGCGGACAGAAGCCAATTCGTGTCGTGGGATGGTGTGCAGAGTGCTGCCATGATTACCTTGGGATTTAGGAACGCAGAATGGGACAGTATTGGCGCGGTGGGCACGGCCGCTGGCACCAGCACGGCCACAGCACCCAGCGTGACTACCTCAGCCAACAATGCTGTGATAGTCAGCTTCGCAGCCAGCCAAAATGCCTCAGGAGCAGCCACCGCACAGAGCTCACCTTGGACAGCTATAATCTCAGATTTTACCACAGGTGGTTCACCCACGGGTCGCATGGCTGTGTATCGCAGAACACAAGCACTTGCAGGAGCTTCGGGCACACTGGCTAGCGCATTTCCAGCGGGCAGTTCTGGTACTGCGGGGCATGTGCAGTTTGCGGTCCGACCCAGGACGGTGGACTATGCCTACGAAGGCGACACCATAGTATTCCGTGTAAACACCACCGATGTACCCAACAATACCCAGCTGTACTGGACCACAACCAGCACTGACCTAGTGACCACTTCAGGTTCATTCATCATCACGGACTCTGCGGGATCGTTTTCTACAGCAGTTACATTTGGTGGGGTCACTGAGGGCAACGAAACCATCACAGTAAATCTGCGCACAGGCAGTATCGCAGGAACCATAGTAGCAAGCACACAGATAACCCTGCGTGACTAAGGAGCAATCATGACACCCGTGGAAATTGGCAGTTTAATCATTGTGGCACTGGCAGCACTACTGATCATTTGGGGACAGTTCACAGATGACTGAGTTCGCTGTTTTACTGCTGGCACTAGCGGCCATCTTCGTAGCCCTGTTCGTGTAGCGCGGAGCGCAGCGGTAAACGCTAGAGCCGCGAAGCGGTACAACGCAAAAAATTTGCGGTACCGACAGCGCAGATAACACATAGTACAAGCCCTCATATATAATAGCTGAAACTGCACAACCACCACTGTAGGCTATTTGCATAGCTATAGAATACCCCGCAAATAGCGATTCACAAAAAGATGACGTTTTAACAGCCAGGTGTAATAGGTTCATGGCTTATATCGTGCAGTACGCGACTGTACTTGATATAAACCAATGCATGAGCAGGCACTGTGTCTACATCCAGCCAAAAGCGTGTGCGATTCAGATGTAGTTCAAATGGTACACCATACAGTTCTAGATCTTTTAGTACTGTGGCTGTGAGTTGGCTAGTGTATATGCAGTAGTGTCGCATGTTAGAGTATTACTAAATAATTTTTATTACACAAAGGAACACGTATGTTGGTATGGATATTAACAATGCTCACTGCAACTGCAACAGTGAATTTAGGTACGTACACTACACAGTATGAATGCGTAGAGCAAATGGCCATAATGCAGCCTGGGCCTGACGCAGATCTAACTTGCAGAAGCCTAAGTTACACTATAACAGAGCGCAGCCAAGACCAGGATGATGTAGAGCCATCCAAACTTACTCCAATGAGTTAGATCTTGCTCAGTGTATAATCTACAGTAGCAGTCATTGTCTGGATTGTAGACATACTGCCCTTTGGGTGTTAGAATAATGTTGTGATCGTAGTCCATGGTGTTCCTTAGTATAATGATGGATCCCAAGGATCGTTTCTACACTGCCAAGCTAGTCGTACTAGTTGTAGAACAGTAATAACAGCAACAGCTAATCCTAGCAGAGGGCTAGATAATAGCACAGCTAACAGCGTTCCTAGCAATAGAGTATACAGTATGTGCATGAGCGGATCCTTAAGAGGTGTTATACACTATATATCGAAATAGGTTCTAGTGTGCAAAAATTTAGAATATGTATGTGCGTACAAAATAAATATTAACATGAAATTATATGAAATACTAGCTCAAGCTCCAATGGTAATAGCATTTAAAGGGCTAGCGCACGGTGCTGAAGGTAACGGTGCTCTAGCACAACTTACACAAAAATTAAACGGTACAATACTGGATCACACACAGGGTGTTAGGGCACTAGAGCTAGTAAAGAAGCAACAGCCTAAACAATTGGTATTGATTGGCTATAGTGCTGGTGCAGCCACAGTTATGCAGTTGAATCCGCAGTTACAGCCCGTGTTGAGTATACTCATAGCTGCTTATCCAACAACACTGAACAGATTGGAAGGCACTATACAGGGTTCATATGTTAACTACTATCAACAGCAAGAATTGGATGGTATACTACGCTCTAAGGGGTTGCCACCCTACAAACCACAGGGCGGAACGCCCGTGCAAATAAATGCTGATCACAATAAGATAGTGGGTGCTGTGAGTTCAGACATTGCTAGCAGAGTTCAGAGTCTGTAGTCAAAAAAAAATACTGCGCAAAAAAATTTAGGGAAGTACTTAGCGTTTTTACTGAGAGTAGATGTGGCCTATATCAAGCAAGAATGTATAGATTTATTGTAAATACTTGTACACAGAACTAGAACTGTGTATTGGAGGTTACTATGTATACTGTAGAGTATTTGGATCACAAACCCCAAGCAAAACTATGTCACTGTGAGAATCCACCAAACTAATCAAGTTTGATCACTGTTGAACATCTATACGGGACATGCCCGCAACCTTAAGCTCTATTCGTAGGGCTTTTTCTTTGAATAGACTTAGCGTACCCGAAATGGGTCCTGTGAGTAAAAAAATTGGTCGCGCATTTTTTTATATAGAAGTACTTACAGAAGTGAGGTGGTGATTTAGACTCGGTGTGTTTTTAAAAAGCGGTAAAAAATTTGGCTTAAGGACTGTGGCTTTTTAGCAACACTTTTAATATATAAGCCCCCCACCCCTCGAGAAATTTTTTTTATTTTCTATGCCCCGACCGTCGAAATATTTTTCAAAAGAAATCCCCCAGTGAGGATCCCAAGCGTGTTGCAGGGCCAGTGACTGGGGGATAAAACTATACAGCTATATCTATATATCTCTTACGCCGGAGCAAACATCTTGCGCCCTGCTGCCATGAACATGCTGTAGGCTACCCTGTCCTCTTTGTCCAAGTCATCGTAACAGCACTCCATGTCCTGTAGTGCAGCCAGCACATCGCCTGCTGTGTGTATCTCTGCATACTCCTGCACCAAGCGCACAGCACAGCTCATATCCATATACAAAGGCGTACCCATTACGCTACCTCCGCATCGTACTCGTAGAACGTAACAGCTGGGTCCAGCTTCTTCAACTGCTTGGCCGCAGTCATTAGTTCTTTGTAGCGACGATTAACTTCTGCTCTAGGCAGCTCACCATCACAGGTTAAGTTCTCTGGGCTCAGTGCTGAGTCAATCATATCCGCTACAGCCTGACGGCCCTTTGCTGTAGTGATCTCATACTGTGTGCCCTTGAAGAAGCTGTTCCAATGATTCTTCTGTGCAATAAAGTTCTCTAGTGCTTTCATTTGTGTACCCTCTTACTGTTGAACATGTAATGATTATACAGGGCTTTGGGTGCCCTGTCAACCTCTTTTTAATCAATCTAAGCGGCTACCTGCATAGCACTTCTCTAAGCCCAACTGCTCTTTGAGCACCTTTGCATATGCTTCAGCGCCAGCTTCTAGTACACTAACACTCTGCACACCTGCACCACTTGGGTTCCATAACTGCAAGGATCCTGTGTAGCTCTTGCGGAAGCCAAACGTCTGAAGTGTCTTGCCCAAGCGGCTGTTTGAACGAACACCGTATACATCTACCCAAGCAAAGCCACAGGCGTCACGATCGCCATATTGATCGTAGAATGCCTTAGCGGCTTTACGAGCAGCCAGTTGGGCTTGGTTGCATGCGTCTTGGACTAGTTCTGCGTTGAAAGTTTCTACTGTCATGTGTCGCTCCTTTTGTTTAACTTAGCCTATAGTATAGCAAATTGGGCTAGGGTTGTCAACCTTTTTCTAGCCGTTTTAGTGTTGTTTTTATGCCACACTTATACCCAGCTGTCTACCTGCTGGACGGGCTTCTTAAGGGCTCGCTTAACGAAGTCCTCGGGCTCGTCATCGCAACGAACCATCATAAAGCCCTGGGCATCTACCAAGTCTACTTCACATATCTGAAGCTCCACGCCTGCCTTTTCAAAGGCAATGTTCATCTTGCTCAGGGCATACTTGACACCTGCGTCAAATGCTTCAAACTCTTCTTCAGAGATATCGTAGAAGTCAAAGGCTTCTGTCATCACAGTCTCGTAGTCTGTTCCGTCTGCTACGATGAATGGACGGATCTTCTTCCAGGCTTTCTGATCGGTACAGTCAAAGTGATCACAGGCTTCGTTGAGATCAAAGCTGGCGAAACGATCATAATTTGCTTTAGGCATTAGGAGCTCCTTGTTACTGTTTAAGCGTTAATTATACTGTCTTTGGGCGAGGCTGTCAACCTCTTTTTAACCGTTTATGCTACGGCTTTGAGGCGGATTACGAAGCCCGTGTAGTCCTTCTTAGCACGACCCTTGGCCTTAAGACCCAGCACCGCACCTTTGGGATCTAGGAAGCGCAGGTCTGTTTCATCTGCATTGAACACAGGGCGACCCTTGTACTCTGCGGGGATCTCATCGAACACTGCCGCAACATTCATGCCCTGCTCAATTGCTCGCTCTACATCTGCATCGTTGCCATCAGCGGCACTGAATGTCAAGTGGTAGTTGGGGATGTCTGCAACCTTGCGTCCCAAGACCTTGGTGTAGTCATAGAACTGAAGTGTACTGAAGGCATCAAAGATGTTCTTGCCATGCATTGGAACTGGATACTTCTCCCAGCTCAGATCGCTGGTACCATTGAGGCGGAACACTGGCTTCAATCCCTTGCGGCGAGCGAAGTTCACAGCCTTCATGATGTCAGTGACCAAGTCCTGCATGAAGCCTTCGCGGTTCTCAAAGAAGTATTTGGTCTTGCGGATGCGAGCCTGCTGGATGACATTGGTGTTC
>Ga0209972_10004206_pt1 | contig 10943 bp, 12 predicted proteins | sample NOAtaG_7_FD_187302 | JGI IMG/M metagenome (GOLD analysis project Ga0209972, IMG submission 187302) | Freshwater lake microbial communities from Lake Erie, under a cyanobacterial bloom - NOAA_Erie_Diel1S_2200h metaG (SPAdes) (version 2) | ecosystem: Environmental > Aquatic > Freshwater > Lake ...
TGCTGTACTTGCCTTGGGAAGGGCATGTTGTATCTGTTCAGCTGTTTGTGTTGGGTCTGCCTCGGGATGGGCATGTTGTAGCGGTTCAGTTGCCGGTGCTGTACTTGCCTAGGGAAGGGCATGTTGTATCTGTTCAGCTGCTTGTGCTGGGTTTGCCTCGGGATGGGCATGTTGTAGCGGTTCAGCTGCCGGTGCCGTACTTGCCTAGGGTAGGGCATGTTGTATCTGTTCAGCTGTTTGTGCTGGGTCTGCCTTGGGATTGGCATGTTGTAGCGGTTCAGCTGCTTGTGCTGGGTTTGCCTCGGGATGGGCATGTTGTATCTGTTCAGCTGCTTGTGCTGGGTCTGCCTTGGGATGGGCATGTTATAGCGGTTCAGCTGCTTGTGCTGGGTTTGCCTCGGGATGGGCATGTTATAGCGGTTCAGGCTGCGGTGGGCAGGTCTCTGGCTCCTTTGGGAGTAGCGGTTGAGGTTTTGAGCTTTGGGCCTTCTGGGGTCCTGCTGGCGGTAGCGGTTGAGGTTTTGGTGCGGGGTCCTGCCGGGGCTTCTTTGGGAATAGCGGTTGAGGTTTTGTGTTTTGGGCCTTCTGGGGTCCTGTTGGCGGTAGCGGTTGAGGTTTTGGTGAGAGGCTTGGCTTCTGGTGCGAGAAGGAGAGTTTACCCGGCTCAGGCTTTGATGTCTGACAGGTCTTGAGGCTTGGGTCACAGATCGCCTGTTGGCAGATTGGTGCCGAACTGCCTGCGTACGCTGTCTCGGGCTTTTGGTATTCAGCGAAGTGTGCCTTGGTGGCCGTGGCGACTGTTGGACCCTTACCCGACTGATGGATTTGTGGTTAGTGGGTTGTTTTCCTTGTGGGCGACTGACCCTGCTGAGGCTCTGATGTCTTGGCGGGGCAACCGATTTGACCCTCGGGTTTCGTGTGCTCAGATTTTGATGCCTTACGGGTCTGCTCGCACGTGCGCGGCGATCATCCATCCTACTCAGGGACCGATGCGTTTTTTGTTTGTTTTTTTGTTGGAAGCGGTTGAGGTTCTGATGCTTGGCGCGGGGAGTTCTGACCCTGGCATTGCTGCTATTGGCCCCAGGTGTGAAAATGGAAGTCCTTTGGCGCTCGTTTTGTCGAACACGTTGCCCCCACAAGTCTTGGGTGGAGGCCATGATCACCGCACAAATGCAGCAAATCAACCCATATTTCAGTTCCGCTCTAATACCAAACTTTTCGTGGCAAGGGTGGACATTCAAACCATGACCCAAATTTAGCAGACCGAGGCGGATTAACAAGTTTTCCACACAAATTGTGAATAACCCAAATGCCGCATCCTGGCTTTTCGGAGGTCAATGGAAAATGGTCAAATCAGGATTTTTTTAAAACCAAAAGCGGCCCGGCACATTGGTACATGCACCGGGCCGCTCCTGGATCGGAAATTATTCGCGGATTTCGAGCACAGCGGCTTCTTGCCCGCTCAACTGATCCAACAATACACCGTTTTTGTAGTATTCAAGTACGCTGAAATACTCCTGGCACTCATCCACGCGAGGGTAGAATTTGATGCGGAATGTATCAACGCCGAAAGTGTCTTTGGTCACAATGTACATGTAGTCGTGCATGATGCCTTTGGTGGCCACGTCCGGAGCCCCAATCGTGTATGTGATGGGTCCGATGAAGCCATCATTGATGTCTTCCGTCATCGGAGAAAACTGACCACGGCCTCCATCGTTGTTGAACAATACGCTCACTTGGGAAGGACGCCAAATGGTGTTGTAATTGACACCCGAGCTGTCCACCACATAACGGATGGAGAAGGACTGCTTGTCGCTTCCAAATTCAATCGTTCCGGTTTCGTCGCATTTGTTGCAGCTCTGGAGCAGGAATGCCGAACCGGCCAAGAGGGTGGCAAAAAATAGAATAGACTTGAGTTTCATAGTCAAGAATAATTGATCAAGTACTTGAGGAGGTCAAATATAGAAAGAATTTCAATTTGCCTAACCCGAAGCGGTAACAATGTCGAGTGGGCGGCAATTCCAAGCGACCATTTCCAAGAACGGTATCCTGTTCCATTGTAGATAAAAAGGACCATTTGCCCTCCATTCAAGCTTATTTTTACCCATCACTTACCGATTTTCCCAATGGATTTCATCGACCCCAAGATTCAAGCCTATGCCGAACGGTTCAGCAGCCCGGAGCCCGAAGCGCTGGCCGCCCTCAACCGTGAGACCAATTTGAAAGTTTTGTATCCGCGCATGCTCAGCGGCCACATACAGGGGAGGATGTTGTCGATGTTTTCCAAAATGCTGCGCCCGACCAAAATCCTTGAAATCGGTACTTATACGGGGTACAGTGCCATTTGCATGGCAGAAGGGTTGGCGGAAGGGGGGGCCTTGGTCACCATCGAATTCAATCCCGAATTGGAGGACATCATCCATAAATACTTCAAGTTGGCGGGAGTGGAAGACCGCTGTCGTTTGGTGATTGGGGATGCCACAGTGGAAGCTGAAAAGGTGGAGGGGCCAATCGACTTGGTTTTTTTGGATGCCGACAAGGAAAATTACGTGAGATATTTTGACATCGTTTTACCCAAAATGAGGTCTGGGGGAGTGATTTTGGCAGATAATGTCCTTTGGAGTGGAAGGGTGTTGGATGAATCGGAACGCGACAAGGAAACCCAAGGCCTCCGTGATTTCGTACAACATGTTCATGGTTGCGAGGCAGTGGAAGAGGTATTGCTGCCTGTCCGCGATGGAATCATGGTCGTGATGAAAAAGTAACATGTTGACCCGATGTTTTTCTTGGTTGTTGGGGATGGTGCTTCCAATCTGCATCACGGCCCGCCCTGCTTGGGACGTTCCAAGCAAGTTGGACTATTGCGGATTGGAGTTGCAGCTTGATGATTCGGCCCGCAGCGTGGTGGGTACTTGGGTAGACAAATTGACCCGTTATCCCAAATCATTTCAATCGATGCTTGCCAAGGTGGACTTTTACATGCCTTTCGTTGAGGAGGGCTTGGAAAAGGCCGGTGTGCCGGAGGATTTGAAGTATTTGGTGATTTTGGAAAGCAGCTGTCAACCGGATGTGGTTTCTTCCTCCCAGGCTGTGGGATTTTGGCAATTCAAAGCGGAGAGTGCCCGCGAGGCAGGTTTGTTGATTGATTCACAAATTGACGAGCGGATGCATATTTTCCACGCCACGATGGGTGCCGCCCGTTACTTGCAGCGTTTGAACAGGGATTTTGACAATTGGTTCTACGCGGTGATTGCCTACAACCGGGGGCCAGCAGGTGCAAAACCGTTTGTTGACCCATCATATTTTGGCAAACGGGAAATGAAGCTGACTGGAAAAACACAAGTTTATGGTTTGAAGGCTTTGGCGTACAAAATTGCATTCCGGGATCATTTGGGAACCTCCGTTCAAACCCAATGGCTGAAACCCGAAGCGGGGGGAGGGGAAACTTCGCTTGCTGAATTGTCCGAAAGGTATGGGATAGACGAGGCCACACTTCGAAAATACAATGCCTGGATTCGGGGAAATAGCATTCCGCAGCGAGACAATACGGTGGTTTACGTCTTGCAACAAGGAGCTCCACAACACATGGCCATGCGGCATGACTTCCTGAATGGGCAGGCGGTAGCCGTGAAGGATCCCGTCCGAATTGACAAGTCGAATCCCGCAATGAACCCAATTCCTGACAAAGGATTGGATTCCAAAAAATATCAATTGCTTGCAGATGATGCCGACCCGGAAATGGGGAATTCCTACCTGAGGGCCTTGAAAGGACAAAATTTGGTGGAAATCGCCGTGAAGGCAGGGGTCAAAACCGAAAAGCTCAGGATATGGAACGGGATGGACCGGTCAAACTTGCTCCAAGGTGGGGAGATCGTTTACCTGAAACCGCCTAAAAAGCGGAAGTTTCACATTGTGGTAGCAGGACAGAACATGGCCCAAATCGCGGAAATCTATGGGATGGGCGAGGAAAAACTCAGGGAAAAGAACCGTTTGGGAAGGGAGCCGTTGGTGGCTGGGATGAAATTGCATTTGAAAAGCACCCGTTCGGCCAAAGAGAAGATGCAGGTGTTGGGATCTGCTCCCGCAAATACGCTGAACGCAAATCCACCCGTGAGGTCAAAGCCTGCCCATGAAGAGGTGGCCCCTGCAAAGCCGTTGGAGTCTCCGTCCAACAATAAAATTCACACCGTGTCTTCGGGTGAGACCTTGTTTGGGTTGGCCAAGCGGTATTCGACCACTGTGGATGATCTGAAAAAGGCCAATCAATTGCGTTCGGACCAATTGTACGTCGGCCAAAAAATCAGGATTCCTTCCGAAAAGTGAAGTCAGGGTGTACGTACCACCACGGCTTTGCCAATCCAACACCGGAGGGGCCAAGTGTCGCCTTCCATCAGACCTCGTAGTTCCAATTCGGCTTTGGAGGGCATTTTGGCAAGGTATTGCCTGATTCTCCGCGCACTTTCTTCACCGTAGGTAGGGTCAGCGGATGCCGCGATTCTGCACAAATCGACGAGGAGGTAACACAACACTTTTTGGTCGAAGTCTGCAAGCCTGCAAGCAGCTGAACCATCCACGTAAAGGTCTGCAAGGCGGATGTAAGGTTCACCCCACATGGGCAACAGGCGCGAAGCTTCTTCGAATGACCGCCTGGCTTCGGCATGCCTCCCTTGGAGTTTTTGGATTTCGCCCAAAAACAACAAATCCCCCGCCTTGGCCTCTGCATCATCCTCGTGGGCGATGGCCTTTTCCCAAAAGGAAATGGAGCATTCGTATTCACGTCTTTCCATCGCTTCCATGGCCATGATTCGGGAAAAATCTGGGTGGATGGACCGGCTAGAGGAAAGCCAATCGACGGCTTTGGTCCTTCCCAGGGAATCGTTGCAGCGACCTAGGTGGGCCGTCGCGAGATAATTCATGATCGTTTGTTCCTTGATTTCTGCCAGGTTTTGGGCCATCCAAGCTGATTCTATGTTTTCGCAGGGTGGTATCATCGCAGCCATGTGATGCCCGAGGTGTTGCTCCAATCGGATGCAGTCATCGGATTCTTCCGGCCTGAACAGGGAGCGGCGGTACAGCAGCCTGTCCATTTTGAGCCACATCCAGGCATAGTTTCCGGCATTACCGCCCATCTTACGGTCCACCTCGTCTGCCCACAGGGAATACAGATGCAGGGGGCATTCATATGGTGCCACTTGGATGGCATCTTCGATCCAAGTCAGGGTTTGAGAGGGGTAATGTTGCGGGAATCTTGCTGCAAGCATGGCTTTTCGGGCGAGCCAAGGTGCTTTGTTGCCACTTTGAAGGCTGCAGGCCAAGTCGTAAATACGGATCAGGGTGTCTGTTTGGGGCTTTTTGGCGATTTCCTCGCCCCCTTTAGCTCCGTATTCCAAAAGCAGATATTCCACGTCTGCCACGCGCTCCACCAAGGTCTCTTTGGAATGGGTAAAGGCCCGGGGAAGCCAACGTCGAGCCGCTACAAAATCACGTTTGGCCCATGCAGAAGTAAAGTCCGTGATGGGCTGTGCCAAAAGTAAATGCACTCCCCACAGAAAAACCGCTATTGTCGCGGCGAATCGCCGGCAGGCCCGGGATGGAATCATCAATCAATTTTACGCTTGATGAACCAAATGTCGTTGAGGTTGACCCCAACACGCATGTGAAAATTGGTTTCTTGGAGCAGGTTGGCATCCTGTGTGCCCCTGCGGCTCACGCCGAATCCCAAATTGATGCGGGAAAAATTCTGTCCTGTGGCGCTCAACCTCCCGATGGGAAGTCCCAAGCCGAAGGTGATGCCCGTTTCTTGGATGGGCTGCCCATCCACCGTCAAAAAGGCACCTTGGGAAAAGAATCCAACTCGGTAAGCAATCCTTTTGGCGAAATTTCTGGACAGCAAATCTGGAATCCATTCACCCCCAGCACGTAAATCGAATGAATTTGACAGGGTATTGGCATCTCCGAAGTAATCAAATCCGCTCCAATCGTTGTAAACAACATCTGCCGCGAGGGTCCACCTTCCCGGCCTCACCACGGAAAATCCCAAGCCCCATTTGGCAGGCATTCGAATGCCTCCTTCCTGCAGAGAAAAGGTATCCGTCACGGAGCTGTTGTTGAAACTCACCAACCTGTCGCCGTTCAAGGTGGTACCTGGCTCTGCAATGGCCCCCCCGCGGAGAATGAGTGCTTGGCGTTTGATTTCGGTTGCGGGCCTCTTCCCGGCTTTGATTTCAGACAGCTCCTTTTCCAATGCAGCCTTCCTTTCTTGGATTTTGATCTTTCTAGACTCGATTCGGGATTGGGCGTCATCCAATGTTCTGCGGCGCGTTTTGACTTCCCGCTGAATTTTTTTCCGTTGTTTCTCCAAGCGGTAGGCTCTTTCCTGAAGTTTTTGGATGGACTTTTCGTTTCCGATTTCGTCATTCATGAGGCCTTCCAACTGTTGGTCGATGGCGGATTTTTCCGTTTCGATTGCACTGAGTTCGGCCTGTTGTTTTTGTGTCCAGCTTTCTAGCTTTTTGTTTTCTTTCACCAAGGTGGCTGCCTCTTGCTCAAGTGCAGCAAGTTCCTGATCAAGGCTCTTGAATTCTCCATCAATCACTTTCGCCCGCTCGAGTTCTCTGCGGATGCGCAGCGTGTCACCATATTGTAACCCAAATTGGGGGAGCAATCCCCTCACCGTCACCCGTTGATTCACATTCACTGTCGACAGGACATCGTCTTGGAAATCGGTTGAGGTACGCAGGTTGGTGGTCCCGAAAGCCATGGTCAAGTTTACACCAGCATGGAAGTGTCGCAGGAACCTGACACCGGCTCCCAAATAAAATTGGTTCAGCCCACCATTTGCGGTGTAGGTTTCGGTGTAGGGTTTGAACGCCGTGTCTGCGAAAATCGAATCTTGAGTGACCACCGAATACCCGGCCGATGAGTAGGGCGCAAGTCCAGCTACAAAACCATAACCTTTTTTGTTGCTGAAACCCATGGCAACATTGTGAAATCCGGCTGTGCCTACCGCTCCCTCGTTGAGGTTCGATTTCTGGATTGAGTATTGTCCGAATCCCGAAAAATCGATGGTCGTCAGTCTTAAATCGGAGTAGGAGGCCGGATTGATGCGGTTGATGGTAGTGCCATCGAAAGACCCGATTCCGGTGGAGCCCATGGAATAATTACGGGTGCTTCCTGCCTGAATCGGCTCTCCAAGGCCGTAAAATGAATAGGGCGAAAGGGTCACTTGCGCAACACATTGGATGGAGACCACCCAAGCGGGGATTGCCATCAGGAGGTATTTATGGAGTTTGCGCATTGTGAAGCGTGAGAATGTGGATGCCGCGAAGCAGCAGATGAGCGTCGGCAAAATTGATGTTTTTCAGTCGATTTCTCAAGAATGGAAGGTCACCCCCTGTTAAATAGACCACCAAGTTGGAACCATGGGTCATTTTGTGTTCGTCGATCAGGGCCTGTAATTCGGCCACGAAGCCATTCACAACGCCCGATCGGATGGCGGTTGGCGTGTCTTTCCCCACCAAGGGATGTTCGCCCTCGGCTTCCACCCAAGGTAATTTGGCGGTGAAGGCTTGGAGGGCACGGAAGCGCATGGTGAGTCCGGGCGAAATCGTACCCCCTTGATAAGTGCCCTGGTGGTCCACAAACTCCGAGGTCACCGCCGACCCTGCGTCCAATATCAGGATTGGAAAACCCGGAGATTCGGCTTGCGCAGCAACCGCCACGCACAGTCGGTCCATTCCCAAGGATTGGGGCGTCCTGTAATTGTTCCGGATGGGGAATTTACTCGTGTGCCCGATGTCGACCCTGTGGCTATCTGGCAACCAGGCAAACAAATGTTTGACCTTGGAGGCCAAGGCTTCTCTCCCGACGCTGCAAATCCCCAACATTCGGGCTTCATTGCGGATTTCGTTCCATTTCGGCAGGGAGGTCAAGGCCGATTCGAACCCTACGTGCGGGAAGACCAGCACCTCTAGGAGTTCATTGCCCGAAAAAAGGCCCATTTTGATACGGCTATTGCCGATGTCAACCGCGACAATCACAAGCAGAATTGGATTTCCTTGACTCCAAAATAACGCAATCCCCCATCTACCTGCACGGCCAATCGGCCATGGGGGTCTACGCCCACTAAAATCCCCGTGATGGTTTGTTCCCCCACTGAAAATTGGGTTTCGGTTTGGTAGGCGTACAGGTGGCTGAGGTATTCACGCTCGATGGTTTCGGTTTTACCTGCGCGTAAGGCCATGTAGTTTTGGTCTAATGAAACCAACACCGACTCCAAAACAGCCATCAAATCGTGGTTTTTTCCGGAAAGGAGCTTCAGGCTTGTGGCACGCCCGTGCTTGGCTTCGAATTCGGTTTGATTCACGTTGATGCCAAAACCCACAACGGCATGTTGTACATGGTCTCCATGGATTTGGGTTTCAACCAAAATGCCGCATATTTTTTTTTGATCCACCAAAATATCGTTGGGCCATTTGATGAGTGTCTCTTGTTCGGGCAACCAAGCCTGAATGGCCCTTCGAATTGCGATGGCCACCATTTTGTTGAGCAGGAATACCTGTTGGGCGTGCAAAAATTTGGGCTTCAACAATACCGAACACGCAATGTTCTTTCCTGGCTCAGTGAACCATTCTGCACCCTGTTGCCCCCTCCCCTTGGTTTGTGTGGAGGTAAAAACCGTGAAACCTTCGAACAATCCGGTGTCCAACAAGGCGCTTAAATAGCTGTTGGTGGACTCTGCGCTAGGTAGTTGGACAAAATTCTTGCCGATGACGAGCGTGTTCAAGCGATTTTCTTAATTTCGGTGCCGTTCCAAGGGGCAATTTAACAAGATGCATGAAGCAAAAAACCGCAGTCAGTTCTGAACAATTAGCCATAGCGGCTGTCGAGGGTATCCGCGATAAAAAAGGACTTGAAATTGTCACGATGGACCTTCGAAATGTCAAAGGCGCGATCACCGATTTTTTTGTGATTGCATCGGGGACTTCCGACCGTCATGTCCAGGCATTGGCTGACTCCGTGGAAAAATATATCCGGGAGAATTTGAACGACAAGCCCATGAGCCGGGAAGGGATGCAGCGTGGCGAGTGGGTTTTGCTTGACTACGTGAACGTGGTGGTGCACCTCTTTCAAAATGACCGTCGGCAGTTTTATGACATCGAAAGTCTTTGGGGTGATGCTGAAATAAAAGAATGGCCCGACAAATGACGTCAGGTTGGTAGTTGGGTGCTTATTTCAAGCAGTTGATTGACGGATTTGGGGGGTGCTCAGACCAAGACAACCTCGGCGCTCAACCCACGGTCCAACAAGGCGATACAGCGTGTCATCATGTCTTCCCTTTCGCCGGATTTGATGGGATATTTGCCTTTGTAATGAACAATCCAAGCGCATTGTTCTGCCTGTTCCGCGCTATGCTCGCAAACATCCATCAAGCATTGAATCACATGGGGGAAGGAATTGTGGTCGTCGTTGTAAAGCACGATGCAGTAGGATTCAGACTGCTTGGTATTGACCTTTTCCTGTACGAGTTCGCGGGTGGAATTGGCTTGAATACGCTCAAGGTTCGATATGTTCATTCTTCACAAGGATTGACATCCTAAATTACGCATCCCGACATTCAATTTCAATATTTATTGCCTAAAATTGTGGCTACCAAAACACAAGGATGCCCACCGATGATTGAATTGTTGACACCGCAAGGATTCGCAGATTACGAGTTGATAGATTCCGGTGGTGGAGAAAAATTGGAGCGTTTCGGCAAGTATGTTTTGATTAGGCCCGAGCCCCAATCTTTGTGGTCCCCCTCCCTTTCGGAAGGAGAATGGCGGGCCATGGCACATGCTCGATTTGTACAGGAGGGATCTTCATCGGGTCAGTGGATGAAAAGGGATTCCAAGATGCCTGACCAATGGGAGGTTGCTTATGACAAAGGTGGCATGAAGTTGAAGTTCCGGTTGGCTTTGACAAGGTTCAAGCATGTGGGTCTTTTTCCTGAGCAGGCCGTCAATTGGGATTTCATTCATTCGCAATGTTCGAAGCTGCAGCAACCCAAAGTCTTGAATTTGTTTGCTTACACGGGAGGTGCTTCTTTGGCTGCCAGGGCTGCGGGTGCGGATGTCATCCATTGTGAAGCCATCAAACAGGTGGTGAATTGGGCCTCTGCCAACATGGAGTTGAGTAAACTGGATGGTATCAGATGGTTGGTGGAGGATGCTTTCAAATTTGTGAACAGGGAGGCCAAGCGGGGCAATCGTTACCACGGGATTGTGATGGATCCTCCTGCTTGGGGTCATGGCCCGAACGGTGAGAAGTGGAAATTGGAGGAGCAGTTGGATGAGTTGATGTCGCAGGTGGCGATGATATTGGAGCCTCGGACAGGCTTTTTGGTGCTGAATGCCTATTCTTTGGGGTATTCCAGTCTGATTTTGGAGAATTTGGGCCGTTCGCATTTCCCTGACATTGAAGCTGAAAGGAAACACATCGGGGAGTTGTTTCTTGAGGAAAGGAGCGGTAGGAAATTACCTGCGGGTGTTTTTTTGAGAATAGGCTCCTGAAGTCGGTCAACCAAGGCTGGGAGGTTTTTCAGAGGGTGAAATTGGAATTGTCTTCAATTCTCTACGGTGGGACCACATCATCGTTCGAAAAAACACACACAAGACGGCTGCCTTACATTGCTTATTGTTAATTTTTAACGAAATTGGCGCAAATTTATGGGGTTGGTGTGTGCTAACTCCAAGGTTGGGTTCTTTTCATTTCAATCAGAAAACGCTTAATTAAGATGGTAAAAAACTACATTTCCTCTGCTTTGCTCAAGGGAATGGCTGTTGCTAGCTTGGTGTTCGGCCTTGGGTCGGGTGCTGCAGTGGCCCAGTCATACACCGAGAACTTCAACACGCCTTCCTCGATTTTCACCGCGGGATGGGCTCAACAAAACCTGTCTAACC
>Ga0209972_10004208_pt1 | contig 10940 bp, 9 predicted proteins | sample NOAtaG_7_FD_187302 | JGI IMG/M metagenome (GOLD analysis project Ga0209972, IMG submission 187302) | Freshwater lake microbial communities from Lake Erie, under a cyanobacterial bloom - NOAA_Erie_Diel1S_2200h metaG (SPAdes) (version 2) | ecosystem: Environmental > Aquatic > Freshwater > Lake ...
CAATACGACTCGGCATCTGGCGGAGTTCTGGATGGTCGAGCCGGAGATGCCGTTTTACGACCTGGAGGACAACATGGCGCTGGCCGAGTCCTTCATTCGCACCATGGTGAGTGATGTGCTGGAGCACTGTGCGGAAGACATGGAATTCTTCAGTCAGCGGATTGATCAGGGCGTGATGGCTCGACTGGAAACCATTCGCTCGAAGGATTTCATTCGACTGCCGTACACGGAGGCCATTGAGATCATCCGGAACAGCGGTCGGAAATTTGATTATGCGGTGGAGTGGGGCAGTGACCTGCAGACGGAGCATGAGCGATTTCTGACGGAGGAACATTTCGGTCAGCCGGTGATTCTGTTCAATTACCCGCGAACGCTGAAACCGTTTTACATGCGCTGCAACGAGGACGGGAAGACGGTGCGGGCGATGGACGTCCTGGTACCCGGGGTGGGTGAGATCATTGGCGGCAGTCAGCGTGAGGAGCGTCTGGACGTGCTGGTGCAGCGGATGGGCGAGTGTCATTTGAATCCGGACGATTACTGGTGGTACACAGACCTGCGGAAATATGGCACTGTGCCGCATGCGGGATTTGGTCTCGGACTTGAGCGGGCGGTGCTGCTGATTACGGGGATGACGAATATCCGGGACGTGATTCCCTTCCCGCGGACTCCAGGGCACGCGGACTTCTGATCTGAGTCCTCTGGTTACTCCGGTGGAAATCGGCTTTTCCGGGGAATTCCCGCCCAGTCTCATCCTGCCCATGGGATTCCGCTGGTCATTTGCCCCCGCACACGGGATAATTCCAGCCGGCTGTGTGGACGGTCCTGTGGGCTGGAAGGAGCTTTCTCGTGAGTGCGCTGGTACGGTTTTCGATGCTGCTGTCCTGTTGTGGTCTGCTTGCGGGCTGCGGTGGCAGCGGTACGGACCAGTATCAGACATTTCAGCCTGAAACGAAGTCACCGGAAGTCTCTGCGGTCGCTCAGCCGGTACCCCCGGTAACCTCGGCGGCACCCGTGCCTGAAGCCGTGGCCGGCACACAGCAGCCATCGCCCTTTACGGTAACGGAACCGGCGGTCACTGCACCGCAGTCGGCAGCAACCACTCCCGACGCGGGTGCGGCAGCGGGGGCGGCCGCACCCGTCGCTGCCGAGGCAGTGCAGCCCGTGGCGGGTGGCCAGGCGGTGGCTGGCGACGGGGTGGCTGGCGAGGGGGCGGACGCAGTGGTGTCGGGGGCTGAGGTCATCTCGGCTCAGTCGGGCCTTTCCGGGCCAGCCGACCGACCGGCGATTGACAATGGTGCAGCGGGGGAGGTGCGTCAGATTCAGCTGCTGGTGCCGCAGAAACGCTTTCGCCGTGAACGTCCCAGTGAGGCGGTGCGTGTCAGCTATGACGACATCGACCTGCTGAAGGTGCTGAATATGGAGCCAGTGCCGGCGCATGCGGTGGAGCATTTTCCGGAGTGGCTCAAGTCGCTGGACGGGAAGCTGGTGCGTATTCGCGGATTTATGTATCCGACGTACGTGGCGACGGGACTGACCGAGTTCGCTCTGGCTCGTGACAACGGCATCTGCTGCTTTGTGCGGCAGCCGAAGATTTACGACATCATGACGGTGCAGCTGGCGGAGGGTGAGACCACGGACTATATCGCGAACCGTCCGTTCGATGTGGAGGGGATTTTTCGGATTGATCCGGATGCGGATCAGCCGCAGTTGTCTCGTTTGTATCGGATTGAGCAGGCGAAGGTGCTGCAGTAAGCGGCGGCTCGCGGCTGAACACTGAGAACTGCTGTTTTGGGGTATGGGAACACGAGAGAGAGTGAGGCAGGACATGTTGAGGTCAGCGTTGGTGATGTTGCTGGGACTGTTGATCAGCAGTTTGTCCGGGCCGGTGATGGCCGCGGTGTTATGCCCCTTCTGTGATGCTCCGACGCTGGTGATGGCTGAACAGATTCAGATGTGTGATCATCTGCTGCTGGGCAGGTATCTGGGCGGGGTGAAGTCGACGGAGGTGACGGCGGGCAGCAGTCGTTTCGAGGTTTTGGAGATTGCCTTTTCAAAGGGCGCGAAATTTCAGAAGGGACAGGTCCTTGAGATTCCGCAGTACGTGGCGGCGGCCGAAGGGGCCACATTCACTTTGATGGGTCCTGAGGAGCGGCTCGAGGACTGGCATGCTCCTGCGGAAGCCACGGCAGCCGCATGGCAGTATCTGTCGAAGATGCCTCTGCCGACCACGGACGTGGCTCAGCAGTCGCAGCGGCTGGAATACTTCATCCCGTTTTTTGAATCGTCGGACATGACGATTTCAAATGACGCTTTTGCCGAATTTGCAGCGGCTCCTTACGCCGTGATCAAACCGCTGAAGGACCGCTTGCCTCGTGAAAAAATCCTCGGCTGGCTGAACGATCCGAAGGTGTCGGTGACCCGCGTGGGCTTTTATGGACTGATGGCTGGCTTGTGCGGAAAGCCGGAGGATGCAGCGGTGCTGGAGCGCAAGATCATGACTCTGGACGCGGATTTCCGTCTGGGGATTGAGGGCGTGATGGCTGGTTACATGCTGCTGCGTGGTGAGGAGGGTTTGAAGGTTCTGGAGGACGGCAAGATGCGCACGAAGGTGGCGCAGGATGCCTCGGGCAAGGAAGTCCCGTTGCCGTTCAGTGAGACGTATGCGGTGATGCAGGCGCTGCGGTTTATGTGGACGTACGAGCCGGAGCGGATTTCTCAGGAGCGGTTGAAAGCGTCGATGCGAATTCTGCTGGAACGGCAGGAACTGGCGGATCTGGTGATTACGGATCTGGCACGCTGGAAGGACTGGAGTGTGCAGGATCGACTGATGGCCATGTATGCGGACGAAAAGTTCGCGATTCCGGCCATTCGACGAGCGATCGTGCGGTATTTGTATTACTGCAGTCAGGAAAAGGGTGAGCAGGGGGCGGACGGTGTTGAGGTTCGTCCTGAATCGGCGGTGCGTGCGGACGCGCTGCTGAAGGAGCTGGAGCAGAAGGACCCGAAAACGGTCAGTGATGCGAAGCGTTTTCTGGTGCGCTGACGGTGTTTGGGTCTGGATTGAAAGTGTGGCATGACACAGGGCGAGCGTGGTGGTGACGGTGCTGGCGGCGACAGTGGCGGTGGCGAACTGCAGGCAGAGCTGTCCGGGCTGCTGGAGCGCGCGGGCAATCTGATTCCGAGCTGTCAGTTTTCCAGTTCCTTCCGTCTGTACGGAGAGGTGCGGCGTCGGGCGAAGGTGCAGCAGCGAGCGGCGGAGTACATCTGGGGCACCTTCTATCAGATGGACCAGGCCCAGTATCTGCTGGATTTCGGCTTGATGCGCGAGCGTGCTGTGGAACTGATCGCGCTGCTGGAGAACGAGGAGCAGGTGCGGCAGATTCAGCCTGACCTGCCGCGTGAGGAGTATGAGTCGTTCGTGCAGTCGCTGAGCAGCTGTGCCTACGAGAATCTGGCGGAGGCAACGGGGCAGCTGGAGGGCTACAATTCTGAGGGAATGCATGCCTGTATAGCGGACGGGCTGCAGATCTGCCGTCGCACGGGCAAGCTGGGGTGTATCAATTGCTTCCGTGAATATGCCAGCGATGTGTACCTGGCGGCAGACGATGCGGAAATTGCGGCTCATCAGTGCCGGCTGGTGATGGAGCAGGAGGGGGACTGGTCGAATCGTGGCGACCGTCGCTGGCTGGCACAGATCCGTCTTGCCTGGCTGGACGCGCTGCACGGCCGTTTTGATCGTGCAATTGCGGGCAGTGAGCTGGCCCTCGAGCTGGCTGGGGCAGAGACTGTGCCGATGCAGGTGGAGGCACGGATTCGCGTCGGTATGATTCGGGAGTCAATTCTGCTGTCGGGCTGTCGTCCGCCGCAGTTTCTGGAAGGTCCGCTGGCCGGCTTGCTGCCTGGTGCGGACGAATGTCCGTTGTTTGACCACGGCATGAGACTCAATCAGGCCCTGCTGGTAACTCAGGCGGAGGACTGGGAAGAGGCTGAGCAGCTGCTCAGTCACTGGGATCAGCGGCTGCAGCGGTGCCGGGGGACTCACCTGTGGTTCGAGACTCGACTGCGACTGATCGCGGTACAGCTGCTGGCCGGCAAGCGGAAGGTGGCAGAGCGTCTGGGCAAGCAGCTTGAGCAGCGAGCGCGAACCAGCCATGACTATCTGACGCTGCGGCGACTGCAGGTGCTGCTGGACGCGGACCGTCCGTCACCGCTGGCGCTGGTGGTGCCATTGCAGAAAGCGACGGGTCTGGAGGTCTGGGGACAGGGACCAGGCTGGGCGCGCTACTATGGTGAGTACAGTGGTGAAGCCGCCGGTGATCGTGGCGAGGTCCCGCCGGGAGCCACAGAGGAGGAACCGTCCGGCGAGTCTGTGCTGGCAGGAGACCCGGGGTACAGTACGACTGACACAGCGGCGGAAGAGCCGACGCCGGCCGGACCTTTGGCCGATGAGGTAGCAGCACTGCGGGAACGACTGAATCACTTCTCAGAGTCACCGGATCCGGCGGAGTTTGAATCGCTGCGTTCCCGGATTCTGTCTTATGACGCTGCTCAGGCTTCTCATGCAGATGATGCCGGCGGTTTGATTTTTTTGATGGTCTTCCTGGTGGGCACTGCGGAGGATGGTGCGCAGGTCTGGAAGTGGGCCAACTCGCTGGCCGCAGCTCATCAGGACAACGGTGTGACATTATCGGTGCTGGCAGCACTGGCTGACGCCCTGCGGATGGCGGGTGGCGAGGAGATGCAGGAACGCATTACGGTGGAGCGTGCGGAACAGCTGCATCGCCGGGCGATGGAACTGGCACCGGACAAGCCGCGGGTGTTCCTGCGGGCCGGCCAGCACTTTCAGGCACAGTATGAATTTGGCGAGGCGGAGCGATGCCTGGCCCGCGCCTTTCGGCTCGACCGGCGCGACGGCGCGATTGCTCGGAACCTGTCAGAATTGTACCGGGCGACTGACCGCCCGAAGGATGCGCTGCATGTGCTGGATCTCAGTCTGCGGGAGGGCAGTCAGGATCAGCAGGCCGCCTTTGATGCCGGAATGCTGGCATTTCGCGAGGGGCAGTATCAGGCCTCCCTCACATACCTCGAGCGATACGAATCACAGGCCGGTGTGGTTTCATGGGTGAACTACTACCGCGGTGTCTGCTTTTTTGAACTCGGAAACTACGATCGGGCATTGGAGTGTGTGCAGATTGAGCGTGGCGTAACGGACACCGGGGGCTGGCATCTGGATGTGGTGCAGGCACTCTGCTGGAGTTATCAGATGCGTCGCGAGGAAGCTCTGCAGTCGCTGCAGCAGACGCTGCAGCAGCCGTTTTATGAAATTGACTACCTGTCGGTGCTGGGTTTAAGTGAGTTGTTGAAGCGGATTGCCACGGCAGCGGAAATGCTGGAGGAGACTCCACTGCTGCAGTTAGTGGAAAAACGACTCATGCGATCGGGTCTGATGCCGGATTCGTGGTTTCAGCATCTGCGAGATTCCAGCGGTGATCCTCCGCTGGAGAACGTGAAACTGTACCGATGTCTGCTTGAACAGCCTCTGGATGAGTTCTGGCTGCTCGATCCGGACAGATTGCCGGATCAGGAAAACTGGAAGGGGTATATGGCGGAGTGGGGCGTACTTGCGCGGACGGAGGAGCAGGCGAGTGAAATTGCACTGAAGTATCAGGCGCAGTGCTACTCACTGTCGCCGGAGGTGCGGGAGGTGCAGGAACTGGAATCGACGTACACCGATATTCCGGGTCCGGTGTGGCAGGCCGGGCGTTTTCCCACAACGGACGAAAGCGAGTCGGGACTGTCCGACGGGCCTGATGACTGGTCACCGATGGGCGACGGGGAGCACTTTGGAGGCTTGTGAAGGGGCGGGGCAATGTTGCAGACGATCCTGCTGCTGCTGATCATGATGTCTGTGCAAATGGTGCTGGACGGAGTGCAGGACTTTACGAAGCGATGAACGCAAATCCTGATGAATTCCTGCGTTGATTTTCTGCCACAAAGTCTCAGATTCGACACGATTCCTGAATTCCAACGTCTTTTTCGTGATTCTTTCTCCATGAACCATCCAGCTGCAAATCCCTCGTCGACCGTGGTGCCCGAACCCGTTCCGCCTGCCGGTGCTGGCTGGCCGGGACTGCCTTTTGTGGCCCCGCTGGCTGTGTTCCTGCTGCTGACCAGCGTTGAGAAGGAGCTGTACGGGCTGCTGACACAAACTGGTGCCTATGGTTTCAAATTGCTGGCGACCGCTGCGGTGCTGCTGTGGTATCGGAAGGCCTGGCCGCGCTGGGATACCCGGGGTCTGCTGCCGGGGTTGCTGCTGGGGGCGGTTGGTGTGGTTTTGTGGGTGCTGCTGGACAGCGTGCAGCGGCAGGTTTTGGCAGCACTGAATCTGGCAGACTGGCTGCCCGCTCGCGACGGCTGGCGTTTTGATCTGCAGCAGCTTTCGCTGCCTGAAACGCTGCGGCTGCTGCTGCGTTTTTCGGGACTGGTTCTGGTAGTCCCGCTGGCCGAGGAACTGTGCTGGCGCGGATTTCTGGCGCCCTGGCTGGTGAATGAGGACTTTCGCAGTGTGCCGGCCGGAAAGATGACGGCCAGCAGTTTTCTGATCGTACTGGCGGTGTTCACTGCCATGCATCCTGAGATCCTGGCCGCAGTCGTGTGGGTCTCGGGAATGAATCTGCTGTGGCAGCGGACGGGAAATCTGTGGGCCTGCGTGGTGGCGCACGCTGCCACAAATCTGCTGCTGGGACTGTATATCATCCGGACAGGCAGCTGGCATCTGTGGTGACGGACTCTGAGTGCCCTGTCACAGGTCACTCTCGGCCGCCGTCGTAAACTGTCGCAGTCGCGTCAGGGCAATGGCCAGCAGGATAAAACCAATAGTGATTCCGGCGAGGCACAGCATATGCAGGGGTGCACTGCTGCTGCCGATGGTGTATTGCATCGCTGTGGAATTGCGAATTTCGTCGCTCAACGGCAGCCACTGCGTCAGCAGCGACCGCAGCCGATACTGGACTGTCACGCGATTGATGACAGCCGGAAATGAGCCCAGCAGGACTTCCACGCCGACCGTGTACATCACGCAGAAGACCATCGATCGGCGCGGAAACACGGCTCCGAGGAGCAGGTAAGTGGCAGAATATGCGGGGGCGGCCAGAGCCGCCAGCCGCAGAATGCCCAGCCAGATGCTGCCGGGATTGGGCGTATTGATGAACAGGACCGAAAGGCTGACGGCTGCTGCTGCCGCGGTGAACGCCCAGAGCGTTGCGACGAGGAATTTGCCAAGGAGCAGCCAGGCAATCCCATGAGGACGGGTGGCGAGATAGACCCAGCTTCGCTGCTCCAGTTCGGTGGCAACGGCGGGCCCCGCAGTCAGCAGAGCGCTCATGGCGCAGCACACACACGGAATGGCAACATACAACAGAATCGACCAGAACGAGTTGCGTTCAGCCAGCTGAATCTCACCCTCCTTGCTCTGAACCCAGCGTGACAGCAGGGTAATCAGGACGGGAAACATGGCCAGCACGAACCACCAGGCAACTCGACCGGCCGTCACCGACTTCCGCAGCTCGTAGCGAAACATTGCCAGCAGGGCATTCACAGTTCACCTCGGTGAATCTTCATCAGAGAATTGAACAGTGATTGCAGCGAATCGTCTGCCGTCCGAAATTCCAGCACGGTCACCTGTTCTGCAGGGATCCAGTTCATAAGAGCCGACGCCAGCGGTTCGGCTGAGCGAGTGCTGATGCGCAGCAAGTCACAGGAACTGCCGTGTTCACTGTGAATCACAGGAGACGGCTGAATGGTGACAGAATCAGCCAAACCGGTCTCCAGAACCAGTGCGGCAATCCGCCGCGCTTTGGTACACCGCAGATGCAGCTCCATCGGCACCTGATACAGCAGTTCGTGTACCTCTTCGGATGTCCCTGACGCCAGCAGACGGCCCCCGGAAATCAGCAGAAAAGATTGTGTCAGAGCCTCAATTTCATGAAGTACGTGGCTGGCTATCACAATGCTGCGTCCCTCACGAATCCACGACCTGAGCAGGTCGGTCATTTGAGACCGACCGATGGGATCAAGTCCGCTGAAAGGTTCGTCAAGAATCAGCAGCTCAGGTTCATGCGAAATGGCCTGAGCCAGCTTTGTGCGTTGCCGCATACCGCGGGAATAGCTGGCGATCGGACGCCCCATGGACTCCTGCATACCCACCTGCTCCATGCACTCGATGGCACGACGACGCGCTGCAGCCGTGCTGCGACCCTGCATCTGCAGCAGAAATGTCACCCAGTCCAGTCCGGAGACGCTGGCGTACATGCCTTCAAAGCCGGGACAAAACCCCAGTCTGCGCATCAGGGCAGCATTATTTCGAGGCTGCATCCCGAGGACTTCAACACGGCCCCGAGTTGGTTTGAGTTGTCCGATGAGCAGGTTCAGCAGTGTGCTTTTCCCCGCACCGTTTGGTCCCAGCAGACCCCACGCCCCGCAGGGCAGCTCAAGACTGATGTCGTTGACACCGAGAACAGTCCCGTAAAGCCGTGTGACATTCTGCAGTGAGATCATGCTGGTCATGGCTGCCGCCCTCAAATCTGCATGGGTGCTGAAACTCGGCGAAACAGCACAGCCAGTGAAACGGCAGAAATCGCGGCCAGCACCAACAGCCGTGTCTGAATATCGTCCAGCACCAGTCGTGGATCGAGAATCCACGCTGTCACATCACTGAACACCCGGAACAGGGACAAACAGCTGATCACAACATTGCTGCCGACTGCAGCTGATCGTGATGCCGCGAGCCAGGCCAGTTCACCGAAAATCCAGATGGCAAACCACGCAAACGAAGCATAACGAGATTCGGAAGCCAGTGATGACAGCATCAGCGACAGGCAGGTGCAGGGAATCATGATCGCCAGGGAAGCAGCCAGAATCCGCAGGCTCAGGTCCCAGGTGGATGCCAGCACCGTCAGACTGGGTGACAGCAGCACGGCAGCGGAAAACAGCAGCACAGCCGGCGCAAGGGTGACTGAGGCCAGAAAAAACATCACACAGGCGGCTTTGCCAAGGATGTAATGAAGTCGAGTAATGGGCCGCGAGAAGTACAGCAGGAACGCCCGGGAACGAAAGTCCTGTGAGATCAGCGGAGGCACGATGATGCCCAGCATGGGGATTAGTATAAACGGTTGTGAGCGACGAAACAGGGTCGTCAAAAGCGCCGACCAAAACAGGTGTCGTTCGCTTTCCGGTGACTGATCCCGCCGTTCAATCGCCGTCTGCACGTCAGCAAACGACGAAGAAGCCGCCGATCCCGGATCAATCAGCATACGGGACAGCCCCAGCATCGTGCGTCCGGCGTTAGGATCGTTGGCACTGGTCTGTTCATACAGAAACACCATAAAGCCCATGACACAGGCGGGCAGCCACGCGAAGAACATCATCCGCCTGAGCCACGAACTGAGCCAGGCCCGGCGAATGCCAACCTCGGCAATCACCATCCAGCGAGTGGCGAGCGGGGCAGTGGGGCCCTGCCACGTGCGATAACCTGGATCATGAACTGGCATGCTGCACCTGTCGCACGGCATCGAGAAAGATCTGTTCGAGTGAATTGCGGGAAGGCACCAGCCCCCGGATCACACAGCCCGCAGAGGACGCTGCCTGCCAGATAACGTTGCTGTGGTCAGCTGCAGTACCCGCAATCTGCAGCTGCTGCGGGCCACTGATGTGACTTGTGATGCCGTGTTCCCGAAGCGCCAACTGGAAGCGCTCAGCCAAACCCGCAAAACGCACGAAAAGAGCCGGACTGGGCAACTGTGAAAGTTGCTCGAGTGAATCGCTGATCCGCACCTGTCCGCCGGCCAGAATGACCACGCGACTGCAGACCGACTGGACATCGGGCAGAATGTGGGTGCACAGGAGAATGGTTTTGCCGAAATCACGAGCCAGTATGCGGATGCGGTTCAGCATCGACGTTCGTTCCTCGGGATCCAGCCCGCTGGTGGGTTCATCCAGAATCAGCAGTTCAGGGTCGTGCACGATGGCCATGGCAAAACGCAGTTTCTGACGCATCCCGGTGGAGTAGGTTTCAACGGACCGATAGCGTTCCTGCCCCGCCCCGCAAAAGTCCAGAATTTCATGGCTGCGGCGAATCGCCTCGGTCGACTGCATGCCAGTCAGCCGTGCCGCGAGCTGCATTGTTTCAATGCCGGACAGTCCGTGAATGTAGCAGTCATCTTCCGGCATGTAGCCGACTCGACCGCGAATCCTGGTAGCTTGTGTCCCCAGCGGAATCCCGAGGACATGCCCATGTCCGACGTTGCAGCGCACCAGCCCCAGCAGGACCTTGATCAGCGTGCTTTTCCCGGCACCGTTGGGACCCAGCAGGCCCGTGCAGCCAGGCAGAATCTGCAGGTGCACATCGCACAGCGCACGAAAGGCCCCGTAGTCTTTTGTGATACCGACAAGTTCTATGAGTGGAGACATAACCGGGAATTCAGAGGCTGCTGTGATGGGTCGGGAATGCTCGCCGAAATTCTGCCTGGAAGCAATTGGCGACGGTGTAAATCGCGAATCCGGAAGAAAAATTTCCCGATTGGAACGTCACTGTGACTCCGGAAATTGATGTGAATTCCATTCAGCCGGTAAAGGAAACATTTTTGGCAGCGGATCAGGGCATAAAAGCTGGGTCGACCGACGGATTGCCATGCAGTTGCTGACGTATGTACTCAGGGTTCACGGGGACCGAGTGTGGGACGAACCATTGTCACTGCGAGACAAAGTGTCGGTCGGAGCGGATTTCCGTGAATTTGTTCCCGACAATCGGAACTGGTGTTTGAGTCGGTGGTGGCGATTTTTGAACTTCTGCAGGACCGGAAAAAAAACCACTCCCGGATGGAGGCACTGAACGATATTATTATGCATCTGTATTCGGTGTCCGACGGTAAGAATCTCGAATG
>Ga0209972_10004214_pt1 | contig 10933 bp, 4 predicted proteins | sample NOAtaG_7_FD_187302 | JGI IMG/M metagenome (GOLD analysis project Ga0209972, IMG submission 187302) | Freshwater lake microbial communities from Lake Erie, under a cyanobacterial bloom - NOAA_Erie_Diel1S_2200h metaG (SPAdes) (version 2) | ecosystem: Environmental > Aquatic > Freshwater > Lake ...
GATGCTCACGAGCGACATTGTGCTGCTCTCCCGGATCCGTCTGCAGGTCAAACAGAGACAGTGGGAGCTGTTCGATCCGGCCGCCATGGCGGCTGGCAATGCCATCGATGCCGCTCTGCGTAATGGCTTTGGCCCTGCCTGAGCCCCAGCCCGAGGGTTTTCCGTTGCGTCCGGGTTCGGCCAGCGTGGTGATGTAAGGGTGTGGCAAATGCAGCTTCCAGCGACCACTGCGGACTGCCTGCAGTTCATCCCCGGCCCAGAAGTACAGGGCTTCGTGCGGAGCCTTCGCGTTCGGTACACCCTCCAGCACATCGCAAATCGGCAGTCCGTCAACTGGCCTGTCAGGTTGCCGGATGCCGGAGTACGTCAGCAGTGTGGGCAGCAGGTCCAGACTGATGACAGGTTCCGCACAGACGCGGCCGGCCGGAATTCTTCCAGGCCACGACATCAGACAGGGGACTCGCACGCCACCTTCGAACACGGTCAGCTTGCCTTCGCGGAACGGGCGATTGGACCCGGCATGTTCGCCGTAACTGAGCCAGGCACCATTGTCAGAAAACAGGATGATAATCGTGTTTTGTTGCAGCTGCAGTGCCTCCAGAGTGCGAAGGATTTCGCCGACGGACCAGTCGAGCTCCTGCACCACATCGCCATACAGGCCTGCACCGGACCGGCCTCGAAAGGCCTCCGACGCGAAGATCGGAACATGCGGCATCACGTGAGGCACATACAGAAAAAACGGTCGACGGGCATGCTGCTGCATGAAGCTGACTGCGCGCTCCGTGAATCGGCGAGTGAACTGGCTTTGATCCGGGTCACGCTCAACCACCTGCAGGCCGTCGTACAGCGGCAGCGGCGGCATTTCGGCTGACAGCACCGGATGATAGCGACTGTTGTCGTTGGAATAGGGAATGCCGAAGTACTGGTCAAAGCCGTGCTTGAGCGGGTGGAAATCCGGAGCCGTACCGAGGTGCCACTTGCCGATGAGAGCGGTGGCATAACCACGCTGCCTCAGCAATTCCGGAAGCAGCTGTTCATCCGGATGAATGCCATTACGGCTGGTGTGGTTCAATGCTCCCTGCAAACTGACTCGATTGGGGTAACACCCGGTCAGAAATCCGGCGCGGCTGGCCGTACAGACCGGCTGCGCCACATAGAAATCGGTAAAACGGGTTCCTGCCGCAGCGAGGCTGTCAAGGTGCGGGGTCGGATAGGGAGCCCCCTGGCAGTGCAGGTCAGCAAAGCCCAGATCATCTGCTACGATCATGACAATATTCGGCGGATCATCGGCGGCGAGCGGGAACGTGCCTGTGATCAGCAGCAGCAGGACAAACCGGGCAATCGAGGACATGCAGGGCCCGAAGTGTGGTGAAGTCCTGCCACGGTGGTAAGAAGCGTTATTGGTCAGCATCGGGTGAGTTGCTGTCATCTGAGTTGGACAAGTGGTGCTTGCGCCCTGTGAGATCAGGTGCCAGTGAGAATTCAAGAACAATCGTGGCTGCAATGCTGAATCCTTCTGCAGCTGTGTGGAATTTAACGGGGTGTTGCGAAAAAGCCACACACTGGCACACCTGCCCCCCCGGCCAGGGAGAGCAACCGGGGGAGCAGCCACGGATGAAAGCGTGCTTAGCACCCCTCGCCCCTGGAAGGGGAGAGGGGCCGGGGGTGAGGGGTGAAACTCCCCTGGAAGCCCGGGGGAACAGCCTCGGATGAGGGCAGATCAGGGCTGTTTTTGCAGCCACGGATGAACACGGATTTTCACGGATGAATCGCAGGGGTTTCCGGCGTTCTCTCCTTTCCACTTTCTCTGTTCTCCTTTCTATGGCATGGATGCCATTGCCCCCTCACCCCCGACCCGTCTCCCCCGTTCCGGGGGCGAGGGGAGGATTGTGTGTTTCTGCACACTGATGAAAGCAAGCATGGCACCCCTCGCCCCTGGAAGGGGAGAGGGGCCGGGGGTGAGGGGTGAAACTCCCCTGGAAGCCCGGGGGTTCAGCCACGGATGACGGCAGATCAGGGCTGCTTTTGCAGCCACGGATGAACACGGATTTTCACGGATGCATCGACGAGGGTGAATCTGTGTTCTGTTCTCAACGTGCTCTGATCTGCTCACTGCGGCAGGGGCAGGTGTCAGGGTACCGTCCGAAAATGCAGACGGTAGGGGTGTGCGGGACCGCCGCGGTCGAGAGCATCCTGCAGCGTGACCAGATAACGACCGGCTGGTAACTCCGTTTCAATCACCGAATCCCGCGACAGCGTGGTTCCGGCAGCGTCATCACTGCTGGCGACAATCGAACCTCCGGCAGTCCACACCGTCAGCATCGAATCCAGATTGGATCCCAGCGACGCGGCTTCCACCTGAATTCGCAATTTCGTGGTCTGCAACAGTTCAAATCCATACACATCCACATTCGCGTCTGCATGAATGCCGCCAACCACCAGCTGCGGAACCGAGATCTGCTGGGCCTGACGAAAGCCATCATTCGGCTCCTGCTCCTGTATCAACGGCAATTCGCTGCCAAGCGGCAGTCGCCGAGGGGGCGATTCACCGCCCGCCGTTCGCACACTGATCTGGATGGAATCAGCCGCAAATCCCGCCGGTACTTCAACGTCCAGCTCCAGCTGCTCGTCACCAGTCTGTTCCGCCTTTTGCCTGCCCGGTACGGCTGCGGCCGCATGCGATACCACCGTAATCCGTACCTCGGACCTGTCCGCCACCACAGCCGTCGGATCCTTCAGCAGCCAGCCCCGCAGAATGACTCGCGTCTTCATGCCGGCCATCACGCCCAGCGGACTGATCAATGCGATTCGCGGAGGCTTTGCCGGTGCAGGCTCCTGCGCTGGCACTCGACCGCTGAAACAAGCCCACAGCGACAAACAGCAGACCCGGAGAATCCAGCGCGGCCGGTCACCGGGACACCAAACAACCTCAGCCATACAGTGCCTCAATCAGCCGGCCTTCGTTCAAAATCGGGACAGGGCGACCATCCGGTGTGTACAAGTGCTTGTGCGGATCAATTCCCAGGGATTTGTAGATCGTAAACGCCACATCGGCCGGGCCAATCGGTGAATCGACCACCTGAGCCCCGTCCCGATCCGTTTGCCCCAGTACCCGGCCCGGTACAACGCCCGCGCCGCAGAACAGCAGTGAAGCGGCAGGTCCCCAGTGGTCCCGACCTGCATCCTTGTTGATTTTCGGAGTGCGTCCGAATTCGCCCATCGCCACCACCAGCACGTCCTCCAGCAGGCCCCGCTGATGCATGTCGGTCACCAAAGCTGAAAAGCCTCGGTCGAAATCGGGCAGCTTCTTTTCCAGACCTTCCCAGATCTTCGCGTGGTGGTCCCAGCCGGCGAAGTTCACCGTTACAAAACCGACGCCGCGTTCGACCAGCCTGCGAGCCAGCAGACAGCTTTGACCAAAGGTTGTCCGACCGTAGCGGTCGCGAAGTTCTGCGGACTCCGCATCAATCGCAAAAGCATCCCGGGCTTCCCCGGACAGCACCATTTCGGCCGCCCGCTTCTGAAACTGATCGTACGCGGCCAGCTGATCGTTGGCCTCGATGGAACGAGTCACTGCATCCACACTGGCCAGCAGCGACTGTCGCCGCTGAACTCGCACCTCCGGCAATGGCTGTGCGCGAGTCACATCCCGCACCTGATAGTTCTGCTCATTCGGATCACCCGCCTTGAAGGATTCATAGCGTCCCCCAAGCCAGGCACTCTTGCCCAATTCCCAGGTAAATGACGGATTGCGGGGAATCGCCACATAAGGCGGCAACGTTCCCGGGAATCCGCTCTCATGAGCGGCAACAGCACCCATCGCCGGCCAGTCACCAAACGGTGTGCCGAAGCGACCGGACATCACCCAGTTGGTGGCCGTCTCATGATGGTCATTGTTGTGTGCACCGCCACGGTGCAGACAAACCCGGTCCATGCACTGAGACATAAGCGGCAGCAGTTCGCCGATCTGCAGCCCCGGCACAACTGTGTCGATCGGTGCATACTTGCCGCGGATGTCGGCCACGGCATCCGGTTTCAGGTCAAAGCTGTCGTGGTGCGACAACCCGCCACCGAGATACACCAGGATCACGCTCTTCGCACGCCGAGCAGCCGTCGCACCCGGTGGCTGCTGATCGGCTGCACGCAGCAGATCGGCCAGACTGAGACCGCAGCCTGTCAGTGCGCCAGCCTGCACGAAACTGCGTCGCGAAGACGGTGTCAGATGAATTTTCAACATCGTCAAGCCTCAATGCTGGAAGGCAAATTCACGGGAATTCAGCAGAGCCCAGAACAGGTCCTGATACACACCGGGACGTTCGTCCTGCCCTGCCGCTGACAGCTGGGCCTGCACTGAGGCCAGCTCGGATTCCGCAGGCGGTCGGCTGAGCGTTGCCTGAAACAGTTCGCTGATGATCTGCTGATCATTGAGGCCACCTGAGAGCAGACGCTGCAAACGACCATCCGGAGCCTGAATCCGCGCCATCAGACTGTCACTGTTCTGCAGGTGCAGCAGCTGCGGCAGTGTCACATCCCCCGAACGCTCGCAGGCACACGCTGTGACTCGCTCAGAACGACCAAACAGCGTCAAAAAATAGGAATCCACGCCAGGATCCGGTACCTGAATTGCCCGAATGCCCAGTGGATACCCGGCAAACACTTCCGGCTGATCCGTCGCCGCTCCGATCGCATCCAGCAAGACCTCGGCCGGCAGTCGCCGAGCCAGTGCATGCGAATAGAACCGCTGGTCGTGCTGATTTTCGGGCAGTGTCGAAGCCGAAAGCTGGTAGGTCCTGGAATTCAGGATCAGCCGCATCACATGCTTCAGGTCAAAATCCGACTGCACGAACTGCTGATTCAGATACTGCCAGAGAGCCGGGTTCGATGGTGGATTCGTGGCCCGCAGATCGTCTGCGGGTTCCACGAGCCCGGTGCCGAGAAAATGTTTCCACAGACGGTTCACCATCGCGCCCGAAAACCACGGGTTTGACGGAGCTGTCATCCATTCAGTCAGCTGCAACCGCGGATCCGTCCCGGGCGGGATCTGCACCGCACTGCGATCCAGTTGACGAGGAGACAGCATCTGACCGGTGCGCGGCTGCCGCACGGTGACAGTCGCTTCCAGATTCTGCCGAATCTCCTGCTCCAGTTCACCGATCCGTTTTTGGAATGCAGCCTGTTCTGCAGCGTCTTTCGACTGCTGCAGCTTCGACTGCTGTTCGAGCATCTGCTGTTGCAGATTCAGCACGTGCCGAGTCGCCACATGCAGGCTTGTATCGGCCTCGTCCGGATTGCGACGCTGCAGTGCCAGTCGCGAGAAGAAGGCCGTGAAATGGTAGTAATCGTCCTGAGTGTAACGTTCCAGCGGATGATTGTGACAGCGGGCACAGCCGATCCGCGTGCCAAGAAAGGCCTGCGCCACTGAATCAGCGATGTCTGATTCCTCAGCCGACTTTTCGCCGATCGTGACAATATAATAGCCCACCGCCGGGTTTTCTGTGGTATTTCCCGTGGCCAGCAGCACATCGCTGGCAATCTGCTTCCAGCTGCGTCCGGCCACCAGCTGCTGGCGTATCCACTGATGAAACCGACGTACCCCCTTGCGCCCGCGAACGTCGTGATCCCGCTCCACTCGATTCTGCAGCAAATCACCAAGCTGCAGCGCCCAGTAGTCATAAAACTCGGGGCGCTGCAGCAAACTTTCCACCAGCCGGGCTCGTTTGTCCGGCTGAACATCCGCGACGAAGGACTGAACTTCGGCAGGAGCAGGCAGTGTGCCAATCGTATCCAGCATACTGCGGCGGAGAAACGTGGCGTCATCGATTGCGGGCGAGGGCGGAATTCGCAGTGCCTGCAGACGCCCGAACACCAGCTGATCGATCGGCTGGTCGCTGTCCGCATACAGTTCGGTGGCGAGCTGCTGGTCGCGCGGCATCGTGAAGGTGGCCACCTGCACTTCACCCTGGTATGTCACTCGAACAACATGTTCCCCGTGCCGCAGTGCCTGAACTTTCCCGACGGCATCCACCTCAAGGAGTGACGTGTCGCCGGACGCGAATCGAGCCAGTGACGTGACGTCACGACGGGACCCATCGCTGTAGATCGCCGTCGCGGACAGTTGAACTGCATCACCAGGCCGCAGTACCGCGGTCGTTGGAGCAATTTCCAGGCGGTGCAGCAACGGGTCCGAGGCCAACGGACCGGGCAGACCCGCCCGGATCCAGTTCAGCAGTAAAGTCTCGGCTTCGCTGCCGCGTTCAATGCGACGACCACCGGCATGCACGATGGAACCGTTCGCCTTGCCCACCAGCAGGCTGGATTCCGGCGAAGCCGGATTGATACGACGACCGCGGGATTCCCGCGTCAGCGATTCATAATCGGCTTCCGGAGCAAAACCGCGCAGCGACAGGCGGAAGCCGTTCTGACCGGCCAGCTTGCCGTGACAGCCACCCGAGTTGCAGTCATAGCGAGTGAGCAGCGGGAGAATGTCGTTCAGGAATGAGGGGGCGACTGGGGTGGTTTGTGCCAGCACGCTGTTGCTGCGGCCGGCAGTCAGCAGCAGAAACAGCAGCAAAAACAGCCCCGGATGCCGCAAACGAGGGAACCTGAGGCGGTGAATTTCCGGAGTCGTTTCGCTGATATGCTGGTGGTGATGTACCGGGGCCATCGAGTCGGAGCCGGGAGGTGCGTGGGGGGGGACGGCAGGCAGAACCTTGTTTTTAGTGTGAGAAAACCGCCAGGGCAACTGGAAACCGGGCGGAAAGCATGAATTGGGGGATTCGGGTGTCAGTTGTCAGTTGGGGCCGTCTTTCTCTGGCTTTGCGTGAGGCCCTGGCAGGTCGCCGGGGGTTCAGCCACGGATTGTCGCGGATCATGGCTGTTGTTTTCGCCACGGATGAACACGGATTCATACGGATGGATCGCAGCGGTTCCGGCGTTTTCTCCTTTCCACTTTCTCTGGTCTGCTTTCTATGGCATGGAGGCCATGCCCCCTCACCCCCGACCCCTCTCCCCCGTTCCGGGGGCGAGGGGAGGATTTGCTGTTTTTCCATGCAGTGGAACACGCGCACGGCACCCCTCGCCCCTGAAAGGGGAGAGGGGACGGGGGTGAGGGGTCCAACACCCCCGGAAACCCGAGTGTGCAGCCACGGATGAACCGGATGGGCACAGATGAATCGCAGCCGTCGCTGGCGTTCTCTACTCTCAACTTTCTCTGGTCTCCTTTCTATGGCATGGATGCCATTGCCCCCTCACCCCCGACCCCTCTCCCCCGTTCCGGGGGCGAGGGAGGATTTGCTGTTTTTCCATGCAGTGGAATACGCGCATGGCACCCCTCGCCCCTGAAAGGGGAGAGGGGACGGGGGTGAGGGGTCCAACACCCCTAAAAGCCCGAGTGTGCAGCCCACAGCGTATCACTGTGTCCCCGGGCCGGACTGCAGGTAGTTCAGCAGCGAGTTGATCTCAGACGGCGTCAGACTGTCCAGCAGTCCCACCGGCATCGGTGACAGCTCCACCGGCTGCAGACTTTCCACCTGCTTCTTGTCAATCGTCTCAAACTGACCAGGACGCAGGATCTCAGTGTTCAGCCGAATCAATTCCGAACGGTAATCCCCTTCCGCCAGCAGTCGGCCGGTTCGAGTCAGCCCATCCAGAGTACTGACGTGCGTCAGGCGATAAGGCTCAGCCACCACCTTTGAGGGTTCCACAATCGAAGCAAGCAGGTCAGAGCGGGAAAATCGGCGGCCCACTGAGGTCAGTTCCGGACCGACGGCACGCCCCTCCGTCCCAAACCGATGGCAGCGACTGCACAGCGCTTCGCGGTACAACCGAGCACCGGCTGCAGGGTCATTCACAGCCGGGTGCTGCTCGAGCAGCGGCAACAGCGAATCCACCCGCCAGCGCTGCACCACCGGACGCGACACAGTCAGAACCTCATCCGTGACCGACGCGGCAGGCGCTTCGCGATACGTGTCACGCAGCGATTCCGGAAGCGACGCAACGGCATCCTCACGCAGTCGCCCTAAAAACACCGCCATACCGTCTCCACCCAGCCACCTGGTACCCTCGTTCAGCACTCCGAAATACAATGCAATCAGCGAACTGTCTGCCCCCGCCAACTGCTTGCGCAAGCCCAGCAACGCGGTCAGCTGGTCCTGTTGCTGCGGACTTTGCAACAGTGACCGCAGCAGCTCCGACTCGGGTGTGCCAGCACCGGTCAGGGGCAGCCCAACTTCCGCTGCTGCAGCCACCAGCCGATATCGCAGCGTCGTCGTCTGTTCCCCCGCGCCGAACACCAGTGCCGCAGCAGCACACCGCTGCAGGTCGGACAACAGCCAGTCGCGTACAAATCCCGCCGCACCATCGCCCTCCCGAATCAGTTCGGGGAACCGGATGCCCATTTCCTGGATCAGCTGCAGGCGAACTGACGCCTGTCTCAGCCACACCGGTGCTGACAGTGCCTCAGAGTGCCCCGAGACCAGTGTCGACATGCGTCGCAGCAGCTGAGTTACCTGCTCCTGCGAACCAGCGCGCACCAGCGACAATGCTCCCTCCACAAACACTCGATCGTCCGACACCTGCAGCAGTCGCCCGCCCCAATGCTCCACCGGCATCTGCTCAAGCACCGTCCGCGCCATCGCCTGCAGCTGCGGATCAGATTCCGCCAGCGTGCGTTCTATCCACCTGAGCCGTTCCTCAGCATCCTGCACCGAAGATTCGGATCGCAGCCATTGCTCGGCCGCCCTGCGTTGTTCCTGCTGCCTCAGGGCATACTGCGTACATTGTTGCTCATGCAGACTGTCCGCAGCCGGTGTCACATCCGGCTGCTCCATCGTGACTCGGTACAGTGCTGACTGCGTTTTGCGTCCGCCTGTGATCAGATACATCGCCCCATCCGGACCGGCGGCAATGTCCGTCACATTCAACGGGACTCCCTGCAGAAACAGTTCCCCCGCCATGCGATACACGCTTCCTCGCGGAGCCGTGTGCACCGCCAGAACTCGGCCATACGCCCAGTCCAGCACGTACAGACAGTCACGCCAGGCCGGGGCGAAATTCAGTTTCGATCCGAACATGACCGAGGTCGGTGAACCTTTGCCGGTATCCAGCTGCCACACGCTGTTGTCTGCCCGGTCCGGAAAGTACGGCGGCCACTGCCCCTGAGCGACTCGCCAGCCAAAATCCAGCCCGGCGGACAGCTGCCAGATGCGAGTCGGACGGTACCAGGGCGTTCCCATATCAAACTCGTTGTCCGCATCATAAGTAAAGGCATCTCCGGCGGCATTAAAATCGATGCCGAAGGGGTTGCGCAGTCCGGTGCAGACCACTTCCGACTGTGAACCATCAGGGCTGATCCGTACCACATAACCCTCCTGACGAACCGGACCGCGACGCGAGTCTCTGAGCGGGCTGGTGATGTCACGCGAAGTGCCGGCCGCAGGAGCATCCACGGAATCGCCGTGAATCGCCCAGATCCAGCCATCCGGCCCCAGCACCAGATCGTTGCGACCGTGCCCCACGCCACCGGAATACTCCCGCAGTTTCTCAACACGCTCCAGCGAGCCATCCGCATCCAGGTCCTGCAGTCGGTAGATGGCTTTGGAGTTATTGGCGTTCGCATACAGTGCCCCGTGAGCAAACAGCAGACCTCGACATTCCAGCAGCTCCTGATTGATCACCTCGGGTGGTCCGGCGGCGAACCCACGCTCACCCTTGCCAAATCGCAGCAGCCCTTTGTCTTCGCGGGCGATGATCAGGCGACCGTCCGCATCGAATGTCATGCTGACCCACGATCCTTCGTCAGGCCGGGCATCGCGGATGCGAGTCACCCGGAAGCCGGGCCTGATCCGCAGTTTTGCATCCAGCGACGCAGGCCTGGCATCACCAGTCGCCAGTCGCCACTGTTCGTAATTGTCGGCTCCGGACAATTCCAGCGAGGCTGCCCCGATTCCCCACAGCCCCGGACGCACCGTTCCGTAATCCTCCAGAACAGATCCCGCGGGCACAGTCCAGTTGCTGCTGCTGAGCAGCTGCTGCGGACCATTGACATCAGCCGCGGTCAAGGACAGGGCCACGGCGGAAGGACCAGCCGACTTCTGCAGGCGAACTGCGATTTGGTTCCTGCCGGATCCAAGCGACTGCGTAACATCAAGGCTGACGGTGGCAGCATAGGGCCCCACCACACAGACGGGCCTGTCATTGATCAGGACTGCTGCGGTGCAGAAGTCAGCAGCGATCTTCAACCGGGCAGATGCCGGGGCGGACGCCAGCAGCATGTCCTGCTGCATCTGCCGAGCCACGGCGTTTTCGGATTCCACCCAAACCCACGTGGGGGACTGCACAACCGTGTTTGCCGCGCTGTCCGTTGCCGGCTGAGCGGCCAGCGGAGCGATACCTGTTGTCAGGGCCAGCAGCAGGGTCATGAGACTGGTCAGGCCGGGAGGACAGTGATGGGCGATTGTGAGCATAGGATCAGGCTTTGAACAGGTGTTCCAGCGACGGCCGGCACAATGGCGAATGGCCCAGGAATCTGGTAAGGGTACCACTTCTGCCGAATTCTTCCCACACTCAATCCCTCCAGGAAAACCTCATGCGATGCTTTTTTCGCCAGTGTGTCACGGCGGCAATGCTGTTAACCGTGCTGCTGCCAACCCGGCCTCTGTCGGCACAGCAGCCCCCCGTGGATGCTCAGGTGGTTGCTGCGGAAAACGCACTGCGAGTGCTGCAGGGAGCGGCGTGGCAGGCTCTGTTTAACGGTCGGGACCTGACTGGCTGGACAGGTGACGTCAAGGGGTATGCTGCCGAGAACGGAGTCCTTGTCTGTAACAAGGGCGGCAAAAACCTGTACACCGAGAAGCAGTACAGTGACTTTGCGCTGCAGTTTGATTTTCGGCTGGAAGAGAGCGGCAACAATGGAATTGGCATTCGCGTGCCCATG
>Ga0209972_10004215_pt1 | contig 10932 bp, 9 predicted proteins | sample NOAtaG_7_FD_187302 | JGI IMG/M metagenome (GOLD analysis project Ga0209972, IMG submission 187302) | Freshwater lake microbial communities from Lake Erie, under a cyanobacterial bloom - NOAA_Erie_Diel1S_2200h metaG (SPAdes) (version 2) | ecosystem: Environmental > Aquatic > Freshwater > Lake ...
GATCGCTCGGACAGCCGCAGATCGCCCACAAGTACTACATGCTCCGTGATCTCGCGCGCCTCAGGTGGTATCCGGTGCTGATGACCGTCGCGATGGTCCTCTCGCAGCTGCTGCTCTTCTCGGTCGGCGTCACGGTGAAGGCGCTCGTCCTCCGGGGGGAGATGCCGGCGCTCACCTCCCCCGACGAGGCGACCCCGCAGTTCCTCCTCCGCTTCGTCCCCGTCGTCCTCTCGGCGCTCGTCTTCGCCGGGGTCGCCGCCGCGATCATGAGCACCGTGAACTCTTTTCTGAGTATCGGGGCGGCCGCGCTCACCCATGATCTTCCCCGTGCGCTCGGGCGTGAGCCGATCCGACAGCTCCTGATCGGGCGGATCTGGACTGTCGTGATCGCCGTCCTCGCCGCACTGCTCGCGCAGCAGGCGGGGCTCCTCGTCGCCTTCCTGGGGATCCTTGGTTACGGTCTCTTCGCTTCCACGCTCGTCCCGGCGCTCGCCATCGGGCTCAACTGGACCGGTGCCACGCGCGAGGGGGCCCTCGCCTCGATCGCCACCGGGCTCACGCTGACGGTCGGACTCGAATGGCTCGTCTGGTCCAAGCGCCTCACCGTTCCGCAGGGGATCACCGTCACCGGGATCACCCTCGTGACCTCACTGCTGGTCTTCCTCTCGGTGTCGTGGCTCACGCGCGCACAAGCGCCATCCCAGCTCGACCCCGACGTCCGCGCCATCATGCTGGACGCCTAGGGCAGTTACCTGATCCCTGGCACCTGTCCCCTGCTACCTGAGGATCCCCTTCGCGATCGTCTGCAACTGCATGTTGCTCGTCCCCTCATAGATCGTACCGATCTTCGCATCGCGATAGAACTTCTCCACCGGATAATCGGTGGTGTAGCCGTACCCGCCGAAGAGCTCGACCGCGAGTGAGGTGACGCGTTCGCAGACCTGCGAGGAATAGAGCTTCGCCATCGCTCCCACCTGTGCGATGTCGTGCCCCGCATCACGGAGCCGCGCCGCGTTGTACACCATCAGGCGCGCCGCCTCGAGCTCCGTCGCCGCCTGCGCGACTTGGAACTGGATCCCCTGGAACTCGGCCAAGGGCTTCCCGAACTGCGTCCGCTCCTTCAAGTAGGCGACCGCCGCATCGAGTGCGCCCTGCGCGTTGCCGATCATCTGCGCGCCGATCCCGATCCGCCCCTCGTTCAGGGTCTCGATCGCGATCTTGTACCCCTGACCCACGGGGCCCAACACATCGGCGTCGGGGACGAAGACCCCATCGAGGATCAGCTCCGTCGTGCTCGACGCGCGGATCCCGAGCTTGCTCTCCTTCTTCCCGACGGAGAAGCCCTTCGCCTCACGCTCGACTACGAAGGCGGTGATCCCCTTGTATCCCTTGCTCGGGTCGACCGTGGCGAAGACGACATACAACCCCGCCTCGGCGCCATTCGTGATCCAGAGCTTCCGACCGGTGAGCGACCACCCGCCCTCGACCTGCGTCGCGCGGGTCGCCAGCGCGAAGGCATCCGAGCCACTCCCCGCCTCGGAGAGGGCGTAGGCACCGACGGTGCCGGCGCAGAGGCGCGGCATCCAGCGGGCGAGCTGCTCCTCGGTACCGGCAGAGAGGAGTGGGTGCGCCACCAAGGTGTTCTGCACGTCGACCATGATCGCCGCCGCGGCGTCGACCTTGCTGATCTCCTCCACCGCGAGCGTCACCATCATCACCGAACCGGCAGCCCCACCATGCGCCTCGGGGGCCTGGATCCCCATCAACCCCATCTCGAAGTAGGCGGCGATCAGCGCGGGGTCGAGCTTCCCTGCCTGTTCCATCGACTGGACGCGAGGAGCGACCTCGCCGCGCGCGAACTCCGCCACCGCATCGCGGAAGGCGAGTTCGTCCTCGGAGAGCATGGTCAGCGCCGGGCGGGCGAGTTCGGGAGCGACGGTCGGACGCGACATCGGACACCACGGTTGGGGGAAGACCCCCCAAATCTAGCGGCGCACCGGGTCGTAGTTCAGGATCGGCGCGAGCCACCGCTCGGCGGTCGCGAGCTCCATCCCCTTCCGCGCCGCGTACGACTCCACCTGATCCTTCTCGATCTTCCCGACGCCGAAGTACTTCGCCTCGGGATGCCAGAAGTACCACCCCGAGACCGCTGACGCCGGGAGCATCGCGAAGCTCTCGGTGAGATGCACGCCCACGTTCTTCTCCGCATCGAGCAGATCGAAAAGGGTGCGCTTCTCGGTGTGATCGGGGCAGGCGGGGTACCCGGGCGCCGGACGGATCCCCTGATACTGCTCGCGGATCAGCGCCTGATTGTCGAGCGCCTCGTTCGGGGCATACCCCCAGAGCTCGCGCCGCACCCGCTCGTGCATCCGCTCGGCGAACGCCTCGGCGAGACGATCCGCCAGTGCCTTGAGGAGGATCGACGAGTAGTCGTCGTGCGCCGCCTCGAAGGCGGCGACGCGCGCATCGAGTCCCACGCCGGTGGTGACCACGAAGGCGCCGAGCCAATCGGTGACCCCCGCGCTCTTGGGCGCGACGTAGTCCGCGAGCGCGACATTCGAGCGCCCGTCCTTCTTCACCATCTGCTGGCGGATGGAATGCACCGTCACCCCGCGACCTGGGAGGATGATGTCCTCCTTCCCATCGGAGTGCGCCTCGAAGAAGCCGACCGCCGCGCGCGCGGTGAGCCACTTCTCACGGACGATCGTGTCGAGCATCCCCTGCGCATCGCGCCAGAGGTTGCGTGCCGCCTCACCGACCACGGGGTCATCGAGGATCGCAGGATACGATCCCGCGAGCTCCCAGGTCTGGAAGAATGGGGTCCAGTCGATGCGCGGGACGAGCTCCTCGAGCGGGACGTCGTCGAACACCCGCACGCCTTCGAAGCTCGGGCGTGGCGGGGTGACCCCGGCCCACGAGAGGGCGACCTTGTTGGCGCGCGCCTCCTCGAGTCGCTGGCGCGGGGCATCGTGCTGCCGCGCCGCACGCGCCTCGCGTACCTGCTGATACTCGGTGCGCACATCCTCCACGAAGCTGTCGCGCAGTCCGTCGCTCAGGAGGCTCCCCGCCACCCCGACCGCGCGCGAGGCATCGAGCACATGCACCACCGGCGCCGAGTAGTTCGGCGCGATCTTGACCGCGGTATGCACCTTGGAGGTCGTCGCCCCACCGATCAGGAGGGGGACGGTCCACCGCTCGCGCTCGAGCTCGCTCGCCAGGAAGGCCATCTCCTCGAGCGAGGGGGTGATCAGCCCCGAGAGGCCGATGATATCCACATCGTGCGCCCGCGCCGCCTCGAGGATCTTCGCGGCCGGCACCATCACGCCGAGGTCGATCACCTCGAAGTTGTTACACTGGAGCACGACGCCGACGATGTTCTTCCCGATGTCGTGCACGTCCCCCTTCACGGTGGCGAGGAGGACCTTCCCCTTCGCTTGGCGCGCGCCCCCTGCCGCGGCCTGTTCGGCCTCGATATACGGGATGAGGTGCGCGACCGCCCGTTTCATCACGCGCGCCGATTTCACCACCTGCGGGAGGAACATCTTCCCCGCGCCGAAGAGATCGCCGACGACGTTCATCCCCTGCATGAGCGGCCCTTCGATGACCTCGATCGGCCGGTCGTAGAGGTGGCGTGCCTCCTCGGTGTCCTCCACCACGAACTCAGCGATCCCATGCACGAGGGCATGGGAGAGGCGCTCGTTGACGGGGGCCTCACGCCAGGAGAGATCGACCTTCCGCTGCTGCGCCTGGCCCTTGGCGTCGTCAGCGACGGCGAGGAGGCGCTCCGTGGCATCGGGGCGCCGCGCGAGGATCACATCCTCGACGCGCTCGCGGAGGTCGGCGGGGATGTCCTCGTAGATCACGAGGGCGCCCGCGTTCACGATCCCCATGTCCATCCCCGCCTTCACGGCGTGATAGAGGAAGACCGAGTGGATCGCCTCGCGCACCGCGTTGTTCCCGCGGAACGAGAAGGAGACGTTGCTCACCCCGCCGGAGATCCGGGCATGCGGGCAACGCGCCTTGATCTGACGGGTGGCCTCGATGAAGGCGAGCGCGTACCGGTCGTGCTCCTCGATCCCCGTGGCGACGGCGAAGATGTTCGGGTCGAAGATGATATCCTGTGGCGGGAAGCCCACCCGCTCCACGAGGAGCGTGTAGGCTCGCTCGCAGATCGTGACCTTCCGCTCGACGGTGTCGGCCTGTCCCTGTTCGTCGAACGCCATCACGATCACCGCGGCGCCGTACCGACGCACGAGCGTCGCCTGCTGCAGGAAGGCCGCCTCTCCCTCCTTCAAGGAGATCGAGTTCACGATCGACTTCCCCTGCACGCAACGAAGCCCCGCCTCGATCACCTGCCACTTGGAGGAGTCGATCATGATCGGGACCTTCGCGATCGCCGGCTCCGTCGCCACGAGGTTCAGGAAGCGCGTCATCGCCGCTTCGGCGTCGAGCATCCCCTCGTCGAAGTTGATGTCGATGACGACGGCCCCCGCCTCGACCTGCTGGCGTGCCACCTCGAGCGCCTGGTCGTAGTGCCCGCCGAGGATGAGGTCGGCGAACTTCTTGGAGCCGGTGACGTTGGTGCGCTCCCCGACGTTCACGAAGTTCGAGTCGGGGCCGATCACCAGCGGCTCGAGCCCGGAGAGGCGGAGCACCGGGGGCGGCGTCGGGATCGTGCGCGGCGCGACATCACGGACGGCGTTCGCGATCGCCCGGATGTGATCGGGGGTCGTGCCGCAGCAGCCGCCGACGATGTTCACCAGCCCCGATTCCGCGAACTCCTTCAGGATCGCCGCGGTGAAGCCCGGGGTCTCGTCGTAGCCCCCCATCTCATTCGGGAGGCCGGCGTTCGGGTGCACCGAGACGTGACAGTCGGCGATCCTCGAGAGCTCCTGCACGTAGGCGCGGAGCTCCTTCGCACCGAGGGCACAGTTGAGCCCGACGCTGAAGGGGCGCGCATGCATCACCGAGGTCCAGAACGCCTCGGTGGTCTGCCCCGAGAGGGTGCGGCCGCTCGCGTCGGTGATCGTGCCGGAGATCATGATCGGCACGCGCAGTCCGCGTGCGGCGAAGACCTCCTCGACGGCGAAGAGTGCCGCCTTGGCGTTCAGCGTGTCGAAGATCGTCTCGACCAGGATGATGTCGGCGCCGCCGTCGAGGAGCCCTTCGGTCGCTTCGACGTACGAGGCGACGAGCTCCGCGAAGGTCACGTTGCGCGCGCCGGGATCGTTCACATCGGGGGAGATGCTCGCCGTGCGATTCGTAGGGCCGAGCACGCCGGCCACCCAGCGGGGGCGTCCATCCTGGGCCTCGAATTCGTCGCAGAGGCGGCGCGCGTGGGCGGCGCCTTCGACGTTGAGCTCGCGGACCAGCTCCTCCATGCCATAGTCCGCCATCGCGATCCGCGTGGCGTTGAAGGTGCTCGTCTCGATGATGTTCGCGCCCGCCTCGAGGTAGGCGCGATGGATCCCGCCGACCACGTCGGGACGGGTGAGGATCAGGAGGTCGTTGTTCCCTTTGAGGTCGCTCGGCCAGTCGGCGAAGCGCGTGCCGCGGTAGTCGGCCTCGGTGAGGCGATGCTGCTGCACCATCGTCCCCATCGCGCCGTCGATGATGAGGATCCGCTCGCGCGCCTCGTCGTGGAGGCGGGCGTTGCGCGTCGCACGTGTGAAGGGGGTCGCGCTCATCGGGGGGTCACCTCCCCGCGCAGCCCCTCGGCGGGGGTGCGTGGATGGGGGCGCAGCCCGAGGATATGGCAGAGGGCGTAGGCGAGATCGGCGCGGTTGAGCGTGTAGAAGTGGAACTCCGTCACACCGGCCTGCGCGAGCTGCTGGCACTGTTCGGCGGCGACGGTGGCGGCGATCAGCTTGCGCGTCTCCGGGTCACCGTCGAGGCCGTCGAAGACCCGCGCGACGGGCGAGGGAATCGCGGCCCCGGTCGCCTGCGCGAACTTGCGCGTCTGCGTGAAGTTCGTGATCGGCATGATCCCCGGGACGATCGGGATCGTGATCCCCGCCTTCCGCACGCGATCGAGGTAGCGGAGGTAGGTCCAGTTGTCGAAGAACATCTGCGTGATCGCCCGCGTGGCGCCGGCGTCGATCTTCCGCTTCAGGTTGTCGAGGTCGGACTGTGGGGAGAGCGCCTCGGGGTGCGTCTCGGGGTAGGCGGCGACGGTGATCTCGAAGTCGTGGCGCCGCTTGAGTCCCTCGACCAGATCCGAGGCGTACGGGTAGCCCCCGGGAGTCGGCGTGTAGCTGCCATCGCCGTTGGGGACATCGCCGCGGAGGGCGACGATGTGCCGCACCCCCACCGCCCAGTAGTCATCGGCCACCGCATCGACCTCGGCGCGAGTCGCCCCCACGCAGGTGAGGTGCGCGGCGGGGACGAGCGGGGTCTCCGTCATCAGCCGGTGCACCGTCTGGTGCGTGCGCTCGCGGGTCGAGCCCCCGGCGCCGTAGGTCACCGAGACGAAGCGCGGGTTGAGCGGCGCCAAGCGGGTGATCGAGCGCCAGAGCGTCTCCTCCATCTCCGCCGTCTTGGGCGGGAAGAACTCGAAGGAGACGAGGAAGGGGACGGGGAGGGCGAGAGAGCTCACAGCAGACTCCAGAAAGCACGAAAGCCCGAGGCGTCGAGGCGCACCGGGCTGGCGCTTTAGCGGGATGTTTTACGTGGCCGCAAGTTGCCTCGAAATCGCCACGGATTCAGTTGTCACTAAAACCTATCATCCGGATGAACGGATGGCAAGGGCCGGGTTCAGGGGACAGGCACCAGGGGTCGGGGTCCTGTCCTCTGTTCCCTGACCTGCGAGTGCGCACCGGATCGATGGGAGGTGCGTCGAATCGGTGATGGCGGGTTTGGGTCCGCCCCCTACCGTCCCCCCTGTCGCTCGCGGATTGGATGTGCCTCCCCCTCCGCGGCTGTGGACCTCTCCCGGTCGGACCGACCCTCACTCACCTCCCAACCGGAGTACCGAATGACCCAGTTCCTCGCTCGCTGGCGTGCGCACCACACCATGCTCCTCCTCCCCTTCGTCTCGGGGCCGTTGCTCGCGCAGAGCTCAGGGAGCACCCCGACCCCCACCGAGGTCGTCGTCCACTGCCTCGATGCCGCGGCGACCGCCTTCGTGCAGTGCCTCGCCGATCTGCCCTGGTACGCCGAGGGGCTCTGCTACAGCAAGTACGCCGCCGACGGGATCCTCTGTGTGCCGTCGACGCTCCTCAAGTTCATGATGAGCTGATGGACGCCCTGGTCGAGGCCCGTGGGGTCCAGCATGCGATCGGTACGCGCGCGATCCTCACGGGTCTCGCCCTGTCCATCGCGCGAGGGGAGGTGGTCGGGGTGGTGGGCCCGAATGGGGCGGGGAAGTCGACCCTCGGGCGACTCCTCCTCGGGTTCCTCTCCCCGACCTCGGGGACGATCACCATCGGGGGGACCGATCCGATGACCTATCGGCGGACCCATGGGGTGGGGTTCCTCCATGAGGATGGTGGGCGAGGGTGGGAGCATGCGACCCCGCGTGCCCTGCTCGCCCTGCATGTCGATGATCTCGGGGCGCTGACGCGCGACCCCATCTGTCGCACGCTCGGGATCGCGACGCATCTCGATCGACGGGTCGCGACCCTCTCCAAGGGACAGTGGCGCGCCTGTCAGCTCGCGATGCTCCTCCTCCCGCGCTCCGCGTTCCTCCTCCTCGACGAGCCGGAGGCAGGACTCGATCCCGGCGCACAGGGACGCCTCCACGAGGTGCTCGCGATGCGTGCGGCGGCGGGGGCGGCGATCCTCGTCCTGTCGCATCATCTCGACTCCCTGGCGTCGGTCACACAGCGGATCCATCTCCTCGTGCGCGGAGGGTTCCACGATCAGATCGATCCCACGGGGATGAGCCTCTCGGCGCTCCGCGCGCGCTACATCCGCGGGGTCGATGCCACGCTCGCGCATCACGTGATGCGCGGGAGGGCCGCCTGATGCTCCCGCATCTCCTCATCCGACTCCCGGCGGCCTGGCGCCCGCCAGCGCTCCTCCTCGCCACATGGCGGCGCTGGCGCACGATGCTCGCGGCCTGCCTCGTGAGCGTCGTATGCCTCGCGAGCGTCGACGCGGCGCGTGCCGAGCTCGTGATGGCGATCCTCCTCTACACCCCCCCCATCCTCGCCCTGATGGTGATGGGCGGGGTCTTCGCCCATTGGCGTCGCGCCTCCGTCTGGACGACGATCGCCCAACGCGCGGGGGCGGGGCTCGCCGACGGGTGGCGACTCCTCGCGCTCGCGGCGGCGCTCTATCTCGTGCTCCTCCTCCCGATCGTGGGGCTCGCGCTCCGCCGCATGCCCATACCATCGCCGGCAGCTGGCGTCCTGCACCCCGTCGAGCGGGCCGCCGTCTTCGTCTCGGCCTGGGGGATCATCTCCTTCCTCACCGTCGCGACGGTCGCCGTCCTCGCGCGACGCGGGGTCGCGGGACTCATGATCTGCTGGATGGCGGTCCCGGCGGTGCTCGCCTTCGCCGGTCCGGCGATGGGTCTTGAGAAGGAGGTCACCGAATCCCTCGCCTACCTGGCACCCCCCTTCCATGCGGCGGCCCGCCTCCACGATGTGCTGATGGGGGAGAGTGCCGACCTCACGCGACGCGTGGTCACCCATCTCCTCACCTTCCCCATCCTGTGTGCGGGGCTCATCACCCTCGGGCTGCAGCGATTGGTGGACGCCCCGACCGAGGTCGATCCCTAGCCGCTGCCGCGTCGCGCGCTCAGACCACCGCGAGCATGAGCCGTTCGACGAGGATCAGGAGGAACCAGGCCACGATCGGCGAGAGGTCGGCCATCCCCACGGGCGGGAGGGCGCGGCGAAGCGGACCGAGGAACCACTCGGTGAGTCTATAGGCGAGGCGGCCGATCGCCGAGTGGCTCCCGCCGAACCAGCTCGTCACCACCCGCGCGAAGATCGCGAGATGGAGCACCCCGATCGTCCAGCTCACGAGCAGGGCGAAGAGGCCAGCGCCCCCTGCGCGCGTAGCGAGCAACGCCCCGCGCAGGATCTCCCGCACGAGCTCGAGGCACATCACCAGCGCCACGCCCCCCATCAGGACCGTGGCGAGCCCCCACCAGGGAAGGTTCGCCGGGCGGTGGCTGATGCGGAGCCGCCAGAGCCGCCGTTCGAGGGCGCCGAGGGCGGGATCGGTGAGGGCGCGGGTCACGCGCGCGAGTCGACCGAAGGGGGAGAGGCGCCGGCTTCGCGCGGCCCAGGCCAGCGCCGCGAGCGGGGTGAGCACCAGGAGGGTGCCGAGGATCAGCGCCCGGACCCAGAGGAGGGAGAGGCCGAGGGCGGTCAGGAGCGGGGCGGGGGAATCCACAGGGGAATTGTGACGGGAGAGGGGGTCTCAGAGGTAGGGTGGGGTGTGACGGCTGGCAGGTCGACGGTCGGAGCGGTGGTGGTCCCATGGCGCGGGATGCGGAGGGCTGGTCATACTCCCGAGACCGCGCCTATGTCGTCCTCTCCCCCCTCCTCCCCGATCGACCCCTCGCTGCCGTTGCGGGCGAAGGGGGGCGACCGCCAGGCCTTCGCGCAGTTGGTCGAGCTCTGCTATCCAAGGTCGCTCCGGTTCGCCCTCCACATGGTGGGGAACCGGGAGGATGCGGAGGAGGCGGTGCAGGACACCTTCGTCCGGGTGTATCACCACCTGGGGCGGTTCCGGGATGATGGGCGGTTCGAGCCCTGGCTCTTCCGGATCCTGGCGAACCGGTGTCGGACGGTGTTGGCGAAGCGGCGGCGGCATGCGGAGGTGATCCAGTACGGTGACGTGCCGGATCACGGGGCGCCGACGATGGTGGAAGGGCCGGATTGGATGGAGGAGATCCACAAGGTGTTGGCGACGCTCCCGGTGGAGCAGCGCGAGGCCTTCCTCCTCCACCACGTGGAAGAGTTGGCGTACGAGGAGATCGCCGCGGTGACGGGGGTCAAACTGAGTGCGCTGCGAATGCGAGTCAAACGGGCATGCGATCTGTTGCGCGTGCGCCTTGCCGAGGTGAGACGGGATGATCGATGAACGAGATGCGGTGATCGAGGCGGTGCGCGGGCGGTTGCGCGCCTCGGTCGCAGACCAGGCGGACCCACGGGCGGTGGCGCGGATCCTCTCCGCGGCCTTCGCCGCGCCGGCGCCATCGCGCTGGCGGCGGTGGCTCGACGCGTGGCACCTCCCCGTGATGTCGCGCGTGGGAGCGGCGGTGGTCGCCGTCATCGCGCTCGCCGCGGGATTCGTCGCGCGCGGGGTGCTCCCGAATCGCGCGCCGGTCGACCCGATGGCGGTGACGGGGGAGTTCCCGATTCCGGTGACACCGGCATCGGATCCACGGTCGGGTGCGGTCGCGACGCAGTTCGTCTTCGAGGCGCCGGCCGCGCAGTCTGTCGCGCTCGTCGGTGACTTCAACGGGTGGGTGCCGACCGCGGCCCCCCTCGTGCGACTTCGGTCCGGTGTCTGGACGGTCACGGTGCCGCTGATGCCGGGGCGCCACGTCTACGCCTTCCTCGTCGATGGCGCGCGCCTCGAGGCCGATCCGCGGGCGGCGGCGGTGGTCGATGCCGACTACGGCCGACCGAGCTCCGTGGTGATGGTGCCGGGCCGATGATGCCGACCGTCTCACGTCGCACGCGCGCGGCGGGCGTCGCGCTCGTCGGACTGATGTGCGGTGCGCCGCTCGTCGTCAGCGTGCTTCACGCGCAGGCGTCGTCACAGGCGATCGCCCTCGCGATCCCAGATGCCAAGACCCGACAAGCGGTCGAGCGTGAGATCGCGCGCGCCGTGAGCCGCGGACTTCCTTCGGCGCCTCTCGTCGCGAAGGCCATGGAAGGGATCACCAAGCAGGCGGCCCCCGATCGCATCCGCTCCGCCGTCGCCGCGCAGGCGCAGCGCCTGGAGCAGGCGCGCGGTCTCCTCGGCCCG
>Ga0209972_10004216_pt1 | contig 10931 bp, 22 predicted proteins | sample NOAtaG_7_FD_187302 | JGI IMG/M metagenome (GOLD analysis project Ga0209972, IMG submission 187302) | Freshwater lake microbial communities from Lake Erie, under a cyanobacterial bloom - NOAA_Erie_Diel1S_2200h metaG (SPAdes) (version 2) | ecosystem: Environmental > Aquatic > Freshwater > Lake ...
CACAGGAGGGCTGACCCCATGCAGACGTTCTACACCCTACAGGCGGACGGCCTCACCCTGAAGGTCGCCCTCACCGATGACCCGACCGAGTGCTGGCTTGAGATTGTCGGGGAGGACAAGCGGCGCGTCCTCCTGCCCATGCAATCGACCACCGCCCTCCGCGAAATCCGCCGCGCCATCTCCGCCATGCTCGACCACCGCGCCATACTCACCCGACAGGAGGACTAACCCATGAACGAACCCAACCCCAACCCCATCCTCGCGTTCGTCGTGCTGGATGACGGCGAAACTTACAGCCGCCTGGAGGGATGCTCCATCGTCATCACGACACGGGAGGAGATGCTCCGCATGGACCGGGAGAGCGGGGACATCCGCGACCTCCGCCCGCTGTACGAAATCGGACTGGCTAACGTTATCCCCATGCCGACCCACCTCATGCCAAGGGACTGACCCATGCGTAGACAATCGCCCATCGTTGCCGCCCGCCAAGAGGCCCGCACCGCCGCCTTGCGGGAAGCCATCGCCGCCCGCCGTGTACGCCTTGCGGGGGCAATGCCGAATCACATCGTCGCCCATAACGTCCACGAGAGTATCAAGTACCTGTCCATCCACACGACAGACTCCGCGGCCCAGCACATTATCCGCCTCATCACCGCCGCACGGGAGGGCTGACCCGATGAGCCACGACACCACCCCCCGCCATTCCTATGCGGTCACCTTGGAGGTCGTCCTCTATGTTGAGGCCGAAACCGAGGACAAGGCCGCCAGCTATGCCGAGGAGACATTCACCGACGCCGTAGATTCGGATTTCATCCCGTTCTGGTGCGTCGCTCATGCCGAGAGAAACGACGCATGACCCTACTCACCACCCGACAGGCGGCCCAGATGTGGGGATGCTCCCCGGACAAGGTACGCTACCACCTCCGCGCGGCGGGGGTGGTCCCCTTGCAGGGGGACACCACCATGTACGAAGGGCGGAGTCTCTACTGGCGCGCCGAGGACGTCGAGCGGGCGCTCGCGGGGCGGGTCACCCCGCCCGCGCCGACGAAGCCGCCGACCCAGAAGGAACTACGCAAGATGAACGCGGACGCCGCCGCGCGCCGCGCCCTCATGCGCGAGCAAGTGCGCGAGCGGTGGGCGAACTACTGGCGGGCCAAGGCCGAGGCCAGGGCCAAGGCCAAGGCCGAGGCCAAGGCCGCCGCGCGCGCGGCGAAAGAGGCGACCACGCCGGGGTGACCATCGTCTACCTCGTCGCGTTCGGCTGGCCTGTCGCGCTGGCCATCGTCGCCGCGATTGTCGAGGGCATCGCCCGCGTGGCTGACGCCATCGCCGGACGCCCGCCCCCATAGCCACCCATGCTATAACGGCCCGGTGCAGCGTCAGCTGTCCGGGCCGTTATAGCAGAGGAGGAGAGTGTCCTATTTCTAGGACACCTCAAGTTAACCGAACGCCAGGGACTTGGCAAGAGCCAGCACCACCCGGAGGCCGAGCCAGACTCCGCCGACCAGACACCACGCGACCGCGCCGATAGTGAAGGCGATGGTCCACGCCTCGACCTGCATCCGCCGCCTATTCGGTGGGCGATACATCGGGCGTGTCATTCCGCCACACCCGCACGTCGGGGCGGACGGGTGGCTTGCGGCGGTGATGGAACAGCGCCAGCTTCAGCTTCGCCTTGACCTTCCCCGCTCTGGACAGAACAGCGCGAGCGAGATTGGCTGGGAGCGCGTCGCGTTGCGCTCCGCCGGGGCGACCGCCCTGCAGCTTGCCCAGCGGATTCGTCGGCGGCTGCGGTCCCTCCGCGAACACGCCGCGCGCGTTGTGGTCCGGCGGCAGCCGTTCCGCGAACGTGTCCGGGTCGTCCCATCGGGGCGTCATCACCTCCAGTATCGGGCACCTCGCGGAAGTTGTCAAGCGCCCGGATGGTGATGGTCGCCCCCGCCAGCGCCTTGTCGGGGGCGTCGGATTCGTCGAAGCGCCAGAGTTCCCAGCGGACCTGACTATCGTCCCACCATACCCCCTCGCCTGCGGTGATGCCGTCCTTGCAGTTCTTCGACCAGTTGAGGTCACGCCTCCGGCGGTCGGGTTCCCGCACCACCACCTCCAAGGCCAGCGGCCCCTCGGCACGGGGCCACTTGGCTTTCTTGGCGGCGGCAAGGGCGAGCTGTCCGATGACTTGCTTGCTCTCGCGGTATTCCTTCGAGAGTATGAACTGGCCGCTGATAAACTTGCGATTGTCCGAACAGAGCGCGACCCAGGGCACGCGAAATGTCAGGGCATTAGGCATCTGAGATTCCCCATTGGTCGGCCATCGCAGAGGCGATGCCGGGATAGGTGAGCGAGCGTTGCTTCCAGCGGTCTGGCGATGGGCTGAGCTTGTTCTGTCCGCTCGCCGTCTGATTCGCCCGTCGAGCGAGCCGCCCGCCGGGGAGGATGTCGGTCGGCACAAGGCGCGGCAGGTTCACAAGCCACAGGCAGGTGGCCTTGCTGGCGTCATGCCCGAACTGCCATGGCTGAATGATTTGGTCGGGCTTGCGGATGCGAGTGGAGAGCGCCCCGATGGGGTTCTCAACCGCGATGCGCGGGATGGGCGCGTCGAGTAACTGCTGAACGAACAGCACCGCCGCATCGGTCAACGCCTGCCGCTCCGGCCTTCGTCGGTTCCAGTGCAGCCCGGACGCTGACAAGTAGGTGCATGGGGGATGTGCTACCATCAAGTCCCAGCCGTCCCCCAAGATGTCTCGCACATCCCCTTGGTAGTGTGGCCCCGCGCGTTCAGTCGGCAGGAGGTCGCACGACCATGCATCATGCCCGCTCGCGCGGAACGCCTCGCGCACAATACCGCTGAACTCGCAGGCCACCAAGACTTTCATCAACGCATCCGTCCGTATCTGGTGAGGCGCCCGTGCTGGTCCTCCTGCTCCTCAATCGTCGGGGCGCGGGGGGTGAGGCGAAGGGTACGGAAGTCCCACTGCACCGGGATGTCTGCGACCCCGCCGTGGCGGTTCTTGTCGAGGATGAGCCATGTGTTCGCGGTGTGCCCCATCCGCTCGAACCGGGAGTGGTCGAACAGCAGGACTTGGTGGCTGTCATTCTCGACCGCACTCCCGCCCATCAACCCCTGCGCGGTCGGCCGCTCACTCCGGGCCGCCGAGGTCTGACGATTGAACTGCGAGAGCGCGACCAACGTGATGCCGAGCGAGTGCGTCAGGTCCCGAAGCTGGTGCGCGACCAGCTCGATGCGGTCGTGGATGCTCTGCGAGTTGGCGGTCCACGCCAGCTGCAGGTAGTCCACCACCACATAGCGAGAGCCATGCACTTCGTGGTAGTACTTGATGCAGGCGATGAGGTCCGACAGCTTGGACAGCGGGCGACGATTGACCAGCACATGGCCGCCACTCAACTCACGGATAGCATCCAGCTGTCGCCGCGCCGTCTCGAAGGTGGCGGGGTTGAACCCCGGTCCCTGCTCAAGCTCGACTACGGGCAGGCCAGAGGTGATGGCCATGAGGCGAGTGGCTAGCTCCGACCGCCCCATCTCCAGCGACAGGAACGTCACCGCCTCCCCCGCCAGCATCGCCTGATGCGCGAGGTTGAGGCCCATGAGAGACTTGCCCGTGCCGGTGTTCGCCCCGATGGTCACGAACCATCCGCGCGCCAGCCCGACCCCACCGCCCCCGCCATGGCACAGGGTATTCCACAGCGGGAGCGGCGTCGGCACCGCGTCGATGGGGGCCAGCTTCTCGTCGAGCAGGTGCTGGAGCGTGTCGCCCGTGATGCTGTCGAACACCACGCCCGGACCCTCCGCCCCGATGGGGGTGGCGGATTGCAGGAGGCGTTGCCATGTGGCGGCGAACGCCTCCCGGTCGAGCCGTTGGTGGAGGTCGCACAGGTCCTTGACCGGGGTGCCGTCAAGCTGGACCTCACGAATGACCCGCGCCTTCGGGATGTCTTTAGCTACAGCGGACACCAGCGTGGCACCGCCCTCGTCCGGCTCCTGCCAGACGTACACCTCGCGCCCCGCCAAGAGCGGCGTGTACTCCGTCCGCCACTGCGAGGCACCGGGCAGACCGACCACGCACAGGCCATGTTGCCACCCCGCGTGGCAATCGGACTCGCCCTCGACGATGATAACGGGAGCCGTTACTACGGACCGCGCCAGCACATCCTGCCCGTAGAGCGGGGCACCTTCCCCGTCTCGGTCCCAGAACGTGCCCTTGATGGTCCGCATCTTGGTGCGGATAACCTTGCCCTCCGCGTCCCGGTAGGGCATGGCCACCAGCGCGTCGCCGTACTTACCGACCCGCTCCTCGACCCCGGCCTGCCGCAGTGTCTCCAGCGACAGGCCCTTCCGCTCGGCGTAGTCCGCCAGCGTCAGCCCCTTGCGCGTGTCCTCGGGCAACGTGACGCCAAGCTCGGGGGCCAGCGTGTCGAAGTGTTCGGTGAATCCGCAGGCCGAGCATCCCCACTTGTGGTCGCCCAGCCACGCGCTGGCCGTGCCGTCGCTATGTCGCGGGCACTTGAACGCTATCGTCTTGCCCGTCTTCTTCGTTCCCTTCCGGCGCATGAGGGCCTGCGCCAGCACACCACGTCGGTCCATAGTCTGCATCGGTCTGCGTCTCTCCCCTGAAGATTCGATTCCAGTTCGCCGCCCACTCCGCCTCTGAAACGGAGGGCGGTCGTCGCCCGCTACCCTTCCCAGCCATCAGCATCATCCTCCGACAGCGCCCACAGCTGGTCGGGGGACCGCAGCTGGGACAGGTTCCATGTGGCTTGCCCAACCCCCCGCGCCTCCACTTCCTCTGCCGTCACCCATCCGCAGATATCGACGGTTGCATATTCCACCATCGTGAAGACGTACAGATGCATCCGCTTCGACGGCCGATAGTCCGTGTACCAGACTGGGTTCGTCTTCCGGCGGGTCGCCTTCACATCGACCCAGCGGCCGCGAAATGTGCAATCCGGACTGCCCGCCCGCAAGTGAATGGACAGGTCTGGCATGACGTTGCCCCACTGCGCGAAGCCCAACTCCCCGTAGATGCCGACCATCTCCGTGGTCATCGGGTCCTGTGGTCCGGCCTTGAGGTTGACCATCCCCGCCGTGCGGTTGACGGCCTGCCGCAGGGAGCCGATGACACTGGCCACCGCCATCGCCCCCGGCGACAACTGCACCTGCCGCATCACTCGCAGCTCCACACGCGCGTCTGGCGCTTGACCGGTGGGATGCCGCCCAGCTTGGTGAAGCTCTGCTCTGACACCAGTATCTGGTCCTGCGGCACGCAGGTGAAGACGCCGTCATGCAGCGCGACGACCCAATGGTGCTTGTGCTGACCCGGCTCCAGCGAGTAGCCATCACTCACATGGTCGAGCAGGAACCAAATACCTCCGATGCCAGCGACTTGTTGGTGGTCGTCTGTCAGCACCCAGCAATCGAGGCCCGCCAGATACGCTGGCTCGTGCGCCTCAACGTGCCACCCATAGGCGTCCCACCGCTGGGCCTGCTCGTTGGTCCAGATTTGCGTGGCGTCGGCCTTGTGCCGGAGCGTGTGGAGCGGGAGGTCCACGACCATCGCGCCGGATTCCAGTAGGATGTGGCACCCGAACATTCGGCCAGGGGTAGCGCTCATCCCCCACCACACGCAGGGGAGAGTCTTGTCCCTGGCCCCATCCCGATGCACCGCCGCCTCGATGACATGCACATACCGATGGCGCGGCAGGTCGATGTTGTGGCTCATGCCGTCCTCCCGTATCGCTGGGCCAGCCAGCGCGCGTACACCACCTTCGCGTACTGGTCCGGGTAGAACCGCGAGATGACGCGGTTCCCCCGGTACTGCGTGGTCAGGTCCATGACCAGCGCCCGATGAATGGTGTCATCCATCGCTAAGTCTGGCAGGCTGCGGGTCTTCGTACCATCCGTCGTCTTGGTCATCGGTCGTCTCCTCTGCGGTGGTGGAAATCAGGCCCATCCCCATACAGGTCGGGCAGAAGCGCTGGAGGTTGTCGTCATCGGCCACATCACCGACCCCATCACAGCGCCAGCACGGGACTTTCTTCAGGCGCTGCATCACGGCGACTCCTCCAGCAGTCGGTCAAACTCCAGCACATCCTGCCCCGACCGCGCCCATTCCGCACGAGTCCGGCCCTGCACCATCGGGACATCGTACACGCGCCAGATGTCATCGGCGAAGAAGCGCGGGATGGACTTCACATACTGCGGCTCGGTCTTGTTGAGCTGGCAGTGCGCGGCGTACCGCTTCGTCGCCCGGACGACGGCCGCCGGGGATGCCCCAGCGCGGAGGACCGCGACGATGGCCTTCCGCGCGGCGAGGAAGGGGTGCGGCTCCGGGCGCTTGGGGTACACCTGCCACACCGCATCGATGACTTCCGCCTCCTGCGCGGTGTAGTCGTTCTTTGGGGGCGTTCTCTGGGGTCGTTTGGGTGTCACCCATGACACCCCTCCCCTGTCACCCGTGACACCCCCCGGTGTCACCGGTGACACCCCTGACACCTCGGACTCTGGGCGCTGCAGGATGACCTCGTACAGGTTCGTCTTGCCCACCCGTGGCACCACCCGGAGGTAGCCATGCTCGACCAGCGTACTGATGGCGCGGTGGACCGTGCTTTCCGAGACGCCGGATTCGCGCGCCAAGGTGTTCACGCTGGTCCACACGTTGCCGCCATTGGCGTCCGTGTGCAGTCCGACCGCACACAGCACCCGTACTGCCGAGGCGTCGAGCGCGGGGTCGCCGACCGCCCGCGCCGGGATGATGGAAAGGTTAGGCATCGCTAGTCGCCCGGTTGATTTCCGCGTAGTACTTCTGCCGCCGCTTGCGAAGAGTGCGCTTCTCCGACTCGTCTGCCTCCTTGTACAGCCGGTCTTCCAGCTGAGCTACGCGGTACTCCAGCGAGTCTATGACAGACTCCCAAGTGTTTCGCTTAATCACTGGCCGTCCTCCTCGCCAATCAAGGCGCGCCACTCTTCCTCGATGATGCCCGTCATGAACCACTCCCGGTCCTCTGGCGAGAGGTTGGGGAACGCATCCTGCACGAGCGCCCCGGCCTTCCACTTGGCCAGCTGTTCCGGGGTGATGGGCAGGTCGCGGGTCGTCTCCTGCTTGCTGATGAGGCTAATGCGTGTGAACTTCATAGCTCCTCTGTGGTGAAGGTTACGCGGGGTGTCGGCTGTGACTCCCCTGATTGCCGCCGCGAGGACGGCGCGGGATGCCCATGCGGGCCAGCAACTCATGCACCGCTTGGTGGGTGCAGCCCAACTCCTTGGCGATGGCACGGAGCGAGAGGCCCCGTGCGTACATCTCGCGGACCTGTGCCCGCCGCTCGGTGTTCTGTGGTCGCATCAGTCTGTAGGTGAATGCGTGGCGCCCCACTGCGGACACCATGGCGCCACCTCGCAGTAGGTTTCGCACCGCCGATACACGCCGGGGCGATGCTCAAGGATGAGGCCATCCGGCACGACCTCGGGTTGCTCGTCCAGCACCTTCAGCGCCCGCTTGCCGCCGGGCTTGACCAGCGCCCACTTGTCCCCGCTATACCACCGCTCCTCGTCTGTGCAGCGCGACGCTCCCATCCCAACCTGCGCCGTCTGGTGCATCACGATGCGCTCGCGGACGTAGGCTTCCGCCTCCTCCAGCGGCCATACCGAAACGGGGATAACCTTGACCGCCTGCTGGGGGTAGTCGGGATTACGCTCCGCCTCAGACTTCCTGAAGTCCCGGAAGATGGCGACAATCTCCAAGTGGTCCACGATGAATCCGTTCTGGAAGGCCAGCCAGCGCAGCACATTCAGCTGGCGCGTCCAGTTGTCGTCGCCCTTGGCCTTGTAGGTCGTCGTGACCTTGTAGTCCGAGAGCGTCTTCGACCCCAGATGCAGGCGGTCGAACTGCCCCGACAACTTCCAGCCCTCGACCTCCGCGAACAGGCGCTCCTCCACCATCGTGTCGGTGCCCGCCCGCTCGAGAATGTGATGCACCGCCTGTCCCAGCAGACTCCAGATGCGCTCGGACACATCCTCCTCGACCGCGCTCCCATGCGCCAACAGAAGCTGTCGGCGCTGGGGGCTGTCGATGAGCTTGGTGACACTGATGTCCCCGCCCCCGGTGTAGGGGTCGTTCTGCACGGCCCGCACCAGCGCCTCGGGCAGGCCGTGCTTGTTGGTGATGGTCGGACTCATGACTCCATCCCCCGGAACTTGCGGGCCAGCTCGCTATCCAGCTCGCCCACGCTGACATCGACGGCGAAGACCCACTGCTCCATCTTGGTCAGCTGGTCCCGCAGGCCACGCACCTCGGCCTGCAACTCCGCCATCGCCGCAAACATATCTCCCCCCCCAACGGGGGCCGTCACCTGCTGGCCCGGATGAAGAGCGTCGCCGCCGCCGACTGGATGGCCGCGCCGTCCACGGGAATCTCCGCCTGCTCACACGCCTTGCCGAGGTGCTGAACCGCCGCCTCGACGCACTTGGCATAGAGCGCGACCGCATCCTCGAAGGAGAGGGCCGACGCCGGGGCCGCCGTGCTGGCGGTGCGGGTGGCCGGAGCCGACGCCGCGCTCGGGGTGCCGCCCTTGTCGATGTTCGTGTACGTCTTGGAATCCTTCTTGACCTGCGAGAACGTCAGGGTCTGGCCGACCACCGTCTCGAAGTCAAGGTTGATACGCGCCAGCCCACGGCTCCCGGCCGCCTCGGAGATGTAGAGGAGGTCGCCCGCCTCGCTGGTGAAGACGTACTGCTTCCCGAACTTCCCGTCCGCCTCGGCCACGTTCCGCACGACCATCGTGACCGGCCCCTCTGACAGCTTGAGAATCATTGCTACTCCCGGAAAAGAGAAAGGGTGCCGCCGTTGTGGCGACACCCCAAGTCTAGTACTGAAGCTGAGTCAAGTCAAGCCCCTATTTCTTCCGCTCCATCGGGTCAAGTCCCATTGCGGTCGCCATCGACCGGACCGCCGCCGTGGCCAGCGTGTCACACACGACCTCGACGTTCCGGGTCAACTCGGCGTCCGTCTCCCCGTGCAGGAGGTTCGGAATCCCGGCATCAATCAGCCAGGCATGCGCCCATTCATGGACGAACGTGTGCCACCGCAGGGCCGGGGGCATCCCACCCGCCAGCGCAATGGTCCGCTTGGCCGGAAGGTACAGCCCCCAGCAGTCGTCCCCGTCCGGGGCCGTTAACGCGCCCCGGCGTTGGCTGACACGGATAGGACCGGCCAGTCCAGACACCACCTTTGGAACAGCTGGCCAGCGCCTCCGTGGCATCTTACCCCCGAATCATCTGGCCGAGGGCGCCGACCACCGCCCCGCCGTTCTCAATCGTGACCAGCTCCACCGCGTAGTGGCTCTCGCTGGTCGTGACCACCGCAAATCCCTGCGTCCAATCTGGCACCTTGGTATAGCTGGGGTCTAGTCGGCACATACAGCCAATCTCGTAGGCCCGGATGGTCTGCTCCCCCCGGCTCCCGACCGCTGGCACCCGGCGGATGTGCGACCCCTGCCGATGGGTGTGCCCGTGCATGACCGAGTTGACGTATCGCTCGCTGTGCGCCTTGGCACTTGCGCCGCCCCCCTTCCGCGCCATATCCCCGTGGGTCACCAGCAGGTCATGCCCCAGCACCACGCTGTCCCGCATCTGGATGCGGCTCCACTCCGGGTGCCACCACTTCTGGTATGTCATATCTGACATAGCGCGGGGGTGCCCCATCAACTCTGGGATGCGCTCCGAGAGGTAGCGCCACCAGCGGCTCTCGGTCCCGTTGCCGCTGTGGTTGGCGTCAATCTCGATGAGCGCGGCGTCCTTGGGCATGACTTCTTCCAGCGCCGCGAGGAACCCTTGCATCGCCTCGGCCTCCTTCCGCAGCCCCCATGTATCCCGCACATCCTTCGGGTATCGGGACAGGGCGAGGAGGTCGGGCAAGTCTCCGTTCAGGATGACCCGCTCCGGCTTGAGTTGGCGGATAGTATCCAAGAAGATACAGACCGCCGCATCGTCCTGTAGCGGGAAATGGAAGTCGCTGGCCACCACGGTCACCCCGGCGTTGGCCGTGGTCGCTGACAGCTTGGGGGCAGGGGCTATCCGTACCGGCTGAAAGGTATCCCACCACTCAGCCACCTCGTCGGCGCGGCTCGTCCCCTTGGCCTTCGGGACGGTGACGGGGTTGCGGAACCGGGCAACCCGCCATGCCTCCATCGCATCCAGCCACGCCTCGCGGTGATTGCGCTGGAGGTACATCCGGCAGGCGTCATACGTCTTGCCGGACTGCTTGGCATAGGTGTAGAACCCCTGCGCTCCGTCCACACGGATGCAGTCGAGGAGCGCGTCCGTCTCTTGCGTCGTCCAGCCGACGGTCACTACCCGTGTATGACGGGCCACAGACACTCCGGGGGAGAGTTGCCCGACACTATGTTGCGGGCGCTATCGTGTCAAGAGGATTCCCGCGACCACGCCAGCGACGAACAACACGGGGCGGGACGGGCAGGAGAGGCCGACGATGCGGCACTCGGTCTGTTTCTGTAGGGCGCGGATTAGGGCGTCTTGGGTCGCCATCGAGCGCTCCGCCTTGTCCAGCGCCACGGTCATCGCCCGCCGCTCTTCGGCGTAGCGGTCACGGAGGCTGTCCACCTCGGACAGATAGGCGTCGGCGGTCGCGGCCAAGCTGTCGGCCATCGCCACCGAGATGGCCAAGGCCATCCGTAGGGTGTCCGCCGTGGCGGCGCTGTCCTCGGTCAGCGGGCGGAGCGCGTTGAGGCTATCCCGCGTGGTCCGGAGCTGGCCCATCAGGCGGTCGGCCGCCCGCCGCTCCTGCTGGCCCGCCGCTTTCGCCGCGTACTGCGCCTGAATCGCCACCGTCCGGGCGCTGTCCGCCGCCTGCCGGAGCGAGTCCACCTGTCGAGTCATCGCCAAGATATCCGGGCGGGGGGTG
>Ga0209972_10004221_pt1 | contig 10924 bp, 8 predicted proteins | sample NOAtaG_7_FD_187302 | JGI IMG/M metagenome (GOLD analysis project Ga0209972, IMG submission 187302) | Freshwater lake microbial communities from Lake Erie, under a cyanobacterial bloom - NOAA_Erie_Diel1S_2200h metaG (SPAdes) (version 2) | ecosystem: Environmental > Aquatic > Freshwater > Lake ...
AATGCATCATACTTACCGGGACCTTTTTTCACCAACGAACCACCGCCACCAGCAATACTCACTTTCACGCGGTCATCACCACCACCACTAGCCGCTACGGTCACAGGGTTAGGTACACCGATATAAAGCACGTTCATCTTATCCAAACCAACAGAGGCATTAGATTGCCCAACCATGTATTCCACTTTTACTTCCTTACGCTCTTGCTGTCCCGTATTTTGATTGGTATAAGAAATAGTTACAGGAATCGTGTGAGGTCCTACAGAACCCGCATCTAATTCTTTCAAGGCAAATCCTTCTTCTCCGATAGGTACTACAGCACCACCGATAGTAATAGTAGGTTTTGCTTCTTTACTAAAAGCACCGATACCTGCCTTGATCTCAATTTTCTGACCAGGCATCAAGTAGTTAGAATTCTGACCTACGATTGCTGCGTAAGAGTCAAATACTACTTCCACTTTACCTACCTGCTCATGGCAGAAGGTTACTACTTTATTTTCTGAAGTACGAACGTCATTCTGAAACTTACTCAAAATACTCAGCGCCCCCACGGTAGGAGACATATAGAAATAAGCTTCTTCCCAAGTCTTTTTATTAGAGTTCTGTGATTTGGGGGGATCCAGGTTCACTGCGAAATTGTTAGCAAATGAATTATTAATTAGTGTATCAGTTCCCAGTACACTGCCCTTGTATTTCTTGAGCATTTCCAACAACTGCTTTCCTTTTCCTTCTTTCACCAGGATACGCGTTGTGGCGTTTTGATCGTCTTCCTTTAATTGATCACCTGAAGTAGAAGCCGCAATGATTTCTTTTTTCAGGGATTCGATATAATCGTAGGTTTCTTTTGCATATCCGGCCACCTGATCAGCTTTGGGCTTCCAAATAGCAGCGCGATCGCGGGTAGCAGGATCATTTAATTTTTGAGCAAGAGAAGCGATAATCTGAGAGGTAGAAGCGTTAACGGCCGCATTGGTTTTTTCCAAGCTTTCGTTGATTGTTTTGAACGCGTTCAGAATCTCAGCAGATATATTGATAGCCAGCAGCGCGGTCAATACCAGATACATGATATTGATCATCTTCTGCCGTGGTTCCTTAGGTAATGCCATGTAAGCGCAACTTTAATTGGTTAGGAATGGGTTAATCCTGTTTTCTTACTGGCGACCTTGCATTGCTGTAAGCATGCTGCCATAAATATTGTTCAATCGACCGAGGTTTTGCGCCAACGCACCAATTTGTTCTTGAACACGCTTCGCATCGTCCGTACTGTTACTCATGGCATCAGAGGCTTCTGCTAATTTTCCATAGAACTTGTTCAAGGCCTTCAGGTGATTGTTGCTTTCAGCCAATTCCAATTCGTAAATAGTATTGAGTGAAGAAAGATTCTTAGTCAACACTTGAATTTGCTCATGGAAATGACGAGCACCCTCAGTAGCAGTATTGAAAGCCCCTACTGAATCAGCAGCAGCGGTGTACGCATTCTTTACTTTATCTAATTCAGCTGCCACCGATCTTGTTTTAGTAGCGAGTTCAGTACTAGCAGCCGCTGCATCAGCAACAGAGCCAATATTAGAAACTGAAGTAGTCAATTGCTTGAAACTATCTCCAAGTTTTTTCAGCACATCCTGATTGATATCAGCGTCTTTCATCATCTTTTCCATCTTACCCGCTACAGTAAGTTGCTCCTCACTATGTGAAGCATCCTCCACCGCAGGATATTTGATATACAGCACACCGTACAATGCAAAGATCAAGGCCTCGGTAGTCAAACCGATCCAAAGCCAAATGTCCGCATCACCTGCGTGAATAATTTTACGAAGGGCACCCCAGATTACGAGTGCTGCACCAAAGGATACACCAACGTCTACCCATTTACTGACTTTGGAAGGAATAGCTGCTGCCATGTGTTGAACTTTAGATTATGATTGGTTAATAAGTATAGAGAAAAATTATTTCATTGAAGTAGCAGGAAGATCAATTACACAACGGAATCCAACATAAGACTTTGTAGAGTCCTGGTATTCGTAGGTAGCTGTTCCATTCTGCATGAAGTAAGCCACATCTTTCCAGCTTCCCCCTCTGGTGATCTTACGCTTCATCAGCGGAGGATCATCATCTTTTGCATTCCAACGAACATCAGGGTTCATATCGTGCTGGAAATTGTTACGTCCTTCGTAGTAAATAGTAGAAGTCCACTCAGCTACGTTACCGGCCATGCAATACAGACCAAAATCATTTGGCCAGTAGCTGTCGGCACGTACTGTATAAAATCCACCATCTTCAGGATAGTTTCCACGGCCCGGTTTGAAATTGGCCATCAAACATCCTTTCTTATTACGTGGGTAGTAGTTACCCCATGGATACATAGTTTGAGAGCGACCACCACGTGCTGCATATTCCCATTGTGCCTCGGTAGGCAAACGAAAATCAGATTCCTGTGGACGCTTTTTTGCATCAAGAAAAGCATTTAGATAATGTGTTCTCCATTCGCAGAAAGCAACGGCTTGCTTCCAGCTCACACCCACTACTGGATAATCTCCAAAAGAAGGATGCATGAAGTAACGCTTGGTCATGGGCTCGTTATAAGAATAAGTGAAGTCACGAATCCAAACCAATGTATCAGGATAAATCGGTGTATCTTTTTTTACGATGAACGCAGAACGAGGTTTGCCAGCGTTCTCACGCTTAGCAGCGTCACGCAGATCAAAAACTTCTGAGTGATAAACAATCTTAGAAGGATCCACTTCCTTTTTTCCAAAAATTCGATCGTTAGGAGGAAGAATGATATCGGTGCTACTGAGCTGCTCCATTACTTTTGGATCATTCCACTTGAGTGTTTTTACTTTCGCCCAGTCCACATGCTCTTCACCATCTGCACCTGCTTTTACAAATCCCATTTTACGTGCTACTACAGAGTCACGTACCCATTGTACAAACTGGCGATACTCGTTATTGGTAATTTCAGTTTGGTCCATCCAAAATCCAGAAATGGAAATGGAACGGTTCCTTGCACTGAAAGCATAGGCAGGATCCTCATCGCTGGGACCCATGTGGAAATTACCCTGGGGGATGTAGACCATACCCGGAGGACGAGGAAGGGTGTAACGGGAGCCCGCGGAAACACCACGTAGCATACCATCATTGACCATCGCGCCGCCACTGTTTTTCTTACCGCCCAAAATCCCGCAACCCGTTAAAAAAACGAGGCCAATAAGGACCAGGAAGGAATAACCAAGATTCTTCATTTTCATACACTTAAAAAGGGTGGGAACAAATATAACGCTTTGAGGGTTTACTCCCCGGTGGGTTTAAGAGAATTTTAAGCGCTGTTCTAATTAGTTCCTCGGTCATAAACGACAGATAATCATTAATTATTGCGGTCTTTGTTTTCGATACAGACCAAGAGCTCCTCCACATTGGAAACAGGGGGTAAACAGGTATACTGCCTGCATAACCAAAACGCGGATAATGAATCAGTTGTCTTACCTCGGAGCAACGGGAAACTATCATCTGTTCGTACAGCGCTCATGATAACCCTATGCGGAATATATTGCTTCAAAAGGGCCTTTAATTGCTGGGGAGCCTCGGGACCCAGGATTGTTATCTCATTGGTTCCCAATACTATTTCTTGAAGAACGCCTGCCCAGTAGCCAAAGGAATTGCCGTAACGAATAATGGCATTTCCCAGGATTTTAACCATTTGTTGGCTTTTTTGCCCCCATTCAGGACGGTCCAAAATGAGGGAAAGGCGATGCAACACCCCGGCCATAACCGCATTTCCGGATGGGACGGCACCGTCATAAATCTCTTTTTTTCGCACGATTACATCAGTCTGTCCAACGGGTGTGTAGTAGAAAAAAGGCGAGTCCGAATCAGAAAAATCACGGACCACTAATTTGGTTACTTCCTCAGCGGCCATTAACCATTTGCTATTCGCAGTGCATTCAAATAAATGCAACAACGCTTCGGCTAAAAAAGCAAGGTCTTCCAAAAATGCAGGGAAGCGCGCTTCTTTTTTGTAAGTATGAAAAAAACCACCGGCCGGATTTTTGAATGTGGCCCATAAAAATTCCATATTGGTAACGGCACGTGATAGGTATCGCTCATCACCGGTTGCCCCGTAGGCTTTACAAAACGCTTTATTGAGTAGCGCATTCCAACCTAACAAAATTTTATCATCAAGTTGAGGACGAACGCGTGTAGCGCGGTGAGCTAATAATTTTTTTCTACAGCGAGAAAGTTTTTCTTCTACTTCTTGAAGAGCAAGATTCTGCTCTTTGCAAAATGCAGCGAGTGAAACAGGTTGCCATAAAATATTAGTGTGCTCCCAATTACCCTCGGGATGAATATCATAAACCGCTTTGAAAAGTTCTGCATCAGGTCCGAGTATTTCATCGATTTCAGCAGCAGACCAAGTATAAAATTTTCCTTCCACTCCTTCTGAATCTGCATCAAGCGCCGCATAAAATCCTCCATCAGGACTGCCCAATTCACGCTCCACAAATGCGAGTGTTTGATCAATAATATCCCGATAAAATTTTTGCTCCGTTAACTGATACGCTTCACTGTATACTGAAACTAACAACGCATTATCATACGCCATTTTCTCAAAGTGTGGTGCTAACCATTCTGTATCGGTAGAGTAACGGGCAAATCCACCTCCCAAATGATCATTGATTCCGCCCTGTGCCATTTTATCCAAGGAGAGCAAAGCTTGATCAAGCGAAGGCTGATGCCGGGTAAAATGAAAATGACGTAGCAAGTAAGTAATAGTTGCAGTCTGTGGAAACTTAGGAGCTTTTCCAAATCCACCCCATTCCGTATCTGCATTTTTTAGCATGGACGCTGCCGTATCCGCGAGCGTTTGTTTGGTAAACAGTGTAGAGGCAAAATCGGTAGAGGCAGCGCTCCCACTTGAGCTGGCACCGTCTGCGCTAGTCATACTTCCAAATGCATTTGCCTTTTCCAGATGCGCAGTTAGATTTTCAGCTTGTGCATCGATCTCGTGTCGGCGCTGTGTCCAAGCCTCATGAACGCTTTGCAATACCTCGGTCCAGGAAGCACGATTGTGCGCACGAATGGGAGGGAAATAGGTTCCTCCGTAAAAAGGTTTTCCCTCAGGCGTTAAAAAAACATTTAAGGGCCAACCACCACTGCCCGTCATCGCCTGTACGGCATCCATGTAAATATGATCCAAATCAGGTCTTTCCTCGCGATCAATTTTAATATTTACAAAATGCGCATTCATGAGCGCTGCAGTCTCTGCATTTTCAAAACTCTCCCGCTCCATCACATGACACCAATGACAGGCCGCATATCCAATACTCACCAAGATGGGTTTTTGTTCTGTTCGCGCTTTTGCTAAAGCGGATTCGGTCCATGGGAACCATTGAACAGGATTGTAAGCGTGTTGCAACAGATAGGGACTGGTTTCCCCAACCAACGCATTGGGTATTGCATGAGGATTTGCTGCGTGCATGGATCTAGAACGAACAAATAAAAAATTAGTTGGGAAAAATCTATTTTTTTCCGAGCGCTGTCGCTAAAAATTGATCCAAGGCTGCCACCATACTAGGCGCTTTAGGTGTAGGGGCTGCAATTTCCAGTTTTAAACCCCGCTCTTCAACTGCACGGATGGTATTGCTACCAAAAGCACCCATGACCAGTCCGTTTTGTTTAAATCCAGGAAAATTATCATACAAACTCTTGATACCACTGGGTGTAAAGAAACACACCACATCAAAAGCAGTTTTTTCAAACAGCGGCTTTACATCGCAACTGACACTGCGATACATGAAGGCCAGCACAAATTCACATTGATTGTTCTTCAGCCAGTTTACGATCTCATTATCCTGCTGATTTTCGGAGCAGACATAGAGAAATTTTTCATTAGCCTTATGTTTGTTGATAACATCAAACAAACTTTTATTGGAACCATCGGCTCCAAAAAAAACTTTACGCTTCCGATACAGAATAAATTTTTGCAAGTAAAGCGCCACTGCCTCCGTAATACAGAAATATTTTGTTTCCTGCGAAACAGCAATTTTCATTTCCTCGCAGAGACGGAAAAAATGATCGATAGCATTACGGCTGGTAAAAATGATGCCCGAGTAAAAAGCGATATCAATTTTTTGACGACGAAAATCTTTGGCAGGGATGCCTTCTAATTTAATGAAGGGGCAGAAAGCCAGTTGAACTTTGTACTTTCTTTCTAACTCAAAATAAGGCGATTTCTCGCTCTCGGGTCGAGGCTGTGTGATCAAAATATGTTTGACCGCACGGGCCACTTCCTGCTTTTTTCCGCCTTTGCTACTCATGTATTCCCTTGCTAATTGGCTGCAAAAGTAATTTTTTTCAGCTAAAACTCAAGAGAAACAACTTGTAAAGCACCAACAATGGTGCTATTTCAAAACCGGCCACATAAAGCAAAAAATGAAACCCACTTAAGCGAATTTGCTTGCGGACCACCCGATAGGTCAGCCCAATTCGATATAATAAGAGCCCAGCTAATAAAGCCCAGGATAAGGCAAGTGCCACCACAAACACTTGTTCGGTTGAAAAGGCCATTAATACCAATAAGGGCCACAAAAAAAGCCCAACCATTTTATTGATCGTAAAAACAGTAAAGGTGTAGGAGGCAGCAGCATCTCTAGCCTTAAATAGCCACCCTAAGAGCTGAAGTGAAATAAATTTAATCAGATAGGACACAATCAACACTATTACTGCATAGAGCAATAACCACCAGAAGGAGTCAAAGGGATTCAGCTGCACGCGCTCCAACCAAAAACTCAGGTATAGCCCTGCGGAAAAAAAGAAGAACAGATTGAGCAAAAAAGAAGGTAAGGGAGTTTGAGTCAGCTGCTCAGAGAGATGTCTTTGTTTGAGAGTGGTACGAAAAAACAATCGAAACAGGTCGTTGAAATACTTGGGGAACAACTGCCGGATGATGCCCAAAAAAAGAAGTAGCCCGACAAATGCATAGAAAAGTATTTCCTTTCCTTGTGGCTGGTGTATCGATATTTGCAGAAGCTCCACGAACATAAACGCTAAATTAAATTTTTAATTCCCAAGTCTTGGCAGGAATTTATCTCCATATCCCCTTTTGCAAGCAGGCTTGTCACTACTGCAATTTTCATTTTGCCACTTCGCTGCGTCAAAAAGAGCAATTGGTAAAGGCATTAGAAAAAGAAATCATCCTACAAACTGGGTATCTACAAAAAGAACCCATCGAAACTATTTACTTCGGAGGAGGAACCCCCAGCCTCTTATCTATTCAAGAGCTGGAAAGCATTTTGAAAACACTGCGGATAGCCCACTGGGTAGATACCTCCGCAGAGCTCACACTGGAAGTAAACCCCGATGATGTTACCCTTGATCAATTAAAAGCTTGGAAGGACCTAGGTATTAACCGACTGAGTATTGGCATCCAAAGTTTCAACGATACCGATTTACAATGGATGAACAGGGCGCATACAGCCAAGCAGGCGCTGGAGGCACTGGAAAACTGTCTACGATATTTTGAAAACTGCACCCTTGATCTGATCTATGGTCTTCCACATATGAGTGCAAATGACTGGAAGAACAATGTAACGCAAGCGTTACAACTAGGAGTACCCCATCTTTCCTGTTATGCACTTACCGTAGAGCCCAAAACTCCCTTGGAAAAACAAATAAGACAAGCACAAAAAATCAACACCAATCCAGATAAACAGGCAGAGCAATTTGTTTCACTAATGGAATGGATGGAGCAAGCGAATTACCGGCATTATGAGATCTCCAATTTTGCAAAACCCGGATGGGAAAGCAGACATAATCAATCCTACTGGGAAGGTAAATCTTATATCGGCATCGGACCCTCGGCACATTCCTATGATGGCCAATCTCGCCAATGGAATATTGCCAATAACGCAGCCTATATCAAAGCCATTGAGGAAGATAAAGTCCCCTTCGAAAAAGAGGTATTAACCCCGGTGCAACAGATCAACGAAAAAATCATGACAGCTTTACGGACTGATCTTGGGCTAGTACTGAAAGAAGTTGCTTCACATGAACAAATCATATTAAAAACAGCACAACCTTATTTACAAAGCGGGCACTTGGTATTAGAAAATAATACGCTACACTTAACAAGAGAAGGGAAATGCTTGGCGGATGGAATAGCCGCAGCGCTGTTTATCGAATAAGTGGATATAGTATGAACCCCCTACACCATCATCTGCTCCAATTGTTTGAATCCCTCTTCGGCACGAACGCCCTCCCAACAAATTTTATAGATCATCTCTGCAATGGGAATTGAAACAGGATCTTGCTGATTGATAGCATGAATACAACGACAAGCTTCATAGCCCTCTGCCACCATACTCATTTCTAGTTGTGCCGCTTTTACGGAGTATCCGCGACCAATCATATTACCAAAACGACGATTACGGCTATGGGGAGAATAACAGGTTACTAATAAATCTCCCAGGTAAACAGAAGCTGCGTAATTGGGGCGCTTGCGATGGGTGATAGGATCTTCTCCCTGATGCACGCCAACTGTGATATGTTCTTCCCCAAATTGTCTTAAAAAAGAAGCCATCTCATCTGCAGCATTGGCAATGTAGACACTGAGAAAATTGTCACCATAATCCAAGCCATGGGCAATACCAGCCCCCAATGCATAAATATTTTTAAGCACCGCTGCATACTGCACTCCCAAAATATCTTGGTTAGTGATGGTATTGATATAATCCGTTGCAAAATAATTTGCAATATTGAGCGTAGCAGCTGCATCGATACCTGAAAAGGTGAGATAGGATAATTTTTCCTCGGCTACTTCCTCTGCATGACAAGGACCCAGAAGTGTAAAATAATCGTCGAGCGGTACGCCAAATTTGTTTTGCAGATAATGATTGACTAGAATATTTTCTTGGGGAATCAACCCTTTGATAGCAGATAATACTTTCTTCCCTTTCCAATCCTCTGCAGTAAGTCCTTCCAAACTGGTTTGTAAATAAGCCGAGGGTGTAGCCAATACAATCAAATCAGCATTACGAACCACCTCTTTCGCATCAGTGGTTAACTGAAGCAAGGATAAATCAAACCGCACTGATGGAAGATATTGCGGGTTATGTCGCCGCTTTTTTAGCTGCTCTAAAACAGATTCCTGACGCACCCACCAATGGATAGGATGCTTGTTATCCGTTAGAATTTTGGCCAGTGCCGTGGCCCAGCTTCCGCTTCCCAGTACACCTATTTGCATAGCCGCAAGGTAGCGAATTTGAATTATTGCTTCTCGAAGAGCTCTTCCTTCTTGACTACTTTAACCTTGGCGCCGTCCTTGAGTGTTTTGCTGATGGCTGCATAGGGAGCTGTAACCACTTCATCATCTTTTTTAAGCCCCGCTAGTATTTCAATGTAGTTGATGTCTTGTACACCAGAACGAACCACTACTTTTTTTACAGTACCCTCTTTTTGCAATACAAACACAACTTCCTCCAGTTCGTCTGATGCCATGGCAGTACCATTGGTTGTAGAATTATCATCCCCGCCCTTGTTTTCTGCTTGTTCCTTTTTCTTATCCTCCACATTCATATCAGAACCTTTTATACGGGTATTCACGGCTGTGATTGGAACAGAGAGCACATTGGCAACAGTATTAGTTCGGATATCGGCTGTGGCATTCATACCGGGACGGAAAGGAAAAGGAAGTTTCGCTAAATCAGTATAAGAAGCGGGATCCAAACGAATGCGTACTTCATAGTTAGTCACATCATTAGAGGTTGCTAATGCTGCTGCACCTTTAGTGCTACTAGCAATTTTAGTAACTACCCCTTTGAACTTACGATTATTATAAGCATCTACTTCCACATCGGCAGAATCACCAATGCTGATCTTTACAATATCATTTTCTCCCACATCCACACGCACTTCTAATATAGACATATCGGCTACTGTCATCATTTCGGTACCCACGTTGAAACTATTACCCGCTACGCGTTCGCCCTTCTTTACTTTTAAGGAAGAAACCACTCCATTCATGGGAGCAACCAATGTGGTACGACTTAAATCTTTATTGGCACGGCTCAAGCTTACCTCACTTCCTTTTACACCCGCCTGTAAACCTCGTAATCCTTGCTCTGCTGCATTGAGATTGGCTTGTGCCGATTTATAAGCCGTTTCTACCTGCTCCAACTCAGCACGAGAGATTACTTTATCATCAAATAATTTTTTATTACGGTCATACGTTGCTTTAGTCTGATTATAGTTAGCACGTAAGGCCTCTAATGCCGCACGACTGTTTTCTACAGTGGCGCTACTCTGACTAACCCGAGATGCGGCTTCGTCACGTTGTAGCGCATAGATATCGGCATAGATACGCGCTAAAATCTGTCCTTTTTTAACAGAGTCACCCTCCTGCACATTGAGTTCAGTAATCTCGCCAGAAATATCAGGAGAAATTTTCACCTCTACTTCCGGATAAACCTTTCCACTGGCATTAACTGTTTCTACAATCGTGCGAAGGGCTACTTTCTCCACGGTTACTTTTTCGTCTTTGTCCCCGGAGCCCATGATTTTACCAATCACAGAAAGTGCAACCAGGGCACCCACCCCGATCAATGTCCATTTTAATTTTTTATTCATCGCCATAGTGATAGTATAAATAGTTTATTGCAATTTGATTCCTTGTCCCTTGTAAAATTCAAGGAGTTTCATTTTAAATACATAATCGTACTTAGAATACAGAGCCTGAATACGCGCGCGCAGCTGATTACTCTGACTATTGATTAATTCAAAGGCAGAAAGCAGATTTAAATCATATCGCTTGCTAGCAAATGAAAAAGATTTCTCTGCAGTGGTCAAGGCTTTTTTATCTGCTTCGTATTTCTGCAATGCCGCTACGGCATCCGTATACGCTTTATAAATATCTTGTTTAAGCTGACGTTCG
>Ga0209972_10004223_pt1 | contig 10923 bp, 6 predicted proteins | sample NOAtaG_7_FD_187302 | JGI IMG/M metagenome (GOLD analysis project Ga0209972, IMG submission 187302) | Freshwater lake microbial communities from Lake Erie, under a cyanobacterial bloom - NOAA_Erie_Diel1S_2200h metaG (SPAdes) (version 2) | ecosystem: Environmental > Aquatic > Freshwater > Lake ...
GACAGCCGTGCCGTTAATGTGCAATGGTATCTCAACGAAAATGTCGCAGGCGCAAACAATCTGTTTACTTCTTTTCAATGGCCTCTCTCCTCTGAGGCAGCCTCATTTAACAGAAGCATTGGGGTGTTTCATGGTTCATGGAACGGAACTACATGGGATCTTCGTGGAAGTTCCTCTACCACCGGCAGCAATCCATATACATCTTCCTCTTCTACGAACTACACCGGCAACCTGAGCAACCGACTCTTTACCATCGGCAACCTGAGGGCTTATCGCAACTGCAATACCACAGCGCAAAATGGTACTTGGGGAAATGTATCCACTTGGGCGTTTGGGCTTCCTGAATCCGGTGACAATGTGTGTTTGCAACATGCTGTTTCCGTCTTGAGCAGCGATAGCGATCCGGCACCCGTATTGGGTCTTGATGTACAGTCGGGAGGTTCTCTCTCACTGGCATCCGGAAGAACCTTGACTTTTTTAAGTGGTGGTAACCTGAACAACTCATCAGGTTCACCGAAAAATCTTGGTGCCGGAAACATCACTGCCAATGCTGCACTTTCTATCACGGGTTCTCAGCCCTTTACCATCGGAAACCTCATCATCAACGAAGCCACTTCATTGGTGCAGGCACCCACCATTAGCGGTAGTCTGCAAATCAATGCAAACGCTTACCTTACCGATGCATCACCGGTTTATTCCTCCAATGCGGGCCTGATATACAATACCGGAGGAAGTTATACCCCCGGATTAGAGTGGAATGCCAATGCGTCAACACCCGGTTCGGGTGCACCCGGAGGATTGACCATTCAGGGAAACACCTCTATACAAATGCCCAATACTCCATTGGCTGTGGCCGGAAACATCAACCTCAGCAGTGGTGCGCTCACACTCAACAGCAATGTAGACAATAACCTTTCGCTTACAGGCAATTGGACCCGCTCCGCTGGCTTCACTTTTGCTCCTAACAGCAGAGCAGTTTTCTTTAATGGCTCCAATGCTTTGCAGACTATTGAAGTGATTGGCGGTGGAACAGAAACATTCAGCTTTTTATACAACAATAAAACTTCAGGTAACCTTCAGCTGGCATCAGGTACCGATGTAACAGTATCTGCCTCGGTAGGTAATGTACTTGGACTCATTGCTACTTCCTCTCTCGATTTGAATGGACAAAGCCTCACCCTGAACGGTGCTGGCGGAAGTATATTGACCAATGGAGGAACATGCAACATCATAGGTGGAGCAAACTCCTCACTCAACATCCTCAATGCCACCAAATCAGTGAGCTCTCAGAACAGCGGAACACTCAGTACCGGAGCAAATGTGAGGATTGCACTCACCTCGGGAATGGATTTTGGTAACAACCTTAGTACCATTAATGGTACATTACAGATTGCATTTGGAGGATTTGTTAGCAACAACCCTCCCAACTATGGAAGCGGATCTACCCTCAGGTATTTTACCGGAAGTTCTTATGGCAGAGGCCTCGAATGGAGTGCCACATCCGGACCAGGTTACCCATGGCATGTGACCATTGATCAAAATGGTACAGTTACTTCACTTAACCTGAGTAACGGAGGTTCTGCCCTCAGACAAATAGCCGGAAACCTAAGCATCAACAATGGAGGTGTGCTTACCATGCAATCTATGTCTGATGCACTGGATGTGCGAGGAAATGTAACCGTGGCAAACGGTGGTAATCTCACACTTAGTTCTGCAAGCGGCGGTGACCTCGACATCGGTGGCAACTTTACCCTGCAAGCATCCTCCACCTTTAATCAGAACAGTCGTGAGATTGAATTGAATGGAAATGGAAATACCCAGGTTTTATCCGGACTCAGTACACCGGGATTCTTGGCCATCAACAATGCAGGTGGTTCTGTTCAACTTTCACAAGCTATCACTATTCAAAATCGTCTGCGTCTTACTGATGGTACGCTTAACCTGAATGGCTTTGCCCTCAATCTTGCTGCCAATAGTTCCATCAGGCGTCAGTCATCCGGGGCAAGCCTTAGTGCAGAACCTACACTTGGTGCGGGCAACACTTATGACCTGCGTTATGATGCAAGCATGACCTCAGGGCCGGAGTTTCTCTCTGATGGATCCGCTTTACGCGACCTCACAGTTTCTGGATCTGGAAGTATACTTTCCCTGTCTGCCTCTCGCACTATTAACCGCGACATTAATCTTCTTGCCGGCGCAGGTATCAATGTAAATGGCTTTACGCTTGTTCATAGCGGCAACAATGTTTCTGCTCCCACAGGTACCATTTTTGTGAACGGCAACTCTGAGATTAGCAATTCTGCAGGACTAAGCACAGGTGGATTTTCAATTTCCGGTAGTCCAAATCAACCCACCTTTTTTACAAAGACAATTTCAAACAACGCAGGTGCAGGGACACTTAACTTTGCCTCCAACATTACACTGAGTATCGGCGATGGAAAGTTTGATTTTGGACTTTCAGGAGGAAACTCCATCACAACAGTGAGCGGTGTGCTTCAAATTGCGGGTGGGGGAAGTGTTTTCCCCAACGCCTGTATCTATGCAGTGGGATCTACACTGAGGTTCTACAACAACTTCGACTATCAGGTTGATGCAGGAGACAACACATGGAGAAGCGGCGCAATCAATTCGGGCCTTCCCGGTATTCCCTGGAATGTGGAAATCCGGGATGCAAATACAGACCTTTTCCTGAATCAGGAACGGTCAATAAGAAACAACCTCAGTATCTCTGATGGCAAACTCAGATTGATTTATTCCGGCTCCAACACATTCAATGTGGGTGGCAATTGGACAAGAACAGGTGTAACATCTGCTTTTGTGAACACCAACAACAAAAAAGTTGTGTTCAACAGAAGCATAGCAGGAGACCAGTTAATCAGTACAGGTAACGGTGTGGACACCGAGACTTTTTATGATATCGAAATTGCAAGTACGGGTGGTGGAGATGTAAGCATCGGAAACAATGTGAATCTTATTATCCAAAATTCGATGACCCTTACATCCGGTAAGTTGAAGTTAGGAACGGGATCCACCTTCCAATTGGGCATCCCCGGAAACAACGGAACCATCGTTGGCGCAGGAGCAAACAGGTACATCGTTACCTGGACGGGCAGCAATTCTATTCCACTTAAATTATTTACCAATACAAATGGAGCCTATCAGTTTCCTGTAGGTGATAATACATCTTACACTCCTTTTACTATTGACATAGTGAGCGGAGCAAACAGTGGTAGCTTTATTACCTGCAGCACAACACCCGCTGCCCATCCATCATTGGGTACCACCAGCAATTACCTCAACAGGTATTGGACATTGGAGCAAACGGGACTGGGTACAGGATTTACTTACAATGTGAATTTTTCCTATTCAGATGCTGATGTCGTTGGAAGTGAAACTTTGTTGTTTCCTTTTAAATGGACACCTGGCACCGGTATAGGCACCGGTTGGATTGGTTGTGGTGGTTCCAGTGCATCATATATTGTTGGAACAGGCACAACGGACATCAATACCAATACCATGCAATGGCAGGGCATCACCAGTTTTTCTGATTTTACCGGCAATGGCGGAGGAACTCCTCTCCCCATTTCCTTACTGTCATTTGAGGCAACACCACAAGACGGAAAAGTTGCACTTGAATGGGTAACATTAAGTGAAACCAACAATGCATTTTTCACCGTGGAGCGTTCATCTGATTTGAGTGAGGTTCATACACTAGCCAGGGTTGATGGAGCAGGTAATCACAACGGAAAACTTACCTACTCCGCGATTGATCATCACCCGCTGTTGGGAACTTCTTATTACCGTTTGCGCCAAACTGATTTTTCCGGAGAAAACACCTACACCCAATGGGTGGCTGTGCAATTGATTGGCATGGCAAATGCTCAACTCATGCTTTATCCCAATCCGGTGCATAATGGTATGCTGTTTGTTGAAACCTCAGGCTTCGATGAAAATGAAAATATTCGAATAGAATTCTGCGACTTGAGTGGAAAAAATCTTCTGCTCAGCAACATGTCGCCCGGTTCCGCAAGCACAAGAACTACCATCGATTTGGCTGATCTGCAATCAGGGGTTTATCTGATGCATATTCAATACAAAGGCCACAAAGAAATACGCAAAATCGTTATTCAATAAGTAGCGAACAGCTCATATGAATCCTGCCTGCCTCTTGGTATGCAGGATTTTTTTTGTCTGCCTTATCTGGGAAAGAATTTACTGAGCAATTGGTTTTGGGTAAAAAAGTCATAACCCAAATCATAGGTTTTAGATCTACCATCCCGGTCTACAATCTTGAAAAACCGACCGTCTGATGTCATGGTTTTTATTTCGTCTTTTCCCATATTCTGAATTTGATAAACCTCCATGAATGATTGATTGGTCTCAGGTTTATTCATCAGCATCAACCAAAGATAAAAGGCTTCTGAGCCACGAAGTAAAAATCGCTTGTTCGTACTTTCTATGAGCATACTTGTGAAAGGGTACAGACTAAAGCGAGATGAAATTGTATCCGTTTTTAGATTCTGATACAGGTAACGCAATGAACTATATGCCCAGTAAAACTCGTGGGGAACCAGTCGGTAATTGTCCCGTATAGTCTTTACAATTTTCCCGTCCTTGATAAATGTCACTGTAATTTCCTCTGTATCTTTCACCGGCATGATGTATTCTTCTTTCAGTGTGGAAACTGGTGTCCGGCTGAAGGTATTTTTAATCTCTTTGAAATTTTTTTTATCCACTCGGGCGCTATATAAGCCGTTCTTCGAATTGTATTTGATTCCACAATAAACAACTTCTCCCGATTCTTTTACAGAAATCATATTTGAAGGACACGAGCCAAAACAACCTGATGCTGAGAGGATGATTTGGTCATAAGAAACATCCTCAACTTTTATGTTTTTTATTCTGCTGAACACATACTCAATACCCTCGTCCGAAACAAGTGCCATTTTTTTTTCACTTATACTCTTGATGCGGAAAGACTGCCAGTCATTTTTACTTTTATTAAAAATACCTAGCCGATTTCCCAGCAGACGGTACTTTGTTTTGGTTCCGAGGAATTTTTTGTGATCATTCCATGCATCCGCAGATGTCTCTTTGGAAACATAACCGGGCATGTAATCGCAGATGCTATCCTTGTAAAAGGTAAAGCCGTCCTTGTTAATGTTGTGTAGTTTATTAGGTATTACTTCTGTGCATTTCCAGTTTCCAAGAATCAGTTTTTCAGCTGGATTTGCTGCATGCACACGAAGCGATAAGCAATACATGATACAGATTGGTAAAACCAACCATCTCAGAAGAGAACCGAAGTGTTTTTTTTGATGCTTAATTGCAATAACACTTATCATTGCTTCCATACTCATAGGTAGTTTATTTCTCCATGATGAAACGACAATTTTTTACCTGCATTGTCTCTGATCTGTAACATGCCCTTACCATCTACACCAATAATCTCAGCACTTAGAGTAGTTCCCTTTACATTGAATTTCCTCTCGTATTCCTTTGCAAACAAACAATCATTATAGGCAGCCAGAATGGCATCTGTTTCCTTGCCTCTCATTTGAAAATAAGCCCGCTCCATCCGCATCATTAGCGCACCAAGCACTTCATCCCCTGAAATTTGCTGCCCGCTCATATTTGCAAGAGAGTTAGGTGGAAAAAGACGATCATCCCTTTCAGAAAAAACCTGGTTCACATTGATTCCGATTCCGGCCACAGTCCATTTTATTCCCCCTGTGCCCAGGATGTTTTCCACGAGTATCCCGGCCACTTTATGCTGTCTTAGGAGTATGTCGTTAGGCCATTTTATTTCTATGCGCTCGCCGAATGTAAAGGCATCAATGGTTTTTTTTACCGCCAGTGCAACGGCCATGTTCCAGTAAAAAGCCCGATCAACGGGTACTTCCTCCAGTTTATAAATAAAGCTCACCAACAGGTTCTGCCCGTAGGCACTTTCCCAGGATTTTCCTCTTTGTCCCCGGCCTTGTATTTGCTCCTGTGCCTGAATAACCTGTCCGTGCACTGCCTGCCCCGAATGGATCAGCCGAAGAGCAACCAGATTGGTTGAATCAGTTTTTTCGAGCCTCGTAAAATATTTCCCTGTGAATATCGTCTCCAAGAGTAACAAGTCTGTAGAAAGCAAAGGTAGGGAAGTCCCCTTCCTCTCCAAAGCTTCCAAAATTGGCTACATTTGCGGCTTCATCTTTCAGCTGAATGGGTAAAAAAAAGATTCAGGCATCCGTGCCACAAAACAAAATCCTACTGGATGCCATCATCAAGGGCATGCAGGACAAAAAAGGTGTCGATATCATGGTTCTTGATTTTTCTAAAATCGGAGGGGCCGTTTGTGACGCATTTGTCATCTGCACAGGTAATAGCAACACGCAGGTGGAAGCCATTGCAGATGCTGTTCATGAGGCCGTGAAGAAGGCCACCGGAGAGAACCCCTTTCATACGGAGGGCTACCGCAATGCAGAATGGATTGTGATGGATTATGTGGATATAGTTGCACATGTATTCCAGCCTGAAACAAGGTCTTTTTACCAGCTAGAAAAGTTATGGGCAGATGCAGAAAGCAGACTCGTTTCATAACCGAGTAAAAACAAATTTTTTTTGAACATGTCAGAAAATCAAAACAACAAAAAGGGAAATTCTCAGAATCCATTTCAGAAAAAGACGCCGGGCAAAGGAACCGGATTCAATTTCTACTGGATTTATGCCATCATCATCGCCGTATTTATCGGACTGCAATTGTATGATAGTACGGGAGGGCCCAAGAGCATCTCATGGAATCGTTTCGAAAACGACATGCTTACTTCCGGTGCCGTAGAGCGCGTTGTGATTGTTAACAAGGAAGTAGCTGAGGTCTATCTCAAATCTTCTCAATACAACAATCCTAAATTCAAGGATGCCTTAATCCGTTCCGGTAAAGTGGTCCCTCAATACATCATTCCTGTGAGCAGTGTAGAAAGCTTTGAAAGAAAACTCGATGAGGCGCAGGCTACTGTTCCACGCAACCAGCGGATCAATCCCGAGAGTGAGACCCGTAAAAATTGGGGCTTGGACATCCTCGAATATCTCTTGCCTATCCTTCTAATGCTAGGCCTTTGGATCTTTATCATGCGCAGGATGTCGGGAGGTTCAGGTCCGGGCTCTCAGATATTCAACATCGGCAAATCCAGAGCATCACTCTATAATGCGGAAGATAAAATAAGAATCACTTTTGCTGATGTAGCAGGTTTAGAGGAAGCGAAAGAAGAAGTAGAAGAGATTGTTTCTTTCTTAAAGAATCCATCCAAGTTCACTAATCTTGGCGGAAAAATTCCAAAAGGTGCTTTGCTGGTTGGCCCTCCCGGAACGGGGAAAACGCTACTGGCCAAGGCTGTTGCAGGTGAAGCCAATGTTCCTTTTTTCTCCTTGTCGGGCTCCGATTTCGTGGAGATGTTTGTGGGTGTTGGTGCAGCCCGAGTGCGTGACCTTTTTAACCAGGCCAAACAAAAGGCTCCTTGTATCATTTTTATTGATGAGATTGATGCTATTGGGCGTTCACGCAGCCGGAACTCCATCCAAGGCGGAAACGACGAAAGAGAAAATACATTGAACTCTTTGCTTGTTGAGATGGATGGGTTTGGTACCAACTCCGGTATCATCATTCTTGCCGCAACCAATCGCCCGGATATTCTTGATCCTGCCTTGTTGCGCCCCGGTCGTTTTGATCGGATGATATCCATTGACAAACCCGATGTTGTTGGCAGAGAAGCCATCTTTAAAGTTCACCTGAAGCCCCTAAAACTTGCAACTGATGTGGATGCCGCTAGCCTTGCTACACAAACCCCAGGTTTTGCCGGCGCCGAAATTGCCAATGTATGTAACGAAGCTGCACTGATTGCCGCAAGACACAACAAAGAAGCCGTTAACATGCAGGATTTTCAGGACGCCATTGACAGGGTTATCGGTGGATTGGAAAAGAAAAACAAACTCATCTCCCCCGAGGAAAAAAAGATAGTGGCCTATCATGAAGCCGGACATGCTGTGGCAGGTTGGTTTCTGGAGTTCGCAGATCCACTTGTAAAGGTGAGTATTGTTCCCCGCGGTGTGGCTGCGCTCGGTTATGCACAATACCTGCCAAAGGAACAGTTTCTTTATACCATTGAACAACTTACAGACTCCATGTGCATGGCGCTCGGCGGGAGAGCTGCTGAAGAAATTATTTTTAATCGGATTTCAACCGGAGCACTCAGTGACTTGGAACGCATAACAAAGATGGCTTATGGAATGGTTACCATTTATGGGATGAACAAGCGCATAGGAAACATCTCGTTTTATGATCCCAAAGCTCCTGATTTCGGATTTACAAAACCCTATAGTGAAGCCACTGCTCAGGCTATCGATGAAGAGGTGAAAAAAATTCTGGAGGAAGCTTATATCCGCACCAAAAACCTTCTTACTTCCAAAAAACACGAGTTGGAAACTGTTGCCCAGGAATTGCTGAAAAAGGAAGTCATCTTCCAAAACGACCTGGAAAGATTGATCGGGAAGCGTCCTTTCGACCCAAAGGATTTACCCGCCGTAAGTGATTCATCCATCGATCTCTCTGCAGAAAATGCGAAGCTTCCTGCTGCCGAGAATCCTGTGGCTCCTCAGGTTGAAAACAATCCAACTACCGACGCTCAGCAAGGATAGAAGCTATATCAGGACGGGTATAGTTTGCACCCTTTAATACTTTGCCATCTTCACGGTAAATGGGTTTGCCATTCTCATCGAGTTTGCTCATGTTACTTCGTTGTATCTCATCGAAAATCGCTTGCATCTTGTCCTGAAGGCCATGCCTAAGAATGGTGCCAAAAGCGATGTACAATATGTCACCAAGGGCATCAGCAATCTCAACGATGTCACCTTTCTTGCATGCTTCAAGGTATTCTTCATTTTCCTCACGGATAAGTTCGTAGCGCAACATAAAATCTTTTTCAGATAAAAGTGTTGGTACGCTGTTGTTTTCAATGTTGAAGGCAACATGAAAGTCTGATACTTTGGAGATGTTTTCGTTCATATGTGTATATATGGTTGCAGCAATCGATACAAAAGATGTGTGGGCAATCCCATCACTGTGAAATACGAACCCCTTAGCGAGGCAATGGCTGTTAATCCTAGCCAATCCTGCGCTCCGTAGGCACCCGCTTTATCAAAAGGTGTATACTGCTGTATGTAATATTTGATTTCAGCTGAGCTAAGTTCCCTAAAACGGACTTCTGTTCTGTCGCAGGCGGAGATTTGCTCATCTTTCCCCGTGAGTGCAATGGCGGTGTATACCTCATGAGACTCGCCTGAAAGCCTGCTCAGCATCTCAAATGCCTCGGCAGCATCTGCAGGTTTGTTGTACACATTTTGGCGGTGCCAAACGATGGTATCTGCAGTAATCAGTATTTCGTTTTCCATCAGCAAATGCTTTTGTACATTACCCTTTTGAAGGGCAAGATATTCAGGTATATCACCTGCCTTTAGATGCGGAGGAAAGGATTCATCGGTTTCCATCACCCTCGTTTCAAATTCGATGCCCATCTGTTCTAGCAAAGATTTTCTGCGGGGGGATGCACTGCCCAGAATAATTTTTTTACGAAGTTCCATTGTTTATTTGCACAACAAAATAAAAGTAAGGCAAAAGCAATTTACAGCAAGTTTGAATTTTCAGGGATTATCAACAAAAAAGTTCAGAGTTTACCTGCTACAACCAAAGGCTTCCTTAGGTTGATGCTGCTGCCATCGGCATGGAAAAGTTCCATGACCACTAGGTAAATCCCAATCTCCGCCTTGCTCGCTTGATCGGTTTCGCCGTTCCATATTAATTCTCCACCGCTGCCAAGTGACAGGTTGTTGATCAATGTTTTGATGTTTCTCCCTTTCGTATCAACAATGAAACATTTGCCCTGATAGCCTGGCTTATCAAGCTGGTAAGTAATGATTACCTGATCCTGATACCCGTCATTGTCAGGAGATACATAGTCTGCCGATAGGGTAATGTTGCCGCGGGCAACAGGATTCTCCATCGACTGTGAATTTTTGTCGGTAGGTGTGCCAAAACCCGCCACTTGAGAGGCCGATGACCAGTTGCTGTAAGTTGTACCCGACAGCTGAAGCACTATTTTTTCCAGACTCACACCCTTGGTATTGCTCAACCAGGGAACATGCATGTCTTGATGATATTGCATCCTGTCTAACAAACTATCATTCCATTTAGACAATGCACAGGTTCCCCATTCAATATTAAAGGATGGGAGACTCATGCATCGGATGATGTTTTCCGGATGATTCACGCGGTAATTTTTTTTGACCCAATCAGGATTTTCTGTTAGTACATAGTATTCTCCGGGAAAGAGTAAAAAACCGGATGTGTCGATAGAATATGTCGAGTTGTATGCACCTGTAAGGGTATCGTACGACGAAATACGAAAGTATTTTGCATCGGTGATGTTTGTACTTGCATTATAAATTTCAACATAGTCGTAACCTCCGCCAACATGATCATTCATCATTTCAGTAAAAATGATTTCACCACCAAAAACCATCTCCGGCACCCCCAAGCGCAGCTCTTGTGTGCCCTGCATATTGTTTCCGGCACAGTCTTTAATTGAAGACTGTATGGTGAGTGTATAGATTTTTCCTTTTTCTATTGTTCCCGAAAAAGTAAGCACTGCTTGGGTATACTCCGGCCCCAATGCCACTGCCTGTATGGCCTGTCCAAGCTTGTTATCTCCACTGAACCATGAGGCCTGCAATGAAGGATAAAGAGGTTCAGAAAAACTCAGCCTCACCAGGTGCTGAGAGAGAGGATAGGCTCGCAATGCCTGAGGAGGCATCTTGTCAGGATTGGCTATAAAAACAGAGTTTCTTACACCCGGAGTTCCACCATGCAAATCATTGGAAGCCTTC
>Ga0209972_10004235_pt1 | contig 10903 bp, 9 predicted proteins | sample NOAtaG_7_FD_187302 | JGI IMG/M metagenome (GOLD analysis project Ga0209972, IMG submission 187302) | Freshwater lake microbial communities from Lake Erie, under a cyanobacterial bloom - NOAA_Erie_Diel1S_2200h metaG (SPAdes) (version 2) | ecosystem: Environmental > Aquatic > Freshwater > Lake ...
CGACTCGAGGTGGTGCAGGAGCGGCGGGCCCTTGTACCAGGGGCACTTCTCGCTGCGCTCGACGACGTTGTCGCCGTGCAGCGCCGACATCGGGATGAAGGTGACGTCGTGGATCTCGAGCCGCGCGGTGAAGCCGCGCAGATCCTGCTCGATGCGGCGGAAGACCGCCTGGTCCCAGTTCACGAGATCCATCTTGTTGATGGCGAAGACCACGTGGGGGATGCGGAGCAAGGACGCGATGAGCGCGTGCCGCCGCGTCTGCTCGACGAGCCCGTGGCGCGCATCGACGAGCACGATCGCGAGGTTCGCGGTGCTCGCGCCGGTCACCATGTTGCGCGTGTACTGGATGTGCCCGGGGGTGTCGGCGATGATGAACTTGCGCCGCGGGGTGGCGAAGTACCGGTAGGCGACGTCGATCGTGATGCCTTGCTCGCGCTCGGCGCGCAGGCCGTCGGTGAGCAGCGCGAGGTTCGTGTACTCGTCGCCCCGCCGCTTGCTCACGTCCTCGACGTGCTGCAGCTGGTCCTCGAAGATGCTCTTGGCATCGTAGAGGAGCCGGCCGATGAGGGTGCTCTTGCCGTCGTCGACCGAGCCGCAGGTGGAGAAGCGGAGCAGCTCCGCGCCCTCCTCCATCGCCTCGAGGCCGCTCTCGCCGTGGCTGGCGGACATCAGAAGTAGCCCTCCTTCTTGCGGTCTTCCATCGCCGCCTCGGTGAAGCGGTCGTCGGCGCGGGTCGCGCCGCGTTCGGTGACGCGGGCGGTCGCGACCTCGGCGATCACCTCGTCCAGCGTCTTGGCGGTCGAGCGCACCGCGCCGGTGCAGCTCATGTCGCCCACGGTGCGGAAGCGGACGATCGCGCGGAACGGCGTCTCGTGCGGGTAGCGCTCGAGGAAGGGCGCGGTCGCGTAGAGCATGCCGTCGCGCTCGAAGACCTCGCGCTCGTGCGAGAAGTAGATCGAGGGCAGCTCGAGCCGCTCCTTCTTGATGTACTGCCAGACGTCGAGCTCGGTCCAGTTGGAGATGGGGAAGACCCGGAAGTGCTCGCCCTTCTTCAGCCGGCAGTTGTAGAGGTTCCAGAGTTCGGGCCGCTGGTTCTTCGGGTCCCACTGCCCGAACTCGTCGCGGTGCGAGAAGATCCGCTCCTTGGCCCGCGCGCGCTCCTCGTCGCGGCGCGCGCCGCCGATGCAGGCGTCGAACTGATGCTCCTCGATCGCGTCGAGCAGCGTCGTCGTCTGCAGCGTGTTCCGCGAGGCGCGCGGGCCCTTGGGGTCCTGCACGCGGCCCTTCTGGATCGACTCCTCGACGCTCGCGACGATGAGTCGCTCGCCGAGCTCCTTGGCCCGCCGGTCCCGGTACTCGATCGCCTCGGGGAAGTTGTGCCCCGTGTCGACGTGCATGATCGGGAAGGGAAAACGCGCCGGCCGGAAGGCCTTCTCGGCGAGGCGCAAGAGGACGATCGAATCCTTGCCGCCAGAGAAGAGGAGGCAGGGGCGCTCGCGCTCGGCGGCCATCTCCCGAAGGATGTGGATGGCCTCGTGCTCGAGCGCGTCGAGGTGGCTCAGCTGATAGGAAGGCACGCGGGCCGGACCTTGGGGCATGGGCGGCCCGGGTTCAAGTCCGTCATTCTCGACCGAGGAAGGGGAGAATCTCCGGACCGGTCGGGGTTGGGGTAGAACCCGCGTCGTGGATCGCGTGCTCCTCCTGGCCGGCGATGCCTTCACCCCTCCGGCACGAACGCCGTGGGGCGGCGGGCGCGTGGCGGCGTGGAAGCGGGCGCTCGGGCTCGAGGCGGCCGCGCCGCTCGGCGAGTCGTGGGAGGTCTCGTTCGGCGAGCTGACGAGCCGAATCCACCGCACCGGCGCCCCGATCACCACGCTCGTGGGCACCGACTTCCTCGGCGAGGAGCGCGCGGGCCCGGCGCTGCTGGTGAAGCTGCTCGACGCGGGCGCGCCGCTCTCGGTGCAGATCCACCCGCGCGACGACGATCCGCACCTTCGGCCGGACGAGTCGGGCAAGCCCGAGTGCTGGTACGTCGTCGCCTGCGAGCCGGGAGCCCGCATCCACTTCGGGCTCGCCGCCGAGGCGAATCCCGCGGCGATGCGCGCGGCGATCGAGGGCGGAGCGGACGTCTCGCGGCTGCTCGCGTCGGTCGAGGTCGAGGCGGGCGACTTCTTCGTCGTGCCGCCGGGCACGCCGCACGCGATCGGCGCGGGCATCACCGTGCTCGAGCCGCAGCGGGTCGAGCACGGCCGGCGCGGCGTGACCTACCGCTACTGGGACTGGAACCGGCGCTACGACGCCGCGGGGCGCCTCGACCCCGAGGGAACGCTGCGCCCGCTGCACGTCGAGGAGGCGCTGCGGGTCACCGATTGGTCGCTCAGGGCGCCGCCCTGGCGTCGACTCGGACCGGTGGACCTCGCCGCGCCCGCGCGTGTCGAGCTGCTGTCGTCGCTCGAAGGTCGCGGCGAATCGATCGCCTTTCCAGTGGCGGTCGAGCGTCTCGCCGGCAGCGGCCCGCGCACGTTGGAGGCGGCCTCGGTCGCGCGCGCGCTCACCGTCGTCGAGGGCCACGTCGAGCTCGAGGGGCAGCGTGCGACCCGCGGACAGACGCTGCTGATCGCGGCGGGCTTCGCGCCCCGACTTCAGCTCCGCTCCGCCCTCGCGCTCGCCGCGTCCACGCCGCCCCGCTGAACTCAGAGGTCTTCCTCGATCAGCCGGTCGAGGTCGCTGCCGCGCATCGTGGTGTTCGCGCCGTCGAGCGAGCTCGCGTCGACCGAACTCAGGCTGATGCGCGGCGAGAAGATCGCGCGCTGGAACTCCTGCGCGAGTCGCAGGGAGAAGGCGCTCACGTCCTCTTCGCCACTCCGCTCGAGCGCGGTGCAGCCGAGCTCGGCGCCGGTGGAGCTCGTCAGGCAGGCCTCGCCGCGCGTGCCGTCCGAGGTCACGCGGATCTCGAGGCCGATGTCGTCGATGGAGAAGCGTGGGCTCCAGGCGAGGATGTCGGCGATCTCGTCGGCCACCGGCCCGCCGCCCGAGCGCACGCGCACCGGCACCGCGAGATCCATCCGCACGAAGAGGCCGGGGTCGACCTGGAAGACCTCGTCGTAGCCCTCGAGAGCGCGGGAGGAAAAGCCCTCTTGCATCGCCGCTTCCGCCGAGATCGCCGAGGCCCGCGCCGAGAGCAACGCCTCGGCCGGACCGAGCCCGGCCACCGCGCTGCGCGCCAGCTCGTAGGCCCGCGTCGGCTCACCCGCTTCGAGCGCCGCCTCCGCCTCGAAGGCGTCGTAGTACGCATCCGAGCCGGCGCGCGGATCTTCCTCGCGCGCCCGCCGGATCGCGTCGCCCGCCACGCCGCCACCGAGGACCTGCACCAGCTCGCCCGCGAGCCACGGCGGCATGACCGCGCTGCGCGCCCGGCCGATCTGGAAGATCCCCACGAGCCGCGCGTCGTCGGCGATGGCCCGCGCGGCCTCGCGGGCCGCGGAGATCGCCATGCCGCGGTAGAAGAGGGCCTCGGCGCGGATCGTGATCTGATCGAGCAGCGGCGCGCCGACCGCGTCGGTCTCGCGCCACGCGGCGTGCAGCCGGCATGCGGCCCGGTCGAGCAGCGCGGTCAGCGCCCGGTCCTGCATCGGGTCGCGGCTGTTGTGCCCGCGGCGATCCGGGTTCATCCGCGCGGTGTAGGTGATCGCGAGCAGCTCCTCGCTCCGGCCCACGGCGAGGTAGAAGGCCGAGAGCGCGCGGCGCGCCTCGTTGCGGTCGGCTTCGCGCACGTGCGGAGGGCGCCGCCGCCGGTACGGGTGCACCTGCCGCAGCATCTCGAGCGCCTCGAGGAAGCGGCCTTCGCGGGTGTAGAGCTCGGCGAGCTCCATGTACGGGTTGCCGTACCAGCTCACGCTCGCCTCGGTCGCGAGGAGCAGGTTCTCCTCCGCCTCGTCGAGCCGGAAGACCGAGCGCGCCGCCTCGGCGAAGTTCGTGAAGTCGACCGCGTCCTGACGGGCCGGATTCGCGCCGTGCAGCATCAGCGCGGCGCGGCACGCCGCGTAGCTCCGCGTCTCGTCGCCGGCCTCGAACTCGATCGCGCAGAGCGCGTTCAGCGCGACCTCCTCCTGCCAGCCGCCCGCGCTCCGACCGAGCTCGGCGGCGCGTCGCGCATCGTCGAAGCGCCGCAGCTTCATCAGCGGCCAGGCGGTCTCCGCGACCATCTCCGGGGAGTAGCTCTCGTTGTACTGCGCGATCAGCGCGAGCTGCTCCTCGTAGTGCTCGAGATCGGACTCGATGAACACGAGCTCCTGCAGCATCTGCGAGTGCCAGCGCCACGGCGCACCGGGGCTCGGCGCGGCGCCGAAGCGCCCGACGTACTCGGCGAGCGCGCGGCGCATCTCGAAGCGCGCGCGGGGGTGGTTCGCCTCGCCGCGGTGCAGCGTGTAGGCGAGCACGAAGCGCGCGGCGTAGGACTCCGGGTGCGCCGCGAGGATCGCCTCGGCCTCGGTGCGCGCGTCGATCCAGCGCTCGTTCTCGACCTCGCAGAGCGCGTGCAGCTCCTCGGGCGTGCCGGGCAGTCCGTCCCGCGGCATCGGCGTCACGAGGTCGCAGGGATCGAGGCTCCCGAGGCCGCCGAGCCCGAAGGCCGGACCCTCGATCGGCGCCTCCTCGACCGGCGGCTCCTCCGCGCTCTCCGGTTCGTCGGGAGCCTGGGCCGAGACCACGCCGAGCCAGAGCAGCGACGAAGCGAACGTCGCGACCAGCGCCGGGCGTCGTCGGAACCGCATCGCGCTCACCTTGTCATCCGGCGGGCGCCTCGCCAAGCGCGGGTGCTGCGCGCTTTTTGATCGGCTGCGTCCGATCCCGATACGCTGTTGCTCTCATGTCGAGGCTGAAACCACCGGTGGCGGCGCGTCCGTCGGCGCTGCTCCGCGCGCGCCGCACCGAGGTGCTCGCGCCCCGCGCGGAGGAGCACCTCTTCCGGATCGCCGACGTGCTCGCCGAGGGCCGCGCGGACGGCGCGACGTACTTCGGCAGCACGCTCGTGACCTTCGACCTCGCGCGGCTCGGCGTCGAGCACTCCGCCGATCGCGTGCTCGCGACGATCGAAGGATCGCTGCGCGTGCGTCTTCGGATCGCGCGCCTCGCCCTCGAGGACGTCGCGCGCCGGCACCCCGACGCCCACTTCGGCACCGCCACGCTCGAGACGCGCTTTCGCGCCGAGGGCCGGTGCCTCTTCGCGGACGTGGAGGTGGAGGTCCCGCTCCTCGCGCCCGCGCGACGGGAGCACGGATGAGCAAGAAGGACAGCGAGGCCGCCCGCGGGCAGGTGATCCACGTCGAGTTCGGCCCCGGCGGAGGACGCCGCGTGCCGGTGCCTCCGCCGCCCGAAGCGGCAAAGCCCGCGCCCGTGCCCGCGCCGGAGAGCCTCTCCGACGCGCACCGCCGCGACCCCATCGGTGATCTCTACGCGCGCGCCGAAGTCGCGCGGCTCTTCGACGTCCCCGAGAGCCGCCTCCGCTACTGGGATCGGACCGGCTTTCTGCCGCCGACCGGCCGCGTCGGGGCGCGGCACTTCTACACGTTCCAGGACTTGATCGGCCTGCGCGCGGCCAAGGGGCTGCTCGAGCGCGGCGTCCCGCTCCGGCGGGTGCGGCGGAGCGTCGAGGCGCTCAAGGGCGCGCTGCCCAACGTGGTGCGACCGCTCTCCGAGCTGCGCGTCGTCGCCGACGGGAAGACCTGCGTGGTCGAGGGCCCCGAGCGGCGCTGGGAGCCGGCGACGGGGCAGCTCGTGCTCGACTTCGACGTCCGCTCCTTGCGGGACGACGTGGTGAGGCTCCTGCGACCGGCGAGCGTCGATCCGGTGCGCCGCCGCATGGCCTACGACGCCTACCTCGAGGGCTGCCGGCTCGACGAGGATCCTGCGACCTACGCCCGCGCCGAGGCTGCCTATCGCAAGGCCATCGAGCTCGACCAGGGCTTCGCCCACGCCCACACGAACCTCGGCAACCTGCACTTCCGCCGCGGCGATGCCGCGAAGGCCGACGCGGCCTACCAGGCGGCGCTGGCGCTCGATCCCGAGCAGCCCGAGGCCCTCTACAACCTCGGCTACCTCGCCTTCGAGCGGGGCGAGACCGGGCGGGCCGTCGAGCAGTTCCAGCGCGCAGTCGCGGTCGATCCCAGCTTCGCCGACGCGCACTTCAACCTCGCGATGGCGCTCGAGGAGATGGGCCGGAGCCGCGAGGCGCGCGCGCACTGGGAGGGCTACCTCCAGCTCGAGCCGACCGGCGCGTGGGCCGACATCGCCAAGAAGCACCTCTGATGGTTCCGTCGCCGCGGCGCCGTGCCCGACGTGGCCGCTGAGCGGACGGGCGCTCTGCGGCGCCCGACCCGGTGGCTCACGCTCGCGGCCGCGTCTTTGCTCGCGGCCGTGGTCTTCGGCCGCACCGTCGTCGAGAACGACCTCTTCTGGCACCTCGCGATCGGCCGGTACCTCGAGACGAGCGGCTTTCCCCGCACCGACCCTTTCGGAATCGGCACCGAGGGCTTCGCGTGGTCGCCGCCCGAGTGGCTCGCGGAGTGGGTGATCTTTCGCGCCTACGAGCTCGGCGGGCTCGGCGCCCTGAGCGCGCTGCACGCCGCGCTGGTGCTGTTGCTCGGCGCGCTGGTCTTCCTCCGCGCGCAGCGACTGGCTGGGCCGGGCGGCGCGGCGCACGCGCTCGTCGCGGTCGCGCTCGCCGCGCTGCCCGCCTCGGTGCACCTCGGGATCCGCCCGCTGCTCGTCGGGCACGTGCTCTCGGCCCTGGTGCTGCTCGAGCTCGCCCGCGATCGGCGCGGGCCTTCGCTCGTGCCGGTGCTGCCGCTCCTCTTCGTGCTCTGGGCGAACTTGCACCCGAGCTGGCCGCTCGGCGTCGCGTGGCTCGCCCTCGAGGTGCTCGGACGGCTCGCGTCGGGGCCGCTGTCGCGGCGCTTTCCCGGGCGCTTCGAGGCCCTGCCGGTCTCGCGTGCGCTCCTGGCCTCGCTGCTGCTCGCGCCGCTGGCCGCGCTCCTCCGCCCCGATGGACTCGAGGGCTTCTTCTACCCCTTCGTGCACGTGATCGGGCTCGGCGATCGGATGGGCGAGATCATCGAGTGGTTCCCGCTGAGCCCGACCCGGCCGCTGCACGTCTTCGTCGTGCTCCTCTGCGCGCTCGCGCTCGCGCTCGGTGTGAAGCGCCGCGCCGCGCCTCCGGATCTCCTCGTCGCGCTCGCCTCGAGCTACCTGCTCGTGCGGCACCAGCGCTTTCTGCCGCTGGCGCTCATCGGGGTCGCGCCGCTGCTCGCCTTGCTGCCCGCGCTGCCCTCGACCGAGGCGCTTCGCGCCCGGCTCGCTTCGCCCTCCGCGGCCCGCGCGCTCGGCCTGGCGCTCGCGCTCGTCGCGCTCCTCACCTGGCCGCGGCCCTCCGAGCTCGCGGCCTCGATCGACGTGCTCAGCCCGGTGGGCGCGACCGACGCGCTCGCCCGCGTGCATCCGGCGCCCCGGGTCTTCACCACCTTCGAGGACGGGGGCTACGTCGCCTGGCGCCTGCCGGGCGCGCGGGTGTTCCTCGACAGCCGCTTCGATCTCTACGCCCGCGCCGGCGTGTTCGATGCGTACCTCGCGCTGCGTTCCGGCGGCCCGGTGGGGCCGCTGCTCGCGCAGCGCTTCGACGCGGCGATGCTGCCGTCGCCGGCCCGCGATGCGCACTTCGAGCACGTCCGCGCCGAGCTCGTCGGGCTCGGCTGGCGCGAGGTCTTCGCCGACGAGAGCGCCGTGCTCCTCGTGCCGCCGTGAGCCACGCTGCCGCGATGTCCGGCGAGCTCGACTGCCTCACCTGCGGCGCGTGTTGCCGCACCGGTCACGACGGCTGCATCCTCGTGCCCGAAGAGGACCTCGTGCGCTGGCGCCGACTCGGACGGAACGACCTCGTCCTCGCCACCCAGCCCGGCCACTTCGGTGAGCGCGCGTTCGCCACCACGCCCGAGGGTGCATGCGTGCATCTCGGCACGGAGGCGAGCCCGCACGCCTGCCGCATCTACGAGGTGCGCGGCACCACCTGCCGCGAGTTCGAGCGGGGCAGCTGGCAGTGCCTCGAGTTCCGCCGCGAGCGCGGGCTCTGATTTCTTCGCGCAAGAACAGCGCCTCGTAGGCGCCGTTCTTGCGGGGCTGCCGGATCGCCTTGGAGGCGGCGATCGGCGCCAGAAAATAGTGCTCGCCGACCGCTGCGGGGGGGAGGGATGGGGAGGTGGGGACGCTGGCGGCCGACGAGCCCTTCGAAAATACCAAGCGAGGCAGGTCGCTGCCAGCGCTTTTCTCGCTGGCCCGAAGCGCCACGGAGGGGGTCGGCGCCGTGCCGAAACGCCTCGACGGAAGCCCGTCCGCGGCCGCTTGGAGTACCCTCCGAAGCCCCATGGAACGCGACCTCTACACCCCCGAGCACGAGCTCTTCCGCACCGCCTTCCGGCAGTTCCTCGAGCGCGAGGCCAAGCCGAAGTACGCCGCCTGGCGCGAGCAGGGCTCGGTGGATCGCGAGGCCTGGCGCAAGGCCGGCGCGGCGGGCTTCCTCTGCCCCTGGGTGGAGGAGGCGTACGGCGGTGCAGGCGGCGACTTCCTGCACTCGGCGGTGATCATCGAGGAGATGGCCAAGAGCTACGACCCGGGCTTCGCCATCGCCCTGCACTCCGACGTCGTCGTGCCCTACCTGCACAGCTTCGGCACCGAGGAGCAGAAGCGACGCTGGCTGCCCGGCTGCGTCTCGGGCGAGCTCGTCACCGCCATCGCGATGACCGAGCCCGGCACCGGCTCGGACCTCGCCGCGATCGCCACGACCGCCAAGAAGGACGGCGAGCACTACGTCCTGAACGGCAGCAAGACGTTCATCTCCAACGGGCAGCTCTGCGACCTCTGCATCGTCGTCGCCAAGACCGGGGACGCCGAGGGCGATCCCCACCGCTCGATCTCGCTCATCGTCGTCGAGGCGGGCACGCCCGGCTTCCACAAGGGCAAGCTGCTCGAGAAGATGGGCCTGCCCGCGCAGGACACGAGCGAGCTGCACTTCGAGGACTGCCGGGTGCCGGCGTCGAACCTCCTGGGCGAGTCCGGGGCGGGCTTCCTGATGCTCATGCAGAAGCTCCAGCAGGAGCGGCTCGTCGTCGCGCTCGGCTCGCAGGCGGCCGCCGAGCAGGTGCTCGCCGACACCGTGCGCTACGCGCAAGAGCGCAAGGCCTTCGGCAAGCCCATCAGCAAGTTCCAGAACACCCAGTTCAAGCTCGCCGAGTGCGCCACCGAGGTCGAGGTCGGCCGCGCCTTCGTCGACCGCCTCACCGCCGAGCACGCCGCGGGCAAGTACCTCGTGAAGGAGTGCTCGATGGCCAAGCTCTGGCAGACCGAGATGGCCCAGCGGGTCATCGACACGTGCCTCCAGATCTTCGGCGGCTACGGCTACATGCTCGAGTACCCGGTGACCCGTGCGTACATGGACGCGCGCGTCCAGCGCATCTACGCCGGCACGAACGAGATCATGAAGATCATCATCGCCAAGCAGATGGGGCTCTGAGTGCGCCTCTCGGCCGGCGTCCACTGGTTCTTGCCGACCCTGCCGGTGCACGTCCTCGACGCGCCGGTGGTCGGGCCGACCGCGGTCTTCGAGGCGGGCATCCACGGCGACGAGATCGCCGGCGTGCATGCGCTCGAGGAGCTGCTCGAGGAGGGGCTGTCGCCGCGCGCCGGGCGGCTCATCGTCATCCCCCGCATGAACCCCGCGGCGTGCCGTGACCGTACGCGCGCCACCACGATGCACGCGGGCTGGGGCGGGCTGGATCTGAACCGCTGCTTTCCTGGCGACGGCGCGGCGCCGGAGCAGGAGAAGCGCCTCGCCGCGCGCTTCATGGAGCTGATGCAGAGCGAGCGGCCCGCGCTCGTGTGCACGCTCCACGAGTCGCAGAAGCGCTACCACCCGAAGGTGGTGCCGAGCTTCGGCCAGACGCTCGTCTACGGGGTGACGCCGTGTCCGGAGATCCTCGAGCGGGTGGTCGGGCAGCTGAACGACACGAAGCAGTCGGACGAGGAGACCTGGGCCACGCACTTCTATCCGGTCGCGACCTCGAGCACCGAGGTGATCGTGGATGCGATCGGCTGCGTCGGCGTCTGTGTGGAGACCTGGATGGCCCTGCCCGAGCGCCGGCGCATCGACATGCAGCGCGAGGTCGTGCAGCGGCTCGGTCGCGAGCTCGGCGTGCTCTGAGGGGTTCCAGGCTAGGCTCGGCCCGATGTCGTTCGATCTCCGCTTCGGTCCCTTCCCCGCGACGCGCCTGCGCCGCAACCGCCGCGACGCCTGGTCCCGTGCGCTCGTGCGCGAGCACGCCCTGTCGCGAAGCGACCTCATCTGGCCGCTCTTCGTCCACGACAAGGACGCGCCGGAAGAGAAGGTCGCCTCCATGCCCGGCGTCTCGCGCTGGTCGATCCCGGAGCTCGTGCTGCGCGCGCAGGAGGCCAGCGCGGCGCAACTGCCGGCAGTCGCGGTCTTCCCGGTGATCGATCCGGCGAAGAAGACGCCCGACGGCGACGAGGCGGGCCGCCCCGACAACCTCGTCTGCCGCGCGGTGACCGCGGTGAAGGCGGCCTGCCCCAAGCTCGGGGTGATCTGCGACGTGGCCCTCGATCCGTTCACGACCCACGGACAGGACGGGGTGCTGCGGGGCGGATACGTGGACAACGACGAGACCCTCGAGCGCCTGTGCGCGCAGGCGGTCGTGCAGGCCCGCGCCGGCTGCGACGTGGTCGCGCCGAGCGACATGATGGACGGCCGGATCGGCGCGGTGCGCGCGGCGCTCGACCGGGCAGGCTTCTCCCACGTGCGGATCCTGTCCTATGCGGCGAAGTACGCCTCGTCGTTCTATGG
>Ga0209972_10004243_pt1 | contig 10896 bp, 10 predicted proteins | sample NOAtaG_7_FD_187302 | JGI IMG/M metagenome (GOLD analysis project Ga0209972, IMG submission 187302) | Freshwater lake microbial communities from Lake Erie, under a cyanobacterial bloom - NOAA_Erie_Diel1S_2200h metaG (SPAdes) (version 2) | ecosystem: Environmental > Aquatic > Freshwater > Lake ...
GCGTTGATGAGCACCTTGGGCTGGCCGCCTTCCATGATGGCGACGCAGGAGTTGGTGGTGCCGAGGTCGATTCCGATGATCTTGCTGCTTCCGTTCGACATGGTTTCGTTCCTTCCCGCCCGGCGGTGCGCGCCGGACGCCTTCTTGCGATCTGTCCTCGCGGGGGCTTGGAGCCGCCGCGGGCCGCCAGCGAGCGCAAAGCCGATGCCAGCCTCGGGCGGCGGTCGCCTCCCGCTTCCGAGTGCCACTCCATGCGGAAGCCGGCGCTCAGGCCATAGGCGTCTGCCACTATGGCACCGAACCGGGCGATGGGGGACGTGCCGCGTCGCTGCTACCCTTCGTCGATGCCCCGGATCGACCTCGACTCGCTCGATCTCGCCGCCGACCTCATGCACGAGGCCACGAATCTGGCGCGCGCGGCGCGGCGCGGGCTTCCGTCCGGCGCGGTCGTCGACAAGCCCGACGGCTCCGTGGTGACGGCGGTGGATGTGGCGCTGCAGGTGTTCATTCTCGACGGGCTCGAGCGTGCGTACGGCGTCCGACCCGCGATCGCCGAGGAGGACCTTCGCTCGATCGGCGGCAAACCCGCAGCGGAGTCGCACTGCCGGGCGCTCCTCGACGAGTGGGGGTACGAGGGCGACGACGGCGACATCGCGCGGCTCCTCTCGTCCGGCGCGTTCGACGGTCCGACCCACGCGACCGACGACGTGTGGGTGCTCGATCCGATCGACGGCACGCAGGGTTACGTCGATGGCGGCCACTGGTGCCCGTGCCTGTCGCTGCTCCGAAGGGGCAGGCCCGTCTTTGCGTCGAATGGGTACGCGACGCTCGGCGGCGGCATCCTCGTCTCGGCGGTCGAGGGACAGGGCTGTTGGGCGTACCCGCTCGACGCCGGCGACGAGGGGGAGCCCAGGAGGCTCGTGGTTCCCCGCGATCCGCTGCCGGCGCACGCCGCCGTGCGGGTGGTGGCGCCTGCGCGCGCAACCGATCGGCAGCGAGCCGCACGCAGCGCGGTCGGCGAGGCGACCGGGCATCGCTGCGAGCTCGTGTCCGCGGAAAGCCAGGCGAAGTACGGCCTCGTGATTCTCGGCGAGGCGGAGATCGCCTACAGCCGACGGGCGAAGGGCCCGGGAAACTACATCTGGGATCACGCCGGCGCCGTCTTGCTGGCGCGGGAAGCCGGCGCGTGGATTGGCGACGTCGATGGCGGCGAGATCGACTGCGGCGCCGGACGGCGGCTCACCTCGAACAGCGCCGTGATCTGCGCCGCGCGCGGGCTCGGACCCCGGGTCGCGCAGGTGCTCGCCGATCGAGACCGCAGCGAGGGCATCCCCGAGCGGCGACCGAGCGCTTCGTAGCATCTTCCTGCGCGTGCCAGAGCGTGTGGCGCCAGACGCATACCGCTCACGCTTGACCCGCGATTGGGCCGAAAGATGCGCGTGTCGCGGCCGCGGCGTCTCTTCCGATGCGAGATCGACCCCACTGGTTCCTTCGTGTGCTGAAGTGGCCTGCGCTGCTGGCGCTCGCGCTGTACTTCGTGACGGAGGCGCTCACGGATCGCTTCGCGCCGCTGCAGTGGCTCTGGTGGGTGCCGAGGCCTCTCCTCGCGGGATTCGCCGCGGCATGGCTGTTCCTGCCGCTTGTCCTCTGCCTGCGCGGAGAGGATCGGCGGCGCGAGCGCAGGGTGGTGGCGTGCTCGATGCTGGTCGCCGTCCTTTGCCTCGTGCATGGAACGCTCGAACTCTGGGGGTTCCCGAAGGAACGTCCGAAGGATGGCGTGCGGCTCGTGCACTGGAACGCGAGCTATCCCGAGGGCGCGGAGGTGGCCGAGTGGGCGGTGGGCGCCGTGCTTGCGCTCGATGCCGACGTGATCGTGATCACCGATCCCGGACAGTTCCTCGCGAACGACCGACTGCTGCGATTCAACGTCGCCGGGTACGACGTGGCCGTGCCCGGCCGGTTCGCCGTACTCACACGCGCGCGCCTGATCGAGGCGGTGCCGCTGGCGGCGAGTCGGCGAGGATCGGCATCGCGCATCGTGGTCGAGACGCGCGATGGCCCGCTTGCGATCCGTGCGATCGACCTACCGAGCGACCCGAGGCTCTCGCGGCGAGCAACCGCTGGAGAACTGGTGAAGACGATCGACGCGATCGATCGCTCGACTCCGGATGTGATCCTCGGCGACTTCAACATCACCGGCGGAAGCGACTCGCTGCGGCAGTTCGGCGAGGGCTACCGAGACTCGTTCGAGGACGCGGGCGCCGGCTGGGGCGGCACCTATCCGCGGGAGACGCCGCTCTGGCGCATCGATCTCACGCTTGTCCGCACGCCCTGGAGGACGCTGCGGGCCGAAGTGATCGACCTGCACGGCAAGCGACACCGCGCGCAGGTGGTCGACATCCATCGGACGAAATGAAGCCCCAAGCCACACCGCGCCTGCGCGTCGCTTAGTCCTCGGGCGGCGTGTAGCGGTTGTCGATCAGGCGCCACAACTCGGAGAAGAGCGCCGGATCCGACACGGGCGACGGGTCAATCGGAAGCGACCGGTAGAGCGATCCGCTCACGTCGGCAAGCCAGTCGACAGAGCAGTCGGCCTTGAGACGGTTCGTTCCCCGGACATGGCTGAAGTCGCGGCGGGTGCGCAGGCCGTCGACGACGACGACGGTGTCGGGCGCACGCGCGGTCAGCGTCAGTTGCTGGGTGACGGGGTCGAGACTTCCACGGAAGTGGTAATTGCCGAAGATCCTGAAGCCAGTTCCAGAGAAGCGACGCGCCGAAAGCTGCGCCTCGTAGCGCTTGAAGGTGTGGTCGCCGCGATGGCAGGGGCAGTAGAGCACCCGCGGATCGCTCAGGTAGCCGCCGCCGATGCCGCCGAGCAGCCGTCCGAGACCGTCGGGCTCGCGACCGTTTGCACTCGTGAGCGCCATAGCCTCGCTGAACTGCGGGGCGAAGGCGACCTCGGCGGTCAGCGCCAGATGCGGGAGCCGCTCCCGATAATCGTCGGCGTAGTCGATCATCGCGCAGCCGACCTGCCTCAGGTTGCTGGCGCACTGCAGCCGGTCGCCGCCCTCGCGCACCTTGGCAAGAGCCGGCATGAGAATGGAGGTCAGCACCGCGACGACCGCGATGACCACGACCAGCTCGAGGACCGTAAAGGCGCGCCGGGATCGGGAGGAACGACATGCGTCGATGCCCGGAACTCCGGGCAAACGGATCGTCGCTGGTACGTCACGGATGCGGGGCTTCATCACGTGTTTCCCGTCCGCCGGGGTGGCGGGTCGGAAAAATTTCGACAGTCGGCGGGGACGGATTCGCCGTCTGTATGGTTTCGAACGGATGGAGCATATATCGGAGTCGCAGGAGTTGAAGCGGTTTGGTCTGGAATTGCGAAGGATCCGGTGTAGATTCCCCGGAACGGAGGTCCCTTGGACCCGCAGGAGCTGGCAGATTGGGAACTTATGCAGCGGGTCGCGGCCTCGGACGAGGCGGCGATTGACGCCCTGTACGCGCGCTTTGGCGTGCTGGTGTACCAATCGGCGAGGCAGGTTCTCGGCAGTCGCGCGGAGACGGAGGACGCCGTTCAGGAGGTCTTCGTTCGACTCTGGCGCACCGCGGACCGATTCGACCCGCACCGGGCGAAGCTCGTGACCTGGGTCATGCTGATCACGCGTCGGCATCTGATTGACCGTCTGCGGCGGCAATCGGCGCGGCCGGATCGGGTCGCCTTCGACGACTCTCGGATGGAGGGTTCGGTGGCCGCGCCAGCCGATCGCGGAGCTTCAGGCAGCGCCGGGGCGGAAGGACACGAGGGGCGGGATCGGCTCCGGCGCCAGCTTGCGCGGTTGCCCGAACTGCAGCGCACCGTCATCGAGCGCGCCTACCTCCAAGGGTTCAGTCTCCGCGACATCGCTCAACAGTTGGACGCCCCCCTCGGTACCGTCAAGAGCGCGTTGAGCCGCGGTCTTTCCCGGCTGCGCGAGCTCGAGGGAATCGAGCGTGAGGCGGGCGACGAGGCGGACGGGGGGTCGGCATGACTTCTCGCATTGTCAATCGATCCGAGAACTGTTCGGATTTTGCGCTGCCCGCTCGATTGTCCGCGTGTGCGGCCGCACGAGGGTCGCGGCGGCGCCGTTTACCCGCGCCGAGCGACAATTCGCGAAGCGTTGCCGCAACCGCACCCCCGGGGCTTGCGTACTCCTCTTCGGCGGGGCTGCAGGAACTGCCTCGCCGCCCGAGAACTCGACGGAGTGGCCCGGTGACGGATGAGAGGGCTGGCGTCGTCGAGTTCATCAGACGCGTTGCTGGGGCCACTTCCGGGGGGTCCGGCTGGTCGACTCGCGGGCGCCGAGGAAGCGGCATGTCGTTTCGCGGGTTGTGTGCGAGCGCAGGATGGGACGTTGCATGACTGATTGGAACCATGACAGCAGTGATCGTTCGTCTGACCGCTCGAGGAGGGATCCTCGTCTGGAAGGTCGGCACGACGCCCGTTCTGGGGCCCACGGTGAGCCGGCATCGGCCTTCCCGCACGAGTCCGCTCGCGAGCGCCGTGCCGGAGGCGAGGTCGCGGACTCCGCCGAGAAGGTCGACCGCGACGAACTGCTGCAACTTGCTGAGCTCGATGTGCGCGCTGTGATCGAACCCGTCGAGTCGGCTCGGTTCGAGCGTCTCTTCGCCGCCGCCAGCCCCTCGCTGCAGGCCGAAGTGATCGCGCTGCAGTCGCGGCTCGCCGTCGACCCCGCGTTCCTTTCCCGCGAACTACCGCCCGACTCGCTGCGCCTCCGCACGCTCGGACGGGTCGCCCACGCGATCGACCAGGAGTCGGCCGTTGCGAAGCCGATCGCGACGATCGGGCCGCGCAGTGCCGCGTCGTCGCGCGACGGCGCTTCGATCTCGCCCGACAGCCTTCGCTCGATCATCGACAGCATCGCGCGGGAGCGCGAGCGACTGCAGGTCGTTCGCCAGCCGTACTGGCGCGCCGCCGCCTTCTTCCTGCTCGCGGCGCTGTGCGTCTCGATCTTCTTCAACTGGCGCTACGTCACCGTGTCGGAAAAGCTCGCGAACTACGCCAATGGCGAGGTGATCGACGCCGACATGCGCGTGATCGCGAGCAGTTTCGCCGGGTTCGACTTCGGCCGTTCGCGGCACGTCGACCTCATCCGGCTCGATGCTGCCCCGTCGGCGCACGTCGAGATCTTCGCGGATGCCGAAAGCGGCCGAATCGCGGTGCTCGGCATGGGATTCGATGTCGGCGAGACGCTTGAGATCGTGATTCGCGATCCCGAGGGCGGCGCGCCGTACTCACAGCGCTTCCGCGCGACGGCGGCCGGATTCGGCGCCGTGTGCTCGGTTGCGCCCGCGATGGCGCGCGCGGGAATCGTCGAGATCCGCAACGGCGACGGCGTGACCCTGTTCCGGGCCTGAACGGACCTCCCCCATCTCGAGTGTGGTGGCAGCGCCGGCGGCGCTCCTCTGCCGTCGCGTGCGGTCTCACTCCGTCGCAGGTCGGTGCGTCGGCGCGGGCGTCGTTGACCGAGAGAACTGAGCGTCGGAAAGCGGCGTCGCTTCGGCGCAGCTTCGGCGTCGCTTACGCCTCGCTCTTGCGGATCCACTCCGCCTCGAGCTCCGCTTGCTCGCCACCGAGCTCGTCGCGCCGCGCGAGCAGTTTCTTGGTGCGTGCGGTGTCGCTTGCGACCTTCGGGTCGGCGAAGGACTGGTCGATCTCGCGCAGCTCGCGGCCGATGTCGGCGATCCGCTGCTCGATCTTCTCGATCGGCAGGCTGCTGAAGCGCGACTTCTGCCTGGGCTTCGCGACGGTCGTCGCCACGGCGGCGGCGGAAACAGGCGCGGGCTTCGGCTGCGGCTTCGCGGCGGGCTTCTTCGCGCGATCGGCCGAGGCCCTCTCGGCCTTCTCCGCCTTCGCCTTCGCTTCCCACTCGCGATAGGTGCCCTCGAACACGCGCGCGTTGCCCTCGCCGTCGAGGATGACGAGCTTGTCGCAGACGTCGTCGAGCAGCGCGCGGTCGTGGGAGATCAGAAGCAGCACGCCGCCGTGCCCGCCCTTGCCGCCGATCCTCGTCTTGTCGATGTCGCCGAACTTGTCGAGCGCCTCCTCGAGCCGCTCCGCGCTCGGGATGTCGAGGTGGTTCGTGGGCTCGTCGAGGACAAGAAGGTTCTTGGCGCTTGCGATGAGCGACGCAAGCACGAGCCGGCCGCGCTCGCCGCCCGAGAGGTCGCCGATCGCCTTGTCCTGCTCTTCGCCGGTGAAGAGGAAGGCCCCCGCGAGATTGCGCGCCTCCTGCTCGCTTGCGCGCGGCGCGCCCTCGAGCGATCGGATCGTGTTCTGGAGGAACTCCCACGCGAGCTGCTGGCGGTCGATGTGGTCCTGCGTCTGACGGAACCATCCGATCACGAGGCGCGGCGAGCGCTTGATCTCGCCGGAGTCCGAGTCGAGGTCGCCGAGCAGCGTGCGCACGAGCGTCGTCTTGCCCGCGCCATTCGGGCCGATGATGCCGATGCGGTCGCCCGGGCGCGCCGAAAGCGTGAGGTTCCTGAAGCAGACGCGGTCGCCGAAGGACTTCGAGATGTTCTCGGCGACGAAGGCGAAATCGCCCATCTGCGGCGGATCGGGCAGCTCGAGGTTCATCACGCCGAGCTCGGCGTGCTTCTCGACGAGCGAATCCTGCTTGAAGCGCTCGAGCCGTGTCTCGCGGCCGCGCGCCTGCTTCGCGCGCTGGCCCGCCTTGTAGCGGTCGATGAACGCCTGCTCCTGGCGGATCTTGTCCTGCTGCTTCTCGTGCTGGCGCTCGACGGTCAGCATGCGCTCGGCGCGCAGCGAGCGGAATGCCGCGTAGTTGCCCGGATACTCGCGCAGGACGCCGCGATCGATCTCGATGATGCGCGTGACGACGCGGTCGAGCAGCCAGCGGTCGTGCGAGATGAGGACCACCGAGCCCTTGAACTCGTCGGCGAGGAAGTCCTCGAGCCAGCGGCGGCCCTCGATGTCGAGGTGGTTCGTCGGCTCGTCGAGGAGGAGGAGATCGGGGCTCGAGAGGAGGAGCCGCGCCAATCCGAGCCGCGCCTTCTGGCCGCCGGACAGTCCCTTCACGGGGAGCTCGAAGTCGGCGTCGACGAATCCGAGGCCGTGCAGCGCCGCGTCGATCTTGTGGTCGATCGCGTAGCCGCCCGAGGCTTCGATCGCCTCCTCGAGCGCGACCTGGCGGTCCATGAGCTTCTCGAGTTCATCGGGCTCCGCGGTCGCCATGCGCTCGAAGACGCCGTCGAGTTCTGCCTTCAGCTGCTCGATCGAGGCGAAGGCCTCGGCGGCGGCGCCGCGCAGCGTCTTGTCCTGCGGAAGCCGAGGGTCCTGCTCGAGGTAGCCGATGCGCACGGTGCGGGCGATCTGCACTTCGCCGTCGTCGGGCTTGAGCGCGCCGGCGATCAGCTTGAAGAGCGTGCTCTTGCCGCAGCCGTTTCGACCGACGAGGCCGATGCGCTCGCCTTCATGGATCGAGCCGCTGACGCCGTCGAGGAGAAGACGGGTGCCGTGGCCGAAGCGGAGGTTGGCGAGCGTGACGAGCGACATGCGGATCGGTGGCGTGTGCGGGCTTCCCCTGCGGGCATCGGGGGAGGAGAAGGGTAGCGGCTACCTCGGTTCGCCGCCGGAGGCATCGAAGTGGCGTCTGCGCATGGCTCGGTGGCGTCAGGTCCGCGGGACTTGCTTCCCGCGCCACTCCCACAGCCACGCCAGCAGGCGGCGGTCGCGCGGAGGAAGGATGAAGCGCGCGATGGCCGCGGCGATGGCGGGCGAGGCCGCTGCCACGATGGCGCTCGTCGACGCAAGTGCGATCGCAGCGACCAGCGCGTAGACGGCGCCATGCTCTTCGCCGGCGAGCGATCGCCAGGTCGGTGCGCCGCGCGAAGCGCCGAATGCGAACTCGAGGAACACTGCGATGGCCGCGGCCGCGCCGATGAGGAGCGCGCAGATCGCGGCCCGCTCGAGCGTGTTCCGGCGCATCAGCACCACGCCGAGGATGGCGGCGAACGGCGCCATGACCAGCGCGCCGATGGTGGTGATGCCGAGGACCACCATGATGGACGGCAGCGACCAGCGCACGTCCGCGAGTGCCTGCGCGCCTTCCGCCGTGCCGATCCACTTCATGTCGGCGCTGCCCCACATCGAGCCGCCCCACGTGGTGTCGTCGGCTGTGCCGCCGAGTTGCCGGAAGCGTTCGACCAACGCGCCGCCCGCGGCCTCGCTGCCGGCCTGCGAGGCGCCAGTCGTGAATCCGAGCGCGATGCCGCCGACGACCAAGGTGATGACGAGCGCGATCGCGATGAGGGTGCTGCCGGCCACGGCCTTCATGCGGCGCAGCCACGGTCCGAACGACGGGTACTCGAAGAGGGCGCTCGCCGTGCCGCACTCGCCGCAGCGCACGTAGAGGAGACCCGTCTGCGACTCCCGCGTGATGGGGCTGCCGACAAGCGGGTGCAGGCACTGCATGCAGAGCCGGTCGCCGGAGAGGGTCTCGAGCGGCGCCGGCCTCGAGGCCGCTCCGTCGCGCGTCGCGTCTGGTGAAGGTGCGTCGGTCATGGTGTTGGCCTCGGGAAGGCGGTGGTCGCGCGGCCGCCGAGCGCGAGCGTCTGGCGGCGTCCGCGGGCGGCTTTCCGCACCGCTGCGCGGATCAATCGTTCGATGGAGAAGCGCAGGACGATCGCCGTGACCAGGCTCACGACGAGAGGTGTGCCGAGCACGACCGCCGAGGCCTCCGGATACCTCGCATAGCTGCCGATGACCTCGCGCCATCGGCCGAGGAAGTTCCCCGGGCCGGAATCGCCGAGCACGAGCAGGGACGAGAGCACGAGACAGGGAAGCGCCACGCCGGCCCAGGCCAAGCCCAGGCTCGAGAGCACACGTCGGTGCATGGCGATCGTAGCCGCCGACTGACCGACGAACACCCCGGCGAGGACGCCGGCGACAAGGGCCGGCGCCGCCCGCGAAAGCGTTGCGTCGAGATCAAGGCTCCCGAAGCCGCGGTCGAAGCAGTCGTAGAGGGAAGCCCCTGTGATCAGCATGAAGAGGACGCCCAACTGGAGCGCGCCGATCGCGACGCCGAGCCGGAGGTTGAGCGCCCGGAGCCGGGCCCAGATGCGCGCGGGCTCGCGCGCGTGCCGTGGCGACCAGCGCACCGCGAACCCGCAGCGGCCGCATCGCGCGATCCACATGCGCAGATCTGGGCTGTAGGTGCGCGACGATCCGTCGAGCATCTTCCCGCAGGATGAGCATGCGTGCGAGATCATGCGTCGAGGATACTCCGCATCCGACGCCGCGGGGGTTGCGTACACTGCGCTCCCGTGCGCGACAAGGCACTCTACCGCCGCAAGCTGGCCTACCCGATCCTCACCCTCGTGGTTGCGGGGATCGTCTATCTCTCTTCGCGAGGGATGATCGGCACCGCTCCACCGCCGAAGCCGGCGGACTACGAGGCGGTGGCGCGCGAGGTCATGGCGGCGGTCCGCGCCGGCAAGACGATTCCCAACGCGATCGACCCGACCGTCGACACCGTGTTCGCGATGATGGCGCCCGAGGCCGTGCGATCCGCGGATGGCGGCGTGCTGACCTACGCGGTGCGGGGAGCGGCCGATCCGCGGGGCGAACTGCCGTGGATCCAGTCCGTCGAGGTCCGCGCCGAGAACGGCGCCACCGTCTCGCTCTCGATCTCGATCCTGAACGGGCGTGCCGAGGTGGTGGGGGTGTCCCGAGGCTGGCAGGGGATGCCGGAACAACAAGCGACGGAGCGAGAAGAGACGAAAGCAGGAGAGGCGAAAGCAGGAGAGGCGAAGACAGGAGCGATGGAGCAATGACGGCGTGGATCAACGGAGCCGTGTGCGAGGATGCGGAGGCCCGCATCGGTCTCTTCGATGCAGGCGTGCAGCACGCGATCGGGCTCTTCGAGACGATGCTCGCGCGCGACGGCGCCGTGCTTGACTTCGAGCCGCATCTCGAGCGCATGGCGGCAAGCGCGCGCGAGCTGCGCCTGTTCGACCCACTCAAGATCGAGCCGCTTGCGGAGGCTGTGCAGCAGACCCTTGCAAGAAGCGGTCTGCGCGATGCGCGGATCCGCGTCACGTTGACGGCCGGGGACATGGGACGTCCGTTTGCCGGCGCGAACGCCGCTGGAGATGCCGGCGAGCGGCGCGCGCCGATGCCCACCGTCGCCATCCATGTGCAGCCGCCCACGCGCTACCCGGATGAACTCTTCGAGAAGGGCGTCGCCGTCGCGATCGCCGAGAATCGGGCGAACCCCCTTGATTCCTTCGCAGGTCACAAGACCCTCATGTACTGGCCGCGCATCGCGGCCGTGCAGCGTGCGGCGGAAGTCGGCTGCGCGGAGGCGCTCTGGTTCACGGTGACGAACCACCTCGCGAGCGGTAGCGTGTCGAGCGTCTTCCTCGTCGAGGACGGCCGCGTGCGCGTGCCGTTTGCGCGCGGCGAGGAGCCCGAAGGCGCGACGCGCGCGCCGGTGCTTCCAGGCTGTACGCGCGCGAAGGTGATCATGTGGGCCGAGGGCGAGGGGCGCACGGTCGAGCGTGCGAACCTCACGGTCGACGATGTCCTTGCCGCAGACGAGATCTTCCTCACGAACTCGAGCTGGGGCGTGCTGCCGGTCGTGCGGGTCGAGCGGCATGAGGTCGGTGGCGGCGTGCCAGGGCCCGTCGCGCGCGCGATGCGCGCGAGGTGGCTTGCGTGAGCGGCTTCGGTGGCGCACCCGGCGGCGGTTTCGGCGGCTTCCGTGTGTTCACGGTGGGGCGAGAAGCCGCGTCGCGTTTCCGCGTCCGCGCGCCGTGGCGCGTGCGGCCGAACGCCGGTCCGGTCGAGCGCGCGGTCGTCGCGGTGCT
>Ga0209972_10004245_pt1 | contig 10894 bp, 10 predicted proteins | sample NOAtaG_7_FD_187302 | JGI IMG/M metagenome (GOLD analysis project Ga0209972, IMG submission 187302) | Freshwater lake microbial communities from Lake Erie, under a cyanobacterial bloom - NOAA_Erie_Diel1S_2200h metaG (SPAdes) (version 2) | ecosystem: Environmental > Aquatic > Freshwater > Lake ...
TCTGCATCGCCGGCTCGCGAATGATGCGGCCGGCGTAGAAGGCCATGGTCAGGCTCTTGCCCGAGCCTTGGGTGTGCCACACCACCCCCACACGCCGGTCACCGGGCTGGCCGCCGGGTTGGCGCCCCGCCTCGTAGCGGCCTTCGGGCTCGGCCACACGATCAGCCGCACTGAGGGCCGCGCGGTGCAGTTCCGCAGCGCGCAGCGTCTCGCCCACCGCCACCTGCACCGCATGGAACTGGTGGTAGCCGGCCATCTTCTTGACGATGCGGCCGCCGTCGTCCTCGAACACGATGAAGTCGCGCAGCAGGTCCAGAAAGCGCCGCGGCGCGCACAGGCCCTCGATCACCACCTGCAACTCCGGCATATGCGCGCCGGCCAGCGTCTCGCCCGCGACGGTGCGCCAGGGCTTGAACCACTCGCGCCCAGCGCCGAGCGTGCCCACCCGCGCCTCGACACCATCGGAAACCGCGAGCAGCGCATTCGGCGCGAACAGCGTTGGCAGCTCTGTCTGGTACGTTTGCAACTGCTGGAAAGCGCTCCAGATCGTGGCGTTCTCGGCGGCGGCGTTCTTCAACTCCAGCACCGCGAGCGGCAGGCCGTTGACGAACAGCAGCACGTCCGGCCGTCGCGAGTGCTTGTGCTCGACCACGCTGAACTGGTTCACCGCCAGCCAGTCATTGCCCGCCGGGTCGTCGAAGTCGATCACCCGCACCTGCGCACCGCAGATGCTGCCATCGGCATCGCGGTACTCGACCGTCACGCCGTCCACCAGCAGGCGATGCTCAGCGCGGTTGCGGACGATGAGATCCGCGCCTTCGGGACGCGTCAGCTTGCGGAAGGCGTCTTCCATCGCCTCGGCAGGCAGCGCCGGGTTGAGCTTGGCGAGCGCATTGCGCAGCCGCTGCGCCAGCACCACCTGCCCGTAGTCGTCGCGCTCGGCCGCGGGCTCGCCCGGGGCAATCTCAGCGGCGTTGCGGACCTGCCAGCCAACACCCTCCAGCCAGGCGAGCGCGGCGTCCTCGACGACCGATTCCGAGAACCGGGTCACGCCGCCAGCTCCGCGAGCATGTTCATCACCAGCCGGACCATCACCTCCTTGTCCTTCGGTGCCGATTCGGCCACCAGCAGCGCGAGCGCAACCAGGCCGATATCGTTGATCACGGCCTCGCCGTTGCGGATCAGCCGCCCGTTGCGATGCAGGAAATCGACGAACAGGAACGAGCCGATGCGTTTGTTGCCGTCGGAGAACGGGTGGTTCTTGATCACGAAGTACAGCAGATGCGCAGCCTTGGCTTCCACAGTCGGATACGCTGGTTCACCGAACACGCTCTGTTCAAGGTTGCCGAGCAGGGCGGCCAACCCTTCCTCGCGCTCGCGGCCGAACAGATCGGTTGCTTCGCCACGCGCAATCAGGTCGTGCTTGAGGCGCACGATGGCAGCTCGCGCTTCGGCCACTGGCGGCAGTACGCCGCCCGCGTTGCCCTTCGGCTCGACCAGCAAGCCTTCGTCATAGCGCTGCAGAAGCAGAAAGGTCTGCGTGTATCGGGCTATGACATCGATCAGTCCGCGTCCCTGATCGGTGCTCAGCTCCTCGGTCGCGGACGCCTTACGTACCAGGGCGAGCGCGGATTCCAGTTCTCGTGCGTTGCGCTCGAAGCGCTGCTGGTTGATCGTGTAGCCGCGCACCAGGTGGTCGCGCAGCGTCTGTGTGGCCCATTGGCGGAAGCGCGTACCCGCGACCGATTTGACCCGGTAGCCAACCGAGATGATCACGTCGAGGTTGTAGTGATCCACCTCGCGGGTGACCGTCCGCGATCCCTCCGCTCGAACCTGTGCAAATTTTGCACAGGTTGACCCCGGGTCCAGTTCGCCCTCGTCGAAGGCATTTCGGATGTGCTTTGCGACCACCGAGCGCTCGCGCCCGAACAGCCGGCTCATCTGCTCCTGCGTCAGCCAGACCGTGTCCCGGTCGAGCTTGACCTCCACCCGCACGCCGCCGTCGGGCGCCTCGTAGACGAGGACTTCGCCGCGGGCGATGTCCGCTTTGTGGGGGTCAGTCACTTTCAAGCCTCCTGAAGACCGGGCATGTGCGCGCCGGCCAGCGTGTCGCCCGCGATGGTGCGAGAGGGCTTGAACCACTCGCGGCCCGCGCCGAGCGTGCCCACCCGCGCCTCCACCCCGTCGGAGACGGCCAGCAGCGCGTTCGGCGCGAAGAGCGTCGGCACCTCGGCCTGGTAGGTCTGCAACTGCTGGAACGCGCTCCAGATCGTGGTGTTCTCGGCGGCGGCGTTCTTCAGCTCCAGAACCGCCAGCGGCAGGCCGTTGATGAACAGCACCACATCGGGCCGTCGCGAGTGCTTGTTCTCCACCACGCTGAACTGGTTCACCGCCAGCCAGTCGTTGCGCGCCGGGTTATCGAAGTCGATCACGCGCGCCTGCGCACCGCGAATGCTGCCGCTTGCGTCGCGGTACTCGATTGTCACGCCATCCACCAGCAGGCGGTGCAGGGAGCGGTTGTGGACCATGAGCTCCGCGCCTTCGGGGCGGGTGAGCTTGCGGCAAGCGTCATCGAGCGCATCGGCCGGCAGCACCGGGTTGAGTTGGCCGAGCGCATCGCGCAGCCGCTGCGCCAGGACCACCTGCCCGTAGTCGTCGCGCTCGGCCGCCGCCTCACCGGGGGCGATCTCGGCGCCGTTGCGTACCGCCCAGCCGACATCGGCCAACCACGCCAGCGCCGCCTGTTCGACGATGGATTCGTCGAAGCTGCTCATGACTTGACCGCCAGATCGCGCGCGGCGGCCAACGGGCCAGCGGCAAAGGCACGAAGCTCGGCGACGACTTCAGACAACACCGGCCCGTCGAGGCGATTCTTGCGCAGGAAGGCGGCCCACTGCGCGCTCTTGTCGCGATCGAACGAGAACGCGTCGGTAAGCCCCTCCGGCACGGTGGCCGGCAGCGCTGTCCGGCGGCGCGCGAAGGTGGCGGCGATCGCTTCGGGCAGGCGGGCGGTGTCGAGCGCGCCTTCGCGCACCAGCGCTCGCAGGTCGAAGTAGTCCTTCAGCCGGCTGTTGCGCAGCCCGAGCAGGGTGATGGCGTGCAGCTTCTCGGCCACGACCGCCTCGCGCGGATAGGCGCGCAGACGCGGCCGCGGCAGGTCGAGCAGGGTCGGGTACTCCAGCCATTCCGGCCCGGGTATCACGGCGTCGCCGATGCCGATGTCCACTTGGACGCGCAAGCGCGCGGCACCGACATGCGCGGCCAGCACGACCCTGCGCCCACCGTAGGCGTCTTCGACACGGATCGGCTCGACAACGATGGAGCCGACGTCGAACACGACGGCGTCCGGCTCCACGTCCGTGGCGCAGATCTCGCGCACGATGCGCCCCAGATCCTCGCCACCCAGATCGCCGAAACCCAGCAGATCAGCGTCACGTGTCGGGCGCAGCGTTTCGCCCAGCCAGGCCAGCAGCAGCAACGCCCCCTTGAGCACGAAGCGACCCGCATGCTCCGAGCGCGACAGTCGGTACAGGAATCGCTCCGCCGCATAGCGCGTCAGCACCAGGTTCGGATCGACACCCATGTCCCGCGCATGACGCGCAAGCCGCGTCTGCACCGACTGCGCCAGCCCGCTGCGAGCGGTGGGCGCGGCGTTCATCCGACCAGCGCCTCGAGATAGGGCCGCATCACCCGCTGCACGCGGCAGATCGCGGCAAAGCGGTCCATCTCCTCCATCGTGAAGCGGCGCGCACGCCAGGCATCGCGCAGCGCCTCCAGCGCCGCGTCGAGCCCGATCTTGCCGCGGTACTTGAAGCAGTCGGCCAGGGTCTTGGCCACGCCATAGACGCGCACCTCGCGCCCTTCGACCCGGTGCGTCTCGATTCCGGCGTCAAGCGCATTGCCGCCGAACCGCAGCACGCGCAGCGGCGGGTACTTCAGCGCCGGGTGTCGCGCGCGCCGGTCGATCGCGATCCAGACCTCGGACGGCAACTGCGTGCCCAACCCGTGGAACTGCAGCGCCGACAGCAGACAGATCACGCCGCGCGGCACCGCCACGGCGGCCACGGCCAGCGCATGGTGTTCGGTGACCGGGTGCGCAGGCAGCCGGTACAGGCCGCGCGCGGTGCGTTCGAGTTCACCAGCCTGAACCAGCCGGCTCAACACCTGGCGGTGGATGCCGGCGCCCGCCACGTCTTGCGCAGTCACGCCCTGGCGCCGACGCGCCAGCTTCAAGGTCCGCGCGCGCGCGCTGGTGGTTGCAGGCATGTGGCGAATGGTAGGCAGATGTTTCTATCTGTCAACGGTTTGCCACATGTGCTGCCGCTTTGGGCCACCGCGGGTCAGCCACCAACGTGCTAGGCAGCTTCGAGCATTGCTTCGCTGACCTCGGCCTTCATCCAACCCAGCAGTACCAGGTTGCGGATGGCGCTGGCCACGGCTTGGCGCTTCTCCTCGCTGTGCCAGGCCTTTTTCCACTCGAGGATGTAGTCGTAGATGTCCTGCTCTGTGACGGCGCCCGTGCCGCGCGCCTGTTTCACCTGGCGGCTGGCGTAAAGGACGGTCAGCACTTCCTCGGCCTGCTCAGTGCTCTTGATGCGGCTGAAAAGATCCACGGCCTTTGCGATGCGCTTCTGATGCGCCTCGATCTGCGCAGCGAACTTGGATCGGTCCTGCTCGTACTGAGGACCAACAGTTAGCGCCACCATCCGCCCCAGAGGCTTCTCCAGCAGCCAGTTGCGATTGGCCATCTCGTGCAGCGCCGACTTCACGTCGGCAGAGAACGGTCCGTAACTGCCCTTGCCGAACTGGAAGCCGGTGGGTACGCCCATCTCTGTCAGCACGTAGCAGAGCTTCTGAAAGATCGTGCGGCCAATCGGGTTGGCATATGGCTGGGCCTGGACTTCGCGCAGCACCTCCACAAGCGCCACCCAGTCCGGGTTCAGCTTCTCGGTACGACGGCCCTTGCCCGACAAGGACATCTGCGCCGGCGCCGCAAGGAACTCCTCGGTGAACTGATGCGCAGGCGTGCCGAACGGGGCGTAGACCTCCACATCGAACGGTGCGTCGTGCAGCTTGCGATAGATCAGCGGACCGACCACGCTCCAATCGAGGCCCCCGTTGCCGCACCCCAAAGGCGGCAGCGCAAGACTGCGAACGCCCCAGCCCTCTGCATGGGCCACCAGGTAGTCCAACCCGCCCGCGATATCGGCCACGCGTGACGGCGACCGCCAGTGGCCCTTGGTTGGAAAGTTGACGATCGACGCGCCCGCCGCGTCCCGGTAGAGATACGGCTCGCCCAGCCGCACCTGCTTCAGCGCGCAGCGGCGCTGGTAGTCCTCGAACATCGCCGGCCAGCGCTTTTTGAACTCCAGCGCCACACCCTTACCCATCACCCCGATGCAGTTGACGGTGTTGACGAGGGTTTGCGCCTGGCTCGCGAAGAGGTCGCCGATCAGTGCCTTGAGCATGGCCATAGTGTGCCCTTGTCAGCGGAAGAACAGAACCGGGTTCACGAGGATCGGCAGTGTGCAGCCCAACGCCGCAAGGCGAACTTGTGCCGCCGCCGGTTACGGCACGACGACACCGGTCCTCGGATCGACAATCACTGCTTGAACAAGCCCGTGAGTCACCAATCGCTTGAAGTCATTGTCAGTCGAGAGCACCGTCAGTCCCGTCACGGCCGCCGTTGCCGCAATCCAGATGTCGTTCTGGCCGACAGTGACTCCGGCGCTCTGCAATGTCGATTGCATGGCAGCCCAGCGCTGATGCACTCCCGGATGCGAAATCGGGACGACCAAGCTCGTCTTCAGGTGCTCCATCAGCGACGCTTTACGCTTTTCGCCCCAACGGTTGGAGTTCGCGAAGGCCAGCAACTCGCCGACCGACACTTCGCAAATCGCCGGGCGAAAGCTCGATGCGCTCAGCCCGAACTGCGCATCGATCACCTTGGAGACGTTGCTTGCGCGTGTTGCCAGCAGCACGATCCCGGTATCGAGCAGATACGCAGGTGCTGCCATCGACTCAGCTCATGGCCTCGATTGCTGCGGCAAAGTCCTCGTCGGATTCCTCGGGAGGAATGGAGCCAAGCAATTCCCTGTACGCCGAGACCTCGCCAGTCTTCAGCCACAGTTGACGCTTGATGTCGCCGACCTTTGGCACCTGCGGCACGAAGGCGAAGCCCGCATCGCCGGACCTAGCGGCGGCCACCGCATCGGCATCGATGCGGAGCAGCGTGCCGGATGGCCGGAACACTCCGACGCCTTCGCAGATGACGTCGCGGTTCAACAGCGAGCGCAACTCATCGATCGGCTCCTTGCCATCCCAGATCGCGGTCACGACAGCACCACCTGCGACATGGATCTTGATGACGCCCTGGCTCACGCCCATCAGGTCCAGTCGACCGTTGACGCGAACGCGGCGCGGCTGCGGCGTGGCATCGGAGAGCGCATGGGCCGAATCGACGACGCCTGCGTCGAACTGGCTCGGGCGCGGCGCCGCAACGTCCGGCAAGATGATCCTCGACAACCCTCGCCGGAAGATGACCTTGTAGCGGGCGATCCGGCGAAGCAACCCTGGATCAAAGCGATTGCTTTCCTCGCGGCGCGCTCCGATGTCATCAAGTGCCGCGCCCAGCAGCTCGAAGGCCGTCTGATCGGGGGTGGGCATGTCATCCCACAGCCGAGCCTGCTTGAAGAGGTCGGCTGCCACATCGCCGAACGGCGAAACCTCGAATCGCAGAAGCGTTGCGTTGTCGTCAGCCTGCGAATGGCCGATGAAGCGAACGTCGGCTGCAGCCTTGATGCCGCGCGGGATGCCTCCGCGCGAATGACTCGAGTGCAGGAAGCCCATCCGCACCGCATCCCGCAGCGTGTCGTGCAGATGCGTCAGCACCGGCCCGATCAACTCAGGGCGCGGCTTCGCCCCGAGCCCGGACGGACCTTCAAGACGGAAGCTGCGTTCGACGACGTTCACGGTGGCCTCGATCCGGTGATGGGAATGCCAAGAGTCGCGCTCGCGGCAATTGTGCCGCACCGAGGCAAGACGCGGCCTAAAGGGTGTTCAGAGATTCGATCTTCTCGGCCGTGAGGTCGCCAACGCGCAACTCGCCGGAGATGAGCTTGGGCAGTAGTGTGTCGCGCAGGGCGGCGAGTGTGCGAGATTCGCGCGCGCACTGAACGATGCGCTCGTAAAGCGGCCGCGCCAGCCTCTCAAATGCCTGCATCACCTGGGCTGATGGCGTGACTACCGGGATCGGCCGGAAGTTCGCCTTGCTGATCTCAAGGAAGGTCGAGCCGTTCGCCCGGCTAACGATGTCGTCGTGCGCGACGCTTGCCCACAGAAGCAAGAAGAGATTTGGTGTGCCCGCCTTCGCCACCATTGCGATGAATCCCTGATTGATCGCTAGGGGGATCTCGGCGACCGCCAAGTAGCCGATCGGCGCTCGCGATGACAGCAGGACGGTTCCGTTCGGCAGGAGCCCTGAACCAACCTGCGACAAACCTGCGTCAGTGATCCGCCGCTCCGTGTCGAGCACGACGGGAACCGACAGGCCGGAAAGATCCTTCGGCGTCGCCCAAGCGTGCATGCCGCCCTCCCAGTACGACGGCTCCTTTGTGCTCGGGGTTGTTCCGCCAACAACGTCCGCCAAGTCACCGACGGGCTTGATGCACCACCCCTGCGGAATCTCGCCGAGTTCGGAGTCGACGAGGCGGGCGGGGAAGAGGTCGCCGAGGGGCTTGGGGAGGCCGGGGTCGCGGCCTTCGGCCTTGGCGCGGACGGGGTCGAAGTCCACGAACCACGACTTGAAGAGCGCGCGGGCCATCGCTTCCAGCGTCTCGCTCATCCGCCGGTTCAGTTCGATCTTGTCGTCCAGCGTGCCGAGGACGTGAGCGATCGTCCGTTGTGCGGGGAGCGGTGGGATGCGCAACTCGAACTTCGGAACGTCCGCGCATTTGAGGCTATCGAACACCGCGCCCACGTTGTTGAACTTGCCGATCTGCTCCCACCAGTCGGGCCCTCGAACGAGCCAGCGGAGGAAGGGCGGGTAGACGTTCGTTCCATCGGCGCGAAGAAGCACGAGGTTTTGCCCGAGCGCGAACTCGGCGCCAGCGGGAGCGATCGCCGTCTCCCCGGGATTGCAGCGCCGCGACAGGATCACGTCGTTCGCCGCTGGCTTCGCCTTGCGAGTCCACTCCAGATAGTGCTCGCGATTGATGCGACGGGCGCCGGCGAATTCGATGCGTCCATCTCGCATTTGTGGGATGGCGACATACGGATAGCCATCTTCGGCGGCCGGAGGCGTTCTGTGATCGCAGTCGATCAACGTCACGTTCGCGTCCCGAAGGGTCATGGACTTCCACTCACCCGTCACACCCAAGCTCCTTCAGGTCGGCGGCGAGCGCCGCATCAAGCTTCGCCACCTCGCCCTGCCGCCAGACCACCGCCACCTCGAATCGCACGCCACGTCCAAATAAATGCACGCGTACATTGACCGTGCGTTTCCGTGCATTTGCACTGTTCATGCCGACGGCCTCCGATAGCCGACACTCCGTCCTCGCGCGCCTTCGCGGTGCACAAGCCCTTGTTGCGCAAGGCGATCCAGCAGGCGGTAGGCCTGGGGACCGGTGATGCGGCACAGCTCGGCGGCCTCCCGCCGTGTGATGCGCCCGTGCTTTTCCACGTATTGCAGCACCATCTGCGCCTGCTGCAGCGGTTCGAAGCCGCGCTGGCGGACATAGCCGGACTTGTCGCCCAGCAGCCGGTAGGCAGCGGCGGAGAGGTGCCACGTGCGCCCCTTGGTCTGACCGCGCTCCTCCACCAGGCCCGCTTCGACCAGCCGGTGCAGCGCTGCCCGGGAGTCGCCCTCAGGCTTCTGCAGCAACCGCGATGCCTCGTCGGTTGCCAGGCTGCGCGTCTGCCACAGGGCGTTGAGGACCAGCAGCTCATCCAGGCCTGGATCGCGCCCCTGCTGCGCCTCGCTCACCAGCAGCCGCACAAAGTCGAGATTGGCCGCGCCGCCCGGCAGCACGACACTCACTGTCGTTTCGTTGCTGCGCGCATAGGAAGGCGCGGGCCGGCCGTTGCGCAACTGGTCGTAGAAGATCGTGTCGATACCGCGCGCCGTGCGCTCGACGATGCCGGCGCGCTTGAAGGCGTCCGCCAGCAGCGGGTTGCGCGGGCGCGGCGTGGTGACGAGCAGGTTGTCGAGCCGCACGCCTTCCGGAAAGCCCCGGGGGCTCGTGATCTCGATGTGGTCGGTCTGCCACTGAAAGTGCACCGCGCCCAGCCGCAAGTAGTCGCGGTGGATCAGGGCATTGGCCAGCGCCTCGCGCAGCGCGCGCTCGGGGTAATCCGGCACGCCGACCCGCAGCATGCCGACCATCAGTTCCTGTTCGCGATTACGGGCCCGAATGCGCCCCTCGCACTCTTCCAGCACGCGCAGGAGCGGCCAGCGGAAGAAGTCGTTGACTTCGACGTCCAGCCCGCGCAGCACCTGAAATGCGACCTCATGCGTCGGCAGGAAGCGGCGCAAGGCATCGTCCTTGCCGAACAGCAGCAGTGCCGCGAGGCGCACGCCGCGAAGGGTGCCGTTGGCGTCCACCACGCCGAGCGCCTTGGCAAGGTCCAGATCCGGCAGGGCGAGCAGCGATTCGTCGCTGCGCCCGCGCCGCTCGCGAACACTGCGCCGGAATCGCTCGAACTCCAGCGGATCGAGATGTTCCCAGCGCGCCTCGGTCACGACCTGGGCCGAAGGGTCGAGCAGTCCGCGGTCTGCCTGCAGCGACTGCACGGCATAGCCGTCCATCGGGATGCACGCGGGCCGGCCGTCGCCGCCCAGCGCGCGGCGCAGGAAAACGCCATCGCTGGTCGCCACTGGCTGGCGCTGCGGGGGCACTTCGATGCTGAGCACCGGCTGCCCCTCGGGCATCGAGAGCTCGACCTTCACGTTGATCGATGGACGAGTGCGATTGGCGATGAGGGCAGCAACTCGGGTTGTGTCGGTGGTCCCGCCATGCCGGGGTCGCGCGCCGGTGATCCGGCCGTCGTCCTCCACGCCCACAAGTAACCGCGCGGGCTCGGTGCCGGACTGGTTGGCCAGGCATACGACCGCCTCGACCCGATCGCGATCGTTCAGCGGGCCGCGCTCTTCGCCCTTGAACTCGACCGCCATGGTCTCGCCGCGGTCGATCAGCACACGAAGCGCATCGAGCGTCATCGCGATCCGTCCCCGAAGCCGAGATGTTCCAGGTTCGCGGCAATCGCGGCATCCAGCTTCGCCGCCTCGGCCTGCTGATCGCGCAGCGTAGCGGCAAGCCGACGCATCTTCTCCTCGAACGGCTCGGCCTCAATCTCCTGCGCCTCGGCGCCCACGTAGCGACCCGGCGTGAGCACGTGGCCGTGCTTGCGCACCTCGTCCAGCGCAGCGCTTTTGCAGAAGCCGGGCACGTCGGCGTAGTCAATGACGCCCTCACCCCGATCCTCTCCCACTAGTGTGGGAGAGGGAGAAATGACTTTCTCGCCGCGCCAGGCGTGGTAGGTGTTGGCGATGCGGGCGATGTCCTCGTCCGTCAGCTCGCGGTGGGTGCGGTCCACCAGCGGGCCGAGCTTGCGGGCGTCGATGAACAGCACCTGGCCGCGGCGGTCGCTGCCCTCACCCCGGCCCTCTCCCGCTGAGGCGGGAGAGGGAGAAATGCGGCGCTTGTCGCGGCGGAGGAACCACAGGCACGCGGGGATCTGCGTCGAGTAGAAGAGCTGGCCCGGCAGCGCCACCATGCAGTCCACGAGGTCGGCCTCGATCAGGCTCTTGCGGATCTCGCCCTCGCCGGACTGGTTGGACGACATGGAGCCGTTGGCCAGCACGAATCCGGCCACACCACCCGGTGCCAGGTGGTGC
>Ga0209972_10004249_pt1 | contig 10893 bp, 19 predicted proteins | sample NOAtaG_7_FD_187302 | JGI IMG/M metagenome (GOLD analysis project Ga0209972, IMG submission 187302) | Freshwater lake microbial communities from Lake Erie, under a cyanobacterial bloom - NOAA_Erie_Diel1S_2200h metaG (SPAdes) (version 2) | ecosystem: Environmental > Aquatic > Freshwater > Lake ...
GTGGTGGAAGCCCATATTACAATGTAAGCTAGAAGCCCGTAGAGCCTATAAAGGCCCTAATAAACGCCAGAAGTTTGAATACCAGTGTAAACAGTGTGAGAACTGGTTCCAAGAAAAAAAGGTGAACGTTGACCATATTGTTCCCGCTGGATCACTAAATTGTGCAGCAGACCTCCCAGGATTTGTAGAACGTCTTTTCTGTGAAAAAGAACATTTGCAGGTACTGTGTGAGAAATGTCACGATGAAAAAACCAAATTAGAAAAATTAAAACAAACAACATGAGTGGATTTTCAGAAAGCGCACCCTGTCCAAATTGTGGTGGGGATGCAGATGTTTATACAGATTGGAAACCGTTTGATTATACAACTATAACATGTTTTCATTGTGGACTAACTATCCATCCAAAGGTTAGTTATTTAACATTGAAGAAGCTAAATGAATATAGAGCGGATGCAGATCTAGAACCATTGAAAACTCTTCCTGAACAAAACGAAATTTTATAATATGCAACTAAACAAAAATGAAGAGGTAAACCAGATTGTTATTAACAAAGATGCATCTTTCGTAGAAGTGTGGCACGAGGGGTACATTGAATCCAAGGGTGAGCGCCATTACTTCTGGCTCATCAACCCAAAGGGTGTAGACCCTAGGGGTAATGAATATGCACCAGAGGTGAGGTGGTTCTTTGCCCGTGTGCCCAGAGAGGTTAGAGCTATGTACAATTCAATTATCGAAGCTTTTAAACAAACAGAAAAATGACAACCATCATTCAACTTCCTAATCCCATTGATGTAGAAACACCGCTGGGATATGGAAAAGCTATTGCCTGGATAGACTATGGTCCAGATGTAAACACTGTCTGGAAGGTGGTGTTTTACAAAGATGGATCTGTTAGGAATTTCTATGATGATGACATTTTTGTCTACCCCAATAAAATGGATGGGGGAGACATTAAACCAACGCAAAATTTTTATTATGATAAAGGGAGCCACTAAAACAGAAGCTATCTACAGAGAGAAAATGTTAGATAGTTCGTCCAGCCTGAAAGACTTCAGCATGGACAGAAAGAAGTATTACAGAAAGTACATTCTAGGAGAGGATGTAGATGACAAAGACACACAAGCTGCCACTATGGGTAGACTTGTAGAAACCCTGCTTATGGAGCCAGATGAGTTTGACAAGCGCTTTTATATGTCTGCTTGTGCCAGTGCTCCAACAGGCCTCATGCTAGCGTTTGTAGAAGCGCTTTGGAAGTTCACCAAAGAAGCCATGGATGATGATGGTAAGGTGACTAGAAGCTTTGAGGACATATCTAAGGACGCATATGCAGAGTCTGGATTCAAAATTAAATATGACGCTGTAATAGCTAAGTTTGTAGGTACAGATGCAGAAATCTTCTATAACGAAATCCGTACAGTGAGAGGTAAGAACCTCACCGTGGTGACAGCAGAAGATGTAAATAATGCTGAGAAGATTGTAGTGCAGCTGCGCACAAACGATGTCACTAAAGACATTGTAACTATGGTGAACAGCAAACAGTATTCTGTCTACAATCAGCTGCAAGTGGAAGGATACACTATAGATGATCACATGTTCAAGAGTATGATGGACAAGGTGATTGTTGATCACAAAGAGAAAAGAGTACAAGTGTATGACCTGAAATGCACATGGTCTGTAGAGAACTTCCTAGAGGAATACTATCTCTATCGCAGAGCATACATCCAGGCCTATCTATACTATTGGGCTGCAATATATCTAACAAAAACTATTGAAGAGTTTGAAGGATATACAGCATTCCCTCCTCAGTTTATTGTTTGTGACAGCACTGGTTATTACAATCCATTGATTTACACTCTCACATTTGATGACATATCAGATGCATATAGTGGCTTTACCCACAAGAATAGAGAGTATGTAGGCGTTGGTGAGCTTATTGAAGATTTGAAATGGGCTCTAGAGAACAACGTTTGGAATATTTCTAGGAAGAATTATATGAATGATGGATATGTAAAAATTAGAGGCTAATGATAGATGTAAAAAAGACAATCACCAGTATATTTATGGTGCCCACCCTACAAATCCCAAAGGGTGAGCTCAGTGATAATGGGTTTATCAATGGTTATGTCAAGGATGAAAGCAGAGAGGTGCAGTATGAAAACTGCATCTATCTGCTCTTCCAGCCCAAAGACCTAGATAAGTTCAGAGAGTTTCTAGACGAGGAGTATGAACGCACAAAAGGAATAGTGGATGATTATGACTATGAAGATGGATTTGTAGTGGTAGTTTATCAACTAGATCCTAAGTTTGCTAAAGACTTTAAACTTGTCAAGAAAAGCAAATATTCTCACACCTCTAAGTCCTTCCAGGCTTTGTTTCCAAAGCTAGTGAAGATAAAGAAGGCTGGCTATCACAAAGACGAAATCAGCTTGCAATATCGTGTCTTTAACAAGACAGAAGACCTAGTGAAATTCTGGGAAGACAAGCTTGGTGTAGAATTTGATGAAGACCAAGAGGTGTGGCATGCATTTGATGAAGAAGAAGAAACTCTTAACATTGAAAAAATCAAAGAACTATGTACGACAACCAAATAGCAGAGGTGCTAAAACAAACCTACGGAGATGAGAACTTCCGCATCTATTGTGAGATGCAAGTGATGAGAAACAAACTAGCCAACGATGAGCTTCAAAAGCTAAATGGAGAAGTGTCTGATGTGGCTTATGAGTCTTATTTTTGGCAGCAGAAGCTGGAAGAACTATCTAAAAAATAAACATATGAATACAACCGAATTGTTAGAAAAACATCCTAAAGCCACTGTTGTAGTGAAACAGTGGTTTTTAGACCGCATGATAGAGAGCTTTAAGGATGAGACAGTGCCTGAAGACTTCAAAGAATACATGAAGAAACAGGGTATTGACAGCTCCAGAATAGCCTCTATGGTGAATGGTAATCCCAGAGTGTTGTTCTCTGTGTTAGATGAACAGGGTGTTTATGTTCAGGTGTCAATTAACCTACAAAACATAAACAAACCCTCTTTTACATGGTCTATTGATGGCCAGGAGAGCAATGAATGGTATGAAACCAGAGTGGACGCTGAGAAAAATGCCATTATCAAGGCTTTTAAAACACTGGAGGACAAACTATGAAAGACACAATAGTCGAACAAGTGTTAGTTAAATACCAGGAGCGTAGCAATAGGGGCTTTCAGAAATATGGCACCACGCTACAGGAGAATAACAAGGATAGTTATCTAAAGCACCTTCAAGAGGAGCTTATGGATGCCACCCTCTACCTGGAAAAACTAATGACGTTAGAAAAAGAGGTGAAAGACTTAGTTAGAAAGCATCAAAGCAATAACGAACTTGGTGAAGCGATAAGGATGTTAGTTAACTAATATTTTGCAAATCTCTTGGAAGTTAAGGGGTGGTGATTTAACTTCGCCACCCCTTATTTTTCACCAAAAAACTATAGAATTATGACTGATTTAGGATTGGACGCATTGAGTAAGTTAACCGTCTTTAGTAAGTATGCCAAGTATGTCCCAGAACTGAAGCGTAGAGAGACCTGGGATGAGATTGTAGACCGTTATGAGAACATGATGGTTAAGAAATATCCTAAATTAGAGGATGCAATTAAGAAGAGTGCTGAGCTGATCAGGGACAAGAAGGTGCTGCCTTCTATGAGAGCCCTGCAATTTGCAGGACCAGCAGCTGAGGTGAACAACTCCCGTATTTACAACTGTTGCTACCTGCCAATTGACAGCATTCACAGCTTCAGTGAGACCATGTTCTTGCTGTTAGGTGGTACAGGAGTGGGCTACAGTGTTCAAAAACAACACGTTGCACAGCTTCCTGCTATTACAAAACCTGGAAAACCTCGTAACTATCTGGTTGAGGACAGCATTATGGGCTGGGCAGATGCTATCAAGGTGCTCATGAAAGCCTATCTAGAGGGAGGATTTATGCCTAAGTTTGACTTCAGAGCCATCCGTAAGAAAGGTGCTAGGTTGATTACAGCTGGTGGTAAAGCGCCTGGACCAGAGCCCCTGAAGATATGTCTAGCACATGTACAGGCTGTATTAGACAGAAAACAGGAAGGAGAGCAGCTAACTCCCTTAGAATGCCACGACATCCTGTGTCACATTGCTAACTCAGTGCTGGCTGGTGGTATCAGAAGATCTGCCATGATTGCCCTGTTTAGCCATGATGATGAGGAAATGATTACATGTAAGTATGGCAACTGGTATGAGCTCAACGAACAGCGTGGTAGGGCTAACAACTCTGCTGTACTGCTTAGAGGATCTATTAGCGAAGAGGAGTTTAAGGCCCTTTGGAAGCGTATAGAAGCCTCTGGATCAGGAGAGCCTGGGATTTATTGGACTAACGATCTAGACTGGGGTACAAATCCCTGTTGTGAAATCGCTCTGCGTCCTTACCAGTTCTGTAACCTGTGTGAGGTGAATGTGTCAGACGTGGTTAATCAACTTGATTTAAACGACAGGGTGAGTGTAGCAGCATTCTTTGGCACATTACAGGCTGGATTTACAGATTTCCACTACCTAAGGCCTATTTGGCAGAAAACCACACAAAAAGATGCTTTGCTGGGTATAGGTATGACAGGTATTGGATCAGGGGAAATACTTAAATACGACCTAGAAATAGCTGCAAACACAGCCAAGGTGGTAAATAGCATGATTAGTGAGAAGATTGGAACCAATGAGGCAGCCCGTATTACATGCATTAAGCCCTCTGGTACAACCAGTCTTGTTTTAGGAACAGCCAGTGGTATACACGCATGGCATGCTCCTTATTACCTACGCACCATGCGCTTTGGTAAGACAGAAGACATCGCTAGTTATTTGATTGTAAACCATCCAGAACTCGTTGAGGATGATGTACTTAGACCTCAAGACACTGTATGTGTACGCATTCCTGTAAAGGCTCCAGAAGGATCTATCTTCCGTACAGAAAGCCCTATTGACACACTAGAACGTGTAAAGAAGTTTTCTACACAGTGGATAAAGCCTGGTCACACATCTGGACCTAACACACACAATGTTTCTGCAACCATTTCAATTAAAGAAAATGAATGGGAACATGTAGGACAGTGGATGTGGGATAATCAAGAATGTTATAATGGTCTAAGTGTTCTTCCTTACTGGGGTGGTACATATAAACAAGCCCCGTTTGAGGACATTACAGAAGAGGAATACAACACAAGACTTGCTGCATTGCATAGCCTTGATCTCACCAATGTCATTGAATTAGATGATGTTGTGGAGTTTGGTCAAGTGGTTGCCTGTGCAGGAGGAGCTTGTGAGGTGCAATAGAGTTTTTTGTTTTGATTTTTTGGTTAAACATGGAGCCCTGGTGTGTCTACACTGGGGCTTTTTTTTCAACAAAAGTTTGGAAATTGTCAGGAAAATATGTATATTTGTAACAAATAAATCAATTTATGGCAAAAGCAAAAGAGAGCTCTGAGTCAAAGAGCAAGTTTCAAGAAGCTATGGATAAGCTTAACAAAGCTTATGGTGTAGGAACTGTCCTAGCCTTAGACAGTAAAACAGAAGGCAAGTATGATGTTATTAGTTCAGGATCTTTAGGATTTGATTGGATTACACTGGGAGTGGGAGGATTTGTAAAAGGAAGATTGTACGAACTCATGGGATGGGAGGGTACAGGTAAGTCAACCATCTGTGGTCATATTGCTGCAGAGTGTCAAAAACAGGGTGGACGTGTGCTCTATATAGATGGCGAGCATGCTGTAGACAAAAACTATTTTCAAGCGCTGGGTGTAGACACTACTAAGCTACTTATTTCTCAGCCTAGTTGCGGTGAGGAAGGATTTAACATCGCTATGGAAATGATTAACACTGGAGAGATTGATCTAGTGATTATTGACTCAGACTCATCACTGATTCCTAAGAAGGTGTTAGATGGTGAGGTGGGTGATAGTGCCATCGGTAAGAAGGCTGTACTAAATAGCAATGCCTATCCCAAACTTAAAACAGCTCTGTCTGTACACAACGTTTGTGTTGTAGTGATTAGTCAATACCGTGAAAAAATAGGTGTAATGTTTGGAAATCCCACCACAACACAGGGTGGACATGCCTTGAAATTCTATTCAGATTGTAGAGTGGAGGTGAGCAGAAGCCTTGCAAAAGAGGGTGATGTCACTTATGGTAATCTTACAAAGGTGAAAGCCACGAAGAACAAGATGTGTCCTCCTTATAGAAAAGCTGAGTTTGAAATTGTGTATGGTCAGGGTATTGATAAGGTGGGTGAAATACTGAGCCTGATGAATGAATATGAGGTGGGCAGGAAGTATGGTAAAACCATGACCTTTAATGAAACTAAGTATGACTTAGATGAGTTTAAACAAATGCTGTTGGATAATGAAGAGTTTTACAACCAAATCAGAGACAGCATTGTTATCAAAATCAAAGAAGCAGACTTAAATCCAGAAGAGAATGTTGAAAGTGAAATTTAAAAAGAAAGATGAAAGCAGCAAGCTACCTGTAAAGGGTAGCTTGAATGCTGCTTGCTATGATGTGTACGCACACAGCATCAAACTTGAAAGACCTGATAAGATTATTGTAGGTCTTGGTTTCATGACAGAAATCCCTCCAGGCTTTAAAGGAATCCTTGTGCCTAGAAGTAGTATTAGCAAAACCAACTGGATGTTGGCCAACTCAATGGGCATTATAGATGCTGATTATCGTGGGGAGTGGATGATGGTGTTACGCACTACAGGCAGTGTTATGTATGATGCCCTTCCATTTGCTGTAGGAGAGCGCTGTGCACAAATCTATTTCGAGAAGGTGAATGATGTAGAAATAGACGAAGTGGATGAGCTTTCTGATACAGCTCGTGGGACGGGAGGATTTGGATCAACAGGAAAATAGTTTTCTATGAGTAAACCACTTATATTATCCCTAGAGGATGAGAATGAAAGCTTGTTTTCTAAACAATACCTCAGTCTTGTAGAGCTTTGTGATGAGATAGAGAAACGTCTAGAGGATCTGCAGAAGATGGATAAGCGTAAAAGAAAAGAGCTGAAACAGGCTAAACAGGATGTTAACTTCCTGATAGACATGTACAACGCCAAGGCTAAGTTTAAAACCTATAACAGAGTGAAATGACAGCAGAACAAATAGAAAAGATAAAAGACTACCAACGTGAATACAAGAAGCTGTATGGAGAAAAGCTCCATATTGACTGGCCATGTATGAAAAATGTGCCTAGAAGAGTGTATTACAGGAAATATGCACCTGACATACCGCTGATAGATCCTGAGAAGATCCTCATGGGTTGTGTAAAAAAGTATAAGGCAAACTTGGACATTATAAAAGACAGATCCACCAGAATTCATATGCATGGGAACACCAAAGAAAGGATGGCCATCATAGAATATTCTAAAAAGGTGCTTGGAAACAAGTGTAACGTGCAAGAAGCTGCCAATTTAATTAACAGAGATAGATCCTTATTATACTATTATGCCTCTATGTAGAGTGTGTGGACGCAGTGCTGAATCAGGCTATTGCTTCCGCCATAAGCCACGTTTTAAGAAAGCTGAGTCTATAGAAGAAATCAACAAGATGAGGGAGTTTTTCTATGGGATTTGGAAGAAAAGACAGCATTATTCTGAGGTGAGTGATACCTACCTGGGTAAAGAACCTCTTACAGTGTTCTTTCACCATATTCTTCCCAAGGAAAAATATCCTCAGGCAGCTTTTGATGAAGATAACATTATTCTTCTTACCTTTGATGAACATACCACTGTCGAGAATGACATGTACAAGTATGAGAAAATCAATGAGTTACGTAAACAATTACTAGACAAATACAACCAATGAAAAACCAATTTTTCTACACTCGTAAGGAACTAAAGAGTGGTACACCAGAAAACCCTGTGTACAATGAGTTCCGTGACAGCTTTAACATTAACAAGGTGATCAGATCTGTAGCCATTGAGGATGGTAGAGTGCTGGTGCTCCTAGATGACCTACATGAGCGTGCTCAAGAAGTGCCTGATGTAGACATCCGCACAAACAAGGTGAAAGGAGTAAAGCGTCAAAAAAATACATTCCAGAGTGAAATCTATCTCGAAGGAGAAGATGTAAACCGTTTTTACAATGCAACATCAATCATCTGATCTACCATTCATAAGCTGTAAATGCATCACTTACGGTAGGGTGGAAATGCTTGAGGAGAGCCTAAACTCTTTCCTCAAGCAAGACTATCCTGCTGATAGGTGTGAGCTGATAATTGTAAATGACTATCCCTTACAAACATTGAAGTTTGACCATCCCCAGGTGAGGGTGATAAATGTAAATCAAACCTTTAGTACCATTGGTGCTAAAGAAAACTTTGCTACAGGGCTTTGTAAAGGAGATATTATTTGTCAGTGGGATGATGATGATGTGGCTGTCAGATGGCATTTAAAAAATGTCGCAAAATATATGACAGATGACATAAACATCCTCCATTGGAACCCTGGTGTATTCTATAACAATGATAGAATAACAGACATTACGTGGATAGGAAACTCTGGTATTGTGTTTAGGAAGTCTGCCTGGGAAGCTATTGGTGGTCATCCTGATGAAAATGCTGGATATGACATGACCTTTATAGAACGCTTACATAAACACGGTGGAAGACTATTTGCTGAGCCTCCTAAAGAAGAGGCTAGCTGGTTTTACATGTGGGGAGGACGTAGCTATCACATGTCTGGTCAAGGGCACGATCAGCCTGGAAAACCTAACGCTATACAAAGGCACAGTGCGCATGTAGAAAACCTAAGACAACAGGGTAAAATACCTACAGGAGAAGTGGTGCTAAAACCACATTGGAGATATAATTACGAGAAAATGTTAGACACCTTTATAAAATCAAATCATGGCACATCCTGAACAACAACAATTCATGCTCTCTGTAAAGAAAATGTTTCCAGAGAGGTTTAAAGGCTGCAGAGTGTTAGACGTTGGGTCTCTAGATCTAAACGGTAACAATAGATACCTATTTACCAATTACACTTATGTAGGAGTGGATATAGGCCCTGGGAAGAATGTAGATGTGGTGTGTAAGGGTCATGAGTATAAAGACGATAAACTTTTTGACATTGTAATATCTTCTGAATGCTTTGAGCATGATCAGTACTGGAACCTCACCATCCAAAACTGTATAGATATGCTAAAGCCTGGAGGACTATTCTTGTTTAGCTGTGCCACGACAGGTAGACCTGAACATGGTACAAGCAGGGTGTATCCTCAAGACAGCCCATTCACCTCCAACACTGGGAACGATTATTATATGAACCTCACAGAAAAGGACGTTACAGATAAGATTGATATGTCCCAGTTTTCTGAGTATGAGTTTCAGGCTAGGGAGATATGGCCACAAGATCTCTACTTCTATGGAATAAAAAAGCCCCTATAAAGGGGCTTTTCTTATTAAACACACACGTTGTGAAGTTTATTTGGACAGTCGTTTGCTTTTAAGAGGCCACATCTTACTCTTAAGACGCAGCTTTGTGTCAGCCTCTTTCATATAATTGGCATTAGGCCTTGGGTTGGGCACCTTGGGTGCCTTTTTTGGTCTACCTGATTTCATATTAGTAGCAACCTCCTCTGCATTTACCACCCATTTTCATCATAGGACGTGCTGCTGTACGAGCTTTTCTCATTGCAGAAGCTTGTCTACCTATAGAAGCAGCAGTTCTTGATCTCATTTGAGATGGGGTGGTAGTTCCCATTTGAGCTTTCTTTAGATTCTTACCAAGGGGCCTACCATAACTAGCCAGACGGTTAGATGTGCTAGTTTTAGAAGGAGTGAGTGTACTACCATTACGAGCTTTTTTCAACGTGCCACCACTTTTATATTTAGCACCTCCCATAGGACCACATCCTGTCACTTTAGATTTAGCACGTCCCATTTTTTGAGTTTTTCTCATTTCTTTGCGAGCTTCTCTGCTTCCAACTTTTTCTTGTTTTCTACCAAAGAGTCCACCAAACTGTGCTTTCTTTACTTTCTTACCATCTTTAGCTTCTTTCTTAGCAGCTACGATGATATCAGCACGTGTAACACCAGGATTCTTATCAAATCCATCTTCTACAGATTTCATACCAAGGGCTCCACCCTTTTGCATTTTTGATATTTTTGCCATTTTATTTAACGGTTTTTAATTGTTAGCAATTCCATTTACGAAGACTCTTATTGATTCTGCTATTTGGATCGTTAGCAGTTTTAGCTGATGTGAGACGCTTCTTCATGCCAGACATTCTAGCACAAAATGATTTACGTCTGTTAGCAGCCTTACTTCCAGGCTTCAGTTTAGAAGGTTTGGTTGTGACAGCTGTCTTAAGCTTGCTTCCAGGATTAGCACGTCTGTATGATGCTACACCCTTAGCATTCAATCCACCAGAAGGATTTTTACCTTCCTTTCTTTGCCAAGCAGGTGTACTACCACCGCTACGTAATTTAGGCTGAGCCCATTTAGGAGCTTTACGAGCATCTTGACGCTCTTCACGTTTAGCTTGCCTATCAGCTCTACGGTTTTCTTTCTCAGCTTGACGTTCATCTTTGCGTATCTGTTTTTCAAGACCACAAGATCTGCCACTAGATCTACCAACACGCATGCCCATTTGGGCTTTGCTCATTTTAGCCATGGCTATTTCTTTTTTCCTTTGTACTTATAATTAGGGTTGTCCCTGTGCCACTTTCTTGTAGAAGCAGCACCCTGTTTAACAGTTTTGGCTCTACCTATTCTAGATAGATTGATGGTGTCCCATTTCCCTTTGTCTTTTGTGGGGTGGTTCACCATTATATCACCCTTTTTAGCCTTAGAGGTGTTCTTCTTACTGGCGTAAATAACATGCTTTTCACCACCAGCCATCA
>Ga0209972_10004251_pt1 | contig 10892 bp, 4 predicted proteins | sample NOAtaG_7_FD_187302 | JGI IMG/M metagenome (GOLD analysis project Ga0209972, IMG submission 187302) | Freshwater lake microbial communities from Lake Erie, under a cyanobacterial bloom - NOAA_Erie_Diel1S_2200h metaG (SPAdes) (version 2) | ecosystem: Environmental > Aquatic > Freshwater > Lake ...
TCTTAGCTCCATCGTCGCGGTTGATCAGCGTGGCCTATGTCGCCTACCGTTACGGAGATATCTCGCTGATCCGGGATTGGAAGTGAGGCGAGTGGCGGTCGTCGGAGTGGGCATTCCACGGTTGCCGGCAGGATGAGTAGTCATCTTCTTGACGCGTGCCTGTCGGCTGACGTGTCCCGGTTGGCGCTGGAAGAGCCAGTCCAAAGCCCGGCCTTCCAGCGCCCCATCAGCCTGTCCCCGGGGAGAAGACGTCGACTAATCGCGACTATTGCCAGTTCACCAGATCGTTCGAATCGCCTCACCAGCGAGACTTCCACTACTCGGCGCTGGCCACGATCCGTTTTGGAGTCTGCCAGTTGAACTTGGCCATCGCCCGCAACTCGCGCACGAAGAGCTCGTTGCCGACGACGGCCAGATGGGCCCAGGTCTCGTCCTCGCTCACCTGGCGTTGATCGAGCAGCTGAAACTCTTTCGGATTGGCCTTGATCATCAGGAGGAGTCCCCGTTCATCCAGACCAAGAATCCGGTCGCCCTGGGCGACGAGACTCACGTACTTGCCAAACGGGGTCGACGTCCAGGTCCGCTCACCAGTCTTCAGATCGATACAGGTGAAGCGCTGGTTGCCAAGGTGGAGGTAGGCGTAACCATCGATGATCACCGGGGTCGACATGTAGCCGGACGCGTTGTTGCTCCAGCTCTCGGCGACCGTGAAGGCAGCGCCATCACGGGTCACATCGTAGCGCCAGCTCTTGTTCTGGTAGCTGCTGGTAAAGATGGCGTCGCCGAAGACGACCGGAGTGAGGATGTTCATCCCGCGGAATGAGGCGACCGGGGTCGCCCAGAGCTGGGTGCCCTTGTCGAGATCGAGACCGGCCAGAACCTCGCGCGACTGGACGACGAGCTGGCGGCGGCCCTGGATGGTCGCCAGGACCGGCGAGGAGAAGGCCCCCTCGGACATTACGCCATAACGCCCCTCGAAGGCGCGCCAGAGGATCTCTCCGGTCGCTTTGCGCAACTTGATGGTCGAATTGGACGCCTGAATGTAGATGAACTCGCCATCGATCAGCGGGGAGCAGATCAGGCCGAAGTCAGGAACATTGGTGGAGAACTTGCTGGTGAAGTCGACCCGCCAGCGCTCCTTGCCGGTCTTCGCCTCGATGGCGACGAGGACGTCGCGCATCCCGGCGACATAGAGGTACTTGCCGTCATAGGCCGGAGTCGACCTGATCCAGTCGCCACGTGATTTGGCATAGAAGGGGACGCTGATCGCTCCCGGCCAGGAGTGGGTCCAGACCTCGCGGCCCGTGCGGCGGTCGAGCGCGCGGACGATCTCGGTCGACTTGTCCCGCGTCTCGGTGACGAAAACGAACTCCTCGGAGACGATTGGCCCGGAGTAGCCCGGACCGACCGGCACACGCCAGGCCGGCGTCAGGCTCTGCTCATTGAGGCTTGCCGGCCAGACGGGACCGCCGACTCGCCCGTCACGCGAGGGGCCGCGCCATTGGGCCCAGGTGGAGCTGGCCGACTCCTTGGCTTGTGTCCAGTAGCCGACGGAGAGCAGCAGGATCAGAATGAGGCTCGCCAGTCCGATCAGGTGGCGAAAGCCGGTTGCCGCGTGAAGTTTCATACTCTATACTCCGGTCTCTAGTCGATTGTTGTTCTGACAAATAGTAGAAAACAGATAGCTCAAGCACGTCTTATCAAATACATCTGATAAGAACCTTAACAGTTCACGGAAGGTTCACGGAGTCGCTGCGGATCGGTGAAAGTTCCGTGGGGATTGTCTCGTCTTTCATCTCGTGACCGGTTTCTGGCCGACAGCGACCGCCAATTGAGAGTGGGAGTCTGCGCCCATGAGTAAGTCGGAGATTCAGTCTGACGCGGTTGATCTGGAGAAGTTTGGGTATCGACAGCAGCTGCAGCGAACGCTCGGCGGCTTTTCGAGTTTTGCGATCGCCTTCTCGCTGATCTCGATCAATACCGGGATCTTTGCCAACTTTCGGCACGGATTTCAGCAGGTCGGACCGGGGGTGGTCTGGTCCTGGCTGGTAGTTCTCATCGGTCAGCTGGTGGTTGCGCTGGTTATGGCGCGGCTCTCGGCCATCATCCCACTCTCCGGCTATGGGTACCAATGGACGGCCCGTCTGATCAACCCGCACTTTGGATTCTTCGCCGGCTGGCTCCTGCTGCTGCAATTCCTGGCCGGATTCCCGGCTGTCTGCAGCGCGCTGGCGACGGCGCTGGCCGGACTTCTGCTGCCGGGCCCGGTCAGCCCGGCCGAGCTCGCTGGCGCGACCGTCGCCCTGATCACCCTGGTGACCCTCATCCATCTCTTTGGCCTCCGTCTTGTCGCGTGGATCAATAATGCCGGGGTCTACACTGAACTGGCTGGGGTCGCGCTGATCATCATCGCTCTTTATCTGGCGCTCGACTGGTCAGGAGGGGTTGCCTGGGGCCGGCTGGTCGAGCCACGCAGCCTCTTCAATGACGGCCAGGTCGGTCTCTCCTCGCTCGCCCTCTCGTTGCTGATGGGCGCCTGGTGTCTGACCGGCTTCGAGGCGGCGGCCGACCTGGCCGAAGAGACGCACCAGCCGCGCCGGACGGTTCCGCGGGCGATGATCCTCTCGCTGTTATGCGCCGGGCTGGCCGGAATGCTCTTTCTGGCCGGGTTGGTCCTCAACGTTGCGGATGTCGGGAGTCTGCAGCGAGATGAGTCGCCGCTGCCCCGGATACTCGGCACGGTCTTCTCGCCGCTGATGATGAATCTGGTCATGGTGGTCGTGGCGGTCTCGATCCTTGCCTGCGCCATCGCCAGTATGGCCGGCGCTTCGCGGCTTCTCTTTTCACTTTCACGGGACCGGATGCTTCCGGGCGCCGGCTGGATGGGCGAGGTCGCCGCCGGCCCGGGCATTCCCCGCCACGCGATTATCGTCGTCTGGGCCGTCGCGGTGGGAGTGGTCCTGGTCTTCCGGCAGACCGACCTGATCAGCAGCATCTCGGCGGTGGCCGGCTATCTTGGCTATGCCTGCGTCATGATCGCCGCGCTGCGGCCGGGCGGGGCCCCGGGGCCGGACCAGACGATGCGCTGGCAGCTTGCCCCACTACCCCTGCTGGGGCTCGTCTGGACGATCGGACTGGTCCTCGCCCTCGCTCTTCCGGCGACGGAGACCCCGGGCTGGACCGATCGTCACCTCCCCGCCAAGGCGACCGCCGTCGCCATCCTCGCCGGGGGGCTGATCTATGGCCTGTCGATTCGCGGACGGATCGTCCGCGGTGAAGCCGGACCTCCGCACCGGCAGTCCTGAGCCCTGCTGGGGAGGCCCGGCGACGAACCAGGGCCGGCAGAGAAGGCGAGGCGGGTTCTGACGGATTGTATTCGCAGTGACAATGGTGAGAAGACAATGGTGAGAAATGGAGAGAGCATGATCGAACATATTCAGGGTCAGACCAATGTTGGGTCGCTCCGCGCAGGTCGCGGAGCTTTGCGCGGGCTGGGACGCGAACTGGGGCGCTTCGTCGTCGCGACCATGGAGATTCCGTGGCAGGTCACCCGGGCCCATCTCGGGGCGGAGCCGGAGGCGGTCCTGATGGTCGAGAATATGGAGCTCGAGGTGATCGAGCGCCAGATTGCCGCGGCGCCGGCCTGTGACACGGTGCTGGCCATCGGTGGCGGTCAGGCGATCGATCTCGGCAAATACTTCTCCTGGAAGCGGGGCGTCAGACTCGTCACCGTTCCGACGATCCTCAGCGTCGACGCTTTTACGACCCCGGCGGCCGGCATTCGCCAGGGGCACCGGGTGGTCTACCTCGGCCACGCTACACCCGATCCACTGGTCATCGACTACGATATCATCCGCACCGCCCCGCCTGAGCTGAACATTGCCGGAGTGGGGGATCTCCTCTCGATCCATACCGCCTCATTTGACTGGGAGATTGCCCACCGCGCCGGACGAAGCGAGTACCCGTTCGTGGCGGAGGATATCGCTGCCGCGCGGGGGATCGTCCGGCTCCTCGAAGACCAGGTCGACGAGATTCGCCAGTGCACCGATGCCGGACTGTGGGCAATCGTCGAGGGGTGCATCAGGCTCAACACGATCTGTCTGCCGGCCGGACATTTTCGGGTCGAGGAGGGATCGGAGCACTATCTCTTCTATGAACTCGAGGAGCGTCTCCAGCGTCCCTTTACCCACGGGTTCATCGTCGGACTCGGGATTCGTCTCATGAGTCGCCTGCAGGAGAATCATGCCGCCGCGGTGACCGCGTTCATGGACGAGGTCGGGCTGCGGCATCAACCATCCGAGATGGGCATAACACGCGAGGCGCTCACCGCCTCACTGCTCAACCTGCGCCGTTACGTGGAAGGGCGGAACGATCTTTGGTACACCGCGATCAATGAGAGTTCGATTACTCCGGAGTGGGTGGAAGAGGCCCTCGCCGGGCTCCGTTTTGCCTAGACCGGATGGCGCGGAACGCGTCCGGGGCGTCTCAGGATGGCGAGAATATTTTGGCGGATGGCCGGGTGATATCCTCCGCGGATGTTGACAGTGGTGGAGAATCGCACTAGGATGACGCGTGCTTTTTCAGATAGGTCTCTGACTACTCGGTCAAGGTTGCCCAGCCAGAATTGGCCAGGCGAAGCCGGCCTGACGTACCAGGCGAAGCTGGCCTGACATACCAGGCGAAGCTGGCCTGACATAGTCACTGAGACCCTTGCGATCAGGCACTGCTGGGAATACTAAACAAATCACTCCAAAGAGAGCAGAAAGCATCTTTCACGTCAAGTGTCCAGGTCTGTCTGGCTAACGCCGGGTATGTCTGGTCGGCTACTGATTACCTGCTGGTTGTCAGAGCTGGTCTTCTGATGCCTCAATTTAGTCACTATCGTCGTGATGGTCACAATGGTGAGGATGCACGGCCGGAGATATCCAAATGTTCTCCGGGTCCTTATAAATAATAAATTTAAGGAAAATTGATCAGCACTTCTCAGGTGGGCATTCAAATCCGGTCTTCCTGTCTCTGGTTCTGTCTGTGAGCCCACAAACGGGTTCACAAACAGGCTGAACCTTTGACTTGAAAACAGACAGGTCGTCAGGCTTGTCCCGCGAGCTCAGGTCCGACAGGACACTGCCGTTTGAATTACCACGGGGGTATAACTTTTGGCCACAAAAGACCAAACAAGAAAGGATACAGAAGCAACGATGTCAAGTACCATACTCAGACAAAATGCCGCTGGTTCCGGTCTCCTCTGGCGGATGGTGATCGCACTCTTTCTCGTGCTGAGTTTCAGCGCGGTGAATGCAGATGCTCAGGTGCTCTATGGCTCGATTGTCGGCAACGTGACCGACAATGCCGGGGCCGCGATCTCCGGGGCAACGGTGACGATCACCAACAAGGGGACCAACCAGAGTCGTGAGGCGACGACCGGCGAGGATGGCGCCTACAGTTTTCCCGCCGTACAGACCGGGACGTGGAGCGTGTCGGTCACCAAGTCCGGTTTCAAGAGCGTTACCGTGACCAGTATCGAGATCACGCTCAACAGCATTGCCCGTTCCGATGTCTCGCTCGAAGTGGGACAGGTGAGCGAGGCCGTCTCGGTGACGGCGGAGACGGCGCTCCTGCAGACGGACCGGGCGGAGGTCCGCGCCGAGCTGACAGCTCGCCAGTTGCTCAACCTGCCGATTCCTCCCGGGCGCAACTACCAGCAGCTCTTCCGCACGCTGCCCGGCATTACGCCGCCGCAGAATGCCCACTCCGTGCCGACCAATCCGTCGCGCGCGCTCCAGTACAACGTCAATGGTACTTCATCGAGTTCGAACAATGTGCGCATCGATGGGGCGAGCCAGTACAACGTCTTCCTGCCCCACGTGACGGCCTATGTTCCTTCGCTTGAAGCGATCGAGACGGTCAATGTGGTGACCAACAACTTCGATGCCGAGCAGGGACTGGCCGGCGGAGCCGCCGTTAACGTCCAGATCAAGAGCGGCACCAACCAGCTCCACGGTTCGGCCTTTGAGTATCACGACAATCACCTGACCAAGGCGCGTCCGTGGAACCTCGTGCCGGTCAATGGGGTCCAGCAGGACAAGCCGAAGCGTGTCTACAACCAGTTTGGCGGCACGATCGGTGGTCCGATCATCAAGGATCGCCTCTTCTACTTCGCCAGCTTCGAGGGAACGAACGATCGACAGCTTGGCAACCGGCTGCTGACGGTTCCGACCGCGGAGATGCGGACGGGCAACCTCTCCGCCGCCGGAGTCGGCATCTTTGATCCGGCGACGGGACAGTCGAATGGTCTCAACCGGACCGAGTTTGTGGGTGGCCTCATTCCGGCCGCGCGCATCGATCCGATCGCCGCGGCCATCCTCAAGGATATGCCGCTGCCCAACCGGCCCGGCTTCCAGAACAACTACTACGCGACGGCGTCGTACCTTTATGATAAGAAGACCCTCGATTCGAAGGTCAACTTCAACGTCACCGACAAGCTGGTCACCTACGGTCGCTTCAGCTTCCTGACCTACAAGCAGCTCAATCCGGGCGCTCTCGGACCGCTCGATGGCGTGGGAACGGCGCCGCAGGGCGGCAACACCGGCGTCGCTTCCGGAAACACCTATGGCGTGACGGTGGCCGGAGTCTACACCTTCAACCCCAACTTTATTGTTGACGCCAACATCGGCTACACCAAGCAGGGAACCACCTCCGAGCAGGGATTCCTCGACAAGAAGATCGGCCTCGATGTGCTGAAGATTCCGGGAACCAACGGAACCCGGGCCTTTGAGAACGGCTGGCCGCGTTTCCGCATCAGCGGCTTTGCCAACATCGGTGTGCAGGATGCGTTCATGCCCTACACGCGTAACGATCCGCAGTGGCAGTATGTCTCGAACTTCACCTACCTGAAGGGCAGCCACAGCATCCGCTTCGGATTCGACTTTGCCCAGCAGACGATCAACCATCTGCAGGCGGAGTGGAACGGCGGCGGCAACGCTGAGCCGGCCCAGGGTGGATTCATCCACAATGCCGGTCCGACCCAGCTCTGCACGGCGGCCAACGCGGCCGGCAACTGCACCACTTTCCAGCAGGGCAACAACTTCAACGCCTTCGCGACCTTCCTGCTCGGGTATCACACCGGGGCGGGCCGGACGCTGCTGGTCGAGCCGCCGATCATCTTCAAGGCCAAGGCCTACAGCTTCTATGTTCGTGATGGCTGGCAGGTTCGTCCGAACCTGACGGTGACGATGGGCACCCGCTGGGAGTACTATCCGCTGCCCGAGCGTGAAGATCGGGGCATCGAGCGGTATGACTTCAAGACCAACACGATGCAGGTCTGCGGGGTTGGCAATATCCCCAAGGATTGCGGAGTGAAGCTGAACAAGAAGCTCTTCTCGCCGCGTATTGGTATCGCCTGGCGTATCTCTGACTCCTTCGTGCTGCGGACGGGTTACGGGATCACCTATGATCCGGTCTCGCTGGCGCGGGTCTTCCGGACCAACTACCCGATGTTGCTGGCCTTCAATATCGTGCCACCCAACACGGCGGCGGCGGCTGGTCTGATCCGTGATGGCATTCCGCCGTCACCAGTCCCGGATATCTCGAGTGGTCGGGTGCCGGTGCCGAACAACGTCAACGTCCTGACCCTTGGCGACAGCTTCAAGCGTCCGTACGTCCAGTCGTGGAACCTGGTTCTCGAGAAGAATATTTTCTGGGGCCTGACCGCTTCGGCTGGTTATGTCGCGACCCGGACGATTGGTCAGGCTGGATCGTTCGACGTCAACGCGGGCCGCGTTGGCGGCGGTGTGGCGAGTCAGCCGCTCTTCCAGCAGTTTGGTCGCCCGGCGACGACGACCCTCTACAATGGCATGGCCAATTCGCACTATGATTCGCTGCAGGCGAGCCTCAAGAAGCGGTTCACCAACGGACTGCAGTTCCAGGCCTCCTACAGCTGGTCGAAGGTGATCGGTCTGAACAACCTCGGCGGTGACAATGACAGCGGGCTGGCGATCAACGACCCGGCCTTCCGCATTCTCAACCGCGGTATTCTTGGCATCGACATTCCGCACAACTTCCAGTTGACGGGAGGATATGAGCTGCCGTTCGGCAAGGGCAAGAAGTTCCTCGCCGACAACAAGGTGGCCTCGGCCCTCACCGGCGGCTGGCAGATGAGCTGGCTCTTCAGCGCCTTTGCGGGAACGCCTTTCTCGGTGGTCTCGGCCGGGACCTCGCTCAATGCGCCGAACAACACGCAGCGGGCAGATCAGGTCAAGCCGGTCGTCCAGAAGCTTGGCGGGATCGGTCTGGGCAGTCCGTACTATGATCCGTACGCCTTTATGCCGGTGACGACGGCCCGTTTCGGAACGGTTGGTTTCAACACGCTCCGCAGCCCGGGCACGGTCAACCTCGATATGGGCATCTTCCGCCAGTTCGACATCACTGAAGGCATCAAGCTGCAGTTCCGCGTTGAGGCCTTCAACGTGTCCAACACTCCGCACTTCGGGGCGCCCGGAAACAATGCTTCCGCGCCGTCTCGTGATGCGGCGGGCAACATTCTTCTCGATGCCAATGGCCGTCCGCGGCTCAATGGTTTCATGGAGATCAATGGCACCCGTTCGTTCGGTCGTGAGGGCATCGATGAGCGTGTCTTCCGCTTCGGACTGCGCCTGAGCTTCTAGTCGCGGTCTGAGGTCAAGTTCGAGGGAGTTGCAGCGATGCGGCTCCCTCGAACTTTTGGTGGAGATTGAAAAGGGGATGCGTCGCCGGTTTGGTTGGCGTGCGTGAAGCGTATTCGCGGCGGGAGTCCGGATAGCCATATGAGAAATAGCAGAGTTTTGGTCAAGTCGTTGATTGCGGGTGGCCTGGTCCTGGTGGGGCTGGCGGCATCGATTGTCTCCTGGAACGCCAGCGGGGCTGGATCGAAAGGTGATTGGGCCGCCTATGGTGGCGGTCCGGACAATACTCACTACTCCGCGCTCGACCAGATCAACCGTGGCAATGTCAGGCAGCTCGAGGTGGCCTGGACCTACGACACGGGGGATGTCTTCGAGGGGTCGGAGATGCAGTGCAACCCGCTGGTGGTCGATGGAATGCTCTATGCGACCTCGCCCAAGATGCGGGTCTTCGCGCTCGATCCGGCGACAGGTCAGGAGCGCTGGTCATTCAATCCGGCTGTCGAGCCGGGAGGTGGTCGCCGTTCCCCGGGAAGGCCCCGCAACCGTGGCGTGACCTACTGGGCTGGAGAGAGGCCGGGTGAGGGAAGAGTCTACTTTGCCTGGCGAAACTGGCTCTACGCGCTCGAGGCGCGCACAGGGCGACCGGCGCCAGGGTTTGGCGAAGGTGGGCGGATCGACCTGCGGGAGGGGCTGGGGAGAGAGGCGCGTGACCTTACGGTCGGGCTGACGACTCCCGGCGTGGTCTACCGCGATCTGCTGATCATTGGCAGCCTGGTCAGTGAGACTCTGCCGGCGGCCCCGGGCCATATTCGCGCCTTTGATCTGCGGACCGGGGCGCAGCGCTGGATCTTTCACACGATTCCGCAACCGGGGGAGTTTGGCTATGAGACGTGGCCGAAGGATGCCTGGAAGTATATCGGCGGCGCCAACGACTGGGCTGGCCTGACGCTCGACGAGAAGCGGGGGTTGATCTTTGCGCCGACGGGATCGGCTACCTACGATTTTTACGGAGCGAACCGGCACGGCGACAATCTCTTTGCCAACAGCCTGCTCTGTCTCGACGCGGCGACCGGAAAGCGGAAATGGCATTTTCAGGTTGTGCGGCATGATCTGTGGGATCGGGATCTGCCGGCGGCGCCGACCCTGGTTACCCTGCGGCGGGATGGGCGGCTGATCGACGCGGTCGCCCAGATTACCAAGTCGGGCCACGTCTTTGTCTTTGAGCGCGAGTCAGGGAGACCAGTCTTTCCGATCGAGTACCGGAAGGTCTCGACGGTGGGGGTGGAAGGCGAAAGGCCGGCCGAGACGCAGCCACTGCCGGTTCTGCCGCCGCCGGTCTCGCGCCAGATCATGACTGAAGAGATGCTGACCCGCCGCACGCCGGAGGCCTATGCCTGGGCGCGGGAGAGGTTCTTCAAGTTACGGAGTGTGGGGCAGTTCGATCCGCCTGGTTTGCAGGGGAGCATCGTTCTGCCGGGGTTTGATGGCGGCCCGGGCTGGGGAGGGGCGGCATTTGACCGGGAATCGGGGATGCTCTATCTCAACTCGAACGAGGTTCCGTGCATTCTCAAGCTGGTTGAGCGTCCGCCGGCGCCGGCCGCGCAGAGTGGGCGCTCCATCTATGAGCGGAGTTGCGCGAGCTGTCACGGTCGGGATCTGCAGGGGAGTCCGCCGGAATTTCCGGCGGTGACCAACCTGAGTCGCAAGTATGATGAGGAGGAGATGGCCGCCCTCATCGCCAGCGGATCGGGGCGCATGCCGGGCTTCTCCGGACTGGGGCGGACGGCGATCCGCGCGGTGACCCGTTATCTGCTGACGGGAGAGGAGACGGCCTTCAAGTCTGAGAAGTCGATTGATCCCTCACCGCTCGAACTCCGGTACATGATGGATGGGTATCCGCGCTTCCTCGATCAGGACGGCTATCCGGCAATCACCCCGCCGTGGGGGACCCTCAATGCGGTCGACCTCAACAATGGGCGGATTGCCTGGCAGGTGCCCCTGGGAGAGCATCCGGAGCTGGTCGCGAAGGGGATTCGTGACACGGGCAGCTGGAACTATGGAGGTCCAATCACCACCGCCGGCGGCCTGGTCTTTATCGGAGCCACCAACTATGACAAGAAGTTCCGGGCCTTCGACAAGGACAATGGGCGGCTGCTTTGGGAGGCCATGCTGCCGGCGTCTGGCAACGCGACCCCGGCCACCTATCTGAGTGGGGGCCGGCAGTACGTGGTG
>Ga0209972_10004262_pt1 | contig 10870 bp, 5 predicted proteins | sample NOAtaG_7_FD_187302 | JGI IMG/M metagenome (GOLD analysis project Ga0209972, IMG submission 187302) | Freshwater lake microbial communities from Lake Erie, under a cyanobacterial bloom - NOAA_Erie_Diel1S_2200h metaG (SPAdes) (version 2) | ecosystem: Environmental > Aquatic > Freshwater > Lake ...
CGAGCGCCTCGACCCGAAAGGCCGTCGGATCGAGGGCCGCATCGACGAGGTCCCGGCCCCGCGCGGGCTTCGGGTCGTTGTGCTGCCGCCACATCGAGATCTCGTCGCCCCGCGCGAAGGGGTCGATGTACCGGCCGTTGAGCCAGACGTTGAAGTGCACGTGCGGCGGCGTCCACGGGAAGCCCACCAAGGCGTCGATGCCGCTGTAGCCCGAGATCGCGATCGGCTCGCCGCGCGCCACCCGCTGCCCGGGCCGGACGATCGCGCGGGTCAGGTGGTTGTAGCTGGTGCACAGCCCACCGCCGTGATCGAGGAAGACCTTGCGGCCGCCGCGATGGAACTCGCTCGAGACCCGGAGGACGATGCCGGGTGCCGCGGCGACCACGGTCGTGCCCGGCGGGATCGCGAAATCGGTGCCGTTGTGGCTGTCGTAGGTGTTCGCGCCCCCGCGGAAATCGAGCACGTCGGTGACCCGCACCGACCAGCCGAGCTCGGGCGGCGGTTGTCGGTGGTTGAAGAGGTTGGTCACCGGAACCCGCCGGCCCTCCGGGGCGACGCCGAGCCAGAGTGGGACTGCATGCCGCGGCTTGAGTTGCCTCAGGCTCGACAGGTCGAAGCGGCTCTTGGGGGTGTGGGCATCGCCGCGCACCGTGAGCAGCGATTGCCGGAGCGTCGCCGAGAACGGACGCAGCCCGAGCGCGTCCACGAGTCCGACCCGTTGTCTCATCCGCCCCTCTTCGCACGAAACGACGGGTCTCGAACAGGGGCCTCCACGAGGTGCGCCGGGCGCAGGTCGCGTCCGCCAGCGCCCCGTCGACGCCGGCGCGGCGTGGGCCGCGGCGGGCGGTGGTAGGCTCGGCGCCGATGCGGAGTCTCGTCACCGATCCGGCCGCGGCGCGGGCGCTGCTCGAGGCCCGGCCGCGCGACGAGCCGCTGTGGATCGTGGCTGGGTCGTTGCCGGTCGCCCGCGCGCTGCTTCGGGATGCGGCCCAGGCACGCGGCGCGCGGGCCTTCGCCGAGACCTTCACGCTCGAGGGTCTGGCCGCGCAGCTGGCGCGGCCGGCGATGGAGCGGGAGGGCGAGGTCGCGCTCACGCCGCTCGGCCTCGAGGTGCTCGTGGCCGAGCTGCTCGCCGAGGCCGAGCCCGCCGCGCTCGGTCGCTACGCGGCGGGCCGCGACCGCACCGGCTGGGTGCGGGCCCTGGCGCGTGCCCTCTCCGAGCTCGCCGAGGCGGAGGTCACGCCCGAGCGCCTCGCTCCCCTCGATGCGCCGCTCGCGGGGTTGCTCGCAGCGCTCCGCGCGCGGCTCGCCGAGCGGCGCCTCGTCGACCGTGCGGGGCTCCACGCCCGGGCCCTCGAGGCGCTCCCGCATGCGCAACGGATCCCCACGCTCGTCCTGCTCGCGCCGCGGGTCAGGTGCGCCGTCGAGGCGCGTCTCGTCGGGGCCCTCGCCGCGGCTGCGGACGACATGCTCGCGGTGATCCCTTCCTGGGATCGGTGGACCCTCGCCGCGCTCGGACCCGACGTGGTCCCGGCGGGGGAGCCGTCGCCCTCCGATGCCCTCGCGGCGGACCTCTTCGGCGCCGAGCTTGCCGCGCATCCTGGCCGCATCGAACGCTTCTCGGCGCGGAGCGCGAGCGAGGAGTGCGCTGAACTCGCCTCGCGGATCGCGCGGCGGATCGACGAGGGCGCCGCGCCCGAGCGCATCGCCATCGTCCTGCCCGACCCGGCGACGTACCGCGCGCCGCTCGGCGAGGCGCTCGCCCGCGCGGGTCTCGCGCACGCCTCGCGCGCGGGGGCCCGGCGCCCCGACCCGGCTGGGCGCGCGTTCCTCGCGTTGCTCGACTGTGCCCTCGAGGGGCTCTCGGCGCGCGCATTCGCCGAGTACCTCTCCTTCGCCGTGTCTGCCTCGGGGGAGGGCGGTGCGCCGCCGGCTGCGTGGGCCTCGGGCGAGCGTCTCGGTGACGACGATGCCGCGGATGCGACGGACGACGACGACGGGGACGACGCGCCGGGCCGAGATGGGACGCCCGGGCCCCCGCAGGACTGGGAGCGGCTCCTGCGCGACGCGTCGGTGGTGGGCGGCGGCAGCGGTCTCTGGCGGGCACGCCTGCGGGGCCTCCGCGCGCGGCTCGACCGGACGCACGCCGTCGATGCCGCCGCGCGCGACGCCGAGCGCCGGCGGATGGATGCCTTCGAGGGCTTCGCGCTGCCTCTCGTCGAGGACCTCGAGGCCCTGCCGGGGCGAGACGGCGCGCGCGCCTCGCTCGCGCTCGTCCTCGATCGCCTCTCTGCGCTGGCGACCCGAGCGCTGGCAAGCCCCGCGCGGGTGCTGGCGGTGATCGCCGGCCTCGGTCGTCGGGCCGAGCACGCTGCGCTCCGACTCGACGAGGTCCGCGGTCTCCTCGATCGTCCGCTGCGCGATCTGCCCGCCGCCCGTGCGCCCGAGGAGCGCGGCGTGGAGGTGCTCGGCCTCGACGACCTCGCTGGGCGCAGCTTCGAGCACGTCTTCGTGCCTGGCCTCGCCGAGCGGATTTTCCCGCGCCCCGTGCACGAGGACGCGATCCTGGGCGATCCCATCCGGGAGGCCCTCGCGGCCCGGTCTTCGGCCGGGGCAGTGGGCCTCGCGACGCGCAGGGATCGCATCGAGGAGGAGCGCGGCCGCCTCCGAGCGATCGTCGGCGCAGCCCGCGGCTCTGTCACCGCGAGCCACGCCCGCACCGATGAGCGCGGTCGCGCCCGGCTGCCTTCGCTCTACCTCCTCGAGCTCGCCCGCGCCGCGAAGGGCTGCCTGCCGCCCCTCGATGAGGTCGCGCCGATCGTCGCGCGGAGCGCGCTCTTCGCCCCGCTCGATCCCGAGCGTGCGATCGATCCCATCGAGCACGGCCTCGCTTCCCTCGCGGCGCTGCACGCAGCGCCGGTCCCTGGCCGCGCCCGCTACCTCTTCGACGTGCATCCAGGCGTCGCCCGCGCGGTGCGGCAGCGCTGGCTGCGCGGCGAGCCGAAGGACGACACCACGGCCGACGGGCTCGTCGCGGGCAAGCCCGAGGATCCGGCCCGCGCGCTGCTCGCTCGGCACCGCTTGTCCGAGCGCGCGTACCCGGTGAGCGCGCTCGAGCACTTCGCGGTCTGCCCGTACCGCTTCTTTCTCTCGGCGATCCTCGGACTGCGCGCGCCCGAGCGGGTCGAGCCGCTGCCCGGCCTCGATCCGCCGCTGCACGGCGCGCTGCTCCGCGCGCTGCAGGCCCGCACGGTCGATCGGCTCCGCCGCGAGGGCGCCGCGTGGGATCTGGCCTCGCAGCCCCGTGCGCTCGCCGTGCTCGCCGAGGAGCACCGTGCGCTCGTCGCCGAGCTCGAGGCGGAGCACGTGCCGTCCGGCGCGCTCGCCCCCGACCTCGTGCGGGACGCGCGGCGCTGGCTCGTCGATCTCCTCGCCTCGGGCTGGATACCGCTCGCCGCGGGGCTCGCCTTCGGCCAGCCCTCGGCGCCCGTCGGCGCAATCCCGGACGAGGCGAGCCAGGACGCGCCGCTCGCCCTGCCGGTCGGGATCCGCCTCACCGGATCGATCGACCTCGTCGAGGTCCGCGGCAGCCGCGTTCGCGCTACCGACCACGACACCGGACGCGCTCCCTCCGAGCGCGGTCCCCGCCTCGCCGGCGGGCGGATGCTGCGTCCTCTGCTCCACGCCCACGCCCTCGAGGTGTTCCTCGCAGAGGGGCCGCTGCGCGAGCGCTTCCGCGCGATGGCCGGCTCGGCTCCGCCGGAGATCGCGGGCGGACGGCTCGTCCACTCCACCGAGCAAGGCGGCTTCGTGTCGATCGAGGTGCCCCACGGCGCGGCGACGGCGCGCGGGCTCGAGGCGCTCCGCGCCGCCGTCGAGGACGCGCTGTCGCGGGGGCGCTTGCTCCGCCGGCCCAGCCCTCGCGCCTGCGAGACGTGCGAGTTCGTCCGCGTGTGCGGGCCCGGCGAGGCCGCGCGCGCGGCCCGAAAGACGCTGCCCGAGCCGCTCGTGCGGCTGCGGGCGATCCCATGAGCGCGCCGCTCTCCGACGCCGAGGCCCGCCTTCGCGCCGAGACCGAGCTCGGCACCTCGTTCGTCGTCGAGGCGGCGGCCGGCAGCGGCAAGACCACGCTCCTCGTCCGTCGCCTCGCGGCCCTCGCGATCGAGCGGCGTGTGCCGCTCCGCCGCATCCTCGCGACCACCTTCTCCGAGCGCGCCGCGGGCGAGATCACGCTGCGCCTGCGCGAAGAACTCGAGCGCCGGCGGATGATCGGCCGCATCGAGGAGCGGGCCGCCGCGGAGCGCGCGCTCGGCGAGATGGAGGACGCCCGCATCGGCACGCTGCACGGGCTCGCGGCCGAGCTACTCCGCGAAGTTCCGCTCGCCGCCGGCATCGACCCCGAGTTCACCGTGCTCGGCGGCGAGGAGGCCGACGCGCTGCTCGCACGCGCCCTCCGCGCGCACCTCGGCCCGCTCCTCGCGGCGCCGCCCGAGGGCCTCCGCCGCTGGCTGAGGCGCGCGCGTCGCGCTGGCGCTGCCAGCCCGTTCCACCGGCTCACGCAGGCCCTCGAGACGCTCGCCGAGCAGCGGGATCTGCAAGCGCCGTGGGCGCCTCCGCCAGGCTTTTCGCGGCAGCCCGCGATCGACGCGCTCGTCGACGGGCTCGACGCCCTGTTGGCACGTTCGCTCGCGGCGCGCTCGGGGAGCGAGCTGGCCCGCGCGCTCGCCGCGCTCCGCGCGCTCCGCGCGGCGTGGCCGGCGGACGCGGACGGCGCACGCGATCACGACGGAATCGAGGCCGCGCTCGCGGCGATGACGAAGAAGGAACTGGAGGGCCTCCTGAGGGGTGGACGATCCGCCGCCGAGACCGAGCTCGCCGCGGCGCGGGATGCCTGGCTTGCCCAGCGGGCGGAGCTGCTCCGTGATCTCGATGCGGATCTCGCAGCCCGGCTTCGCGTCGAGCTCACGCCGGCCCTCGCGCGCTACGAGGCAGAGAAGCGGGCAAGGGGCGCCCTCGATTTCCACGACCTCCTCGCGGTCCTGCTTTGCACGCTCCGGACGAGCGAAGAGGCCCGCCGCTTCTTCGCGGCGCGCATCGATCACGTCGTCGTCGACGAGGTGCAGGACAGTGACCCGGTGCAGCTCGAGCTGATCGCGCTCCTTGCCAGCGGCGATCCCGCGGTGAGCGATCCCGCCGCGGCGCTCCCCGGCCCGGGCAAGCTCTTCGTGGTCGGCGACCCGAAGCAGTCCATCTACGGCTTCCGACGCGCCAGCGTCGAGGACTACCTGCGCTTCCGCGACCGGCTCCGTGCCGCCGGGGTCCCGTGCCTCACGCTCGACGCCACGTTCCGCTGTCCGCCCTCCATCGCCCGCATCGTCGACCGTGCCCTCGGTAACGCCTTCGATCCTGGGCCCTTCCAGCCGGCCTACGTCCCGCTCGCGCCGGTGCGTGCGGAGCGCCGCCAGCCGCACGTGATCGCGCTCCCGGTGCCGGCCCCGTTCGGCTTCCGCGGCGACGTTCACCGCGACCAGGTGCAGCGACAGATCCCTGGCCTCGTCGCGGCCTTCCTCGAGCACCTCTTGCACCGGAGCGGGTTCCTCGTCGAAGAGCAAGGCGCGCTGGTGCCGGTGCGTGCCCGCCACGTCGCGCTGCTCTACCGCAGCGGAACGCGCTTCCGCGAGGACCTCCTCGGTCCGGTCGCCCACGCGCTCGAGGGCCGAGGGATCCTCCACACCCACGTCGGCGGCCGGGGCTTCCACGACGAAGCGGAGATCGCGCACCTCCGGACGGCGCTCCGCGCGATCGAATCGCCCGACGACGCCCTCGCGGTCTACGCGGCCCTGCGTGGGCCGCTCTTCGCCCACGGCGATGCCGACCTCTGGATCTACCGCTCGCTCGTCGGCGCGCTCTCGCCCTTCGAGGTGCCGCGCGCGCGCGACGGGCTCTCCGACGCAGGCCGGGCCATCGCGGCCTCCCTCGACCTGCTCCGCTCGCTGCACCGTGGGCGCGCGCGGAGGCCGCTCGCCGAGACCGTCTCGCGCCTCCTCGTCGAGACCGGTGCGCCGCTCGCGTTCGCGGCGGCCGACGGCGGAGAGCTCCTGCTCCTCAGGATGCGCCGGCTGCTCGAGCTCGCCGCGGAGCGCGACGCGCGGGGCGCGCTCTCGTTCCGCCGCTTCGTCGAGGAGCTCGAGGACGCGGCCGCGCGCCGGGAGGAGGTGCCGGTCGCCGCGCCCGCCGGCCTCGACGCGGTGCAGTTCCGCACCGTGCACGCCGCCAAGGGCCTCGAATTTCCGGTCGTCGTGCTGATCGATCCGACCACGCCGCCCGAGCGGCCGGCGAAGATCGTGGATCCCGCGCGCAGCCTGTACGTCGACCGCTTCCTCGACCTCGAGCCGCTCGAGCAGCGTGCCCATGCGCGCGAGGCCAAAGAGCGCGGCGCCGCCGAGGGCGCACGCTTGCTCTACGTCGCGGCCACCCGCGCGCGCGATCTCCTCGTCGTGCCGACGACCGGCGAGGGGCCCATCGGTGGCTGGCTCGCGCCGCTCGAGGCGGCCCTCCGGCCGGACACTCCGCGCGCCCCCGAACGCTGGGCCGGCGGCGAGCGCTTCGGCGCCCGCACGGTGCTCGAGGGCCGGGACGCGTCGTCGCTCGACGGACCGAGCGCGGCCGAGGTCGCGCCGGGGCTGCACACCGTCCGCACCGACCGGGGCCCGGCGCGCGTGGTGTTCTGGGATCCCGCGGCGCTCGCCGCGCCCGCCGCCCCGCGCCCGGTGGTGCGGCACCCCTCGATCCTCGCCGACGTACCGGGCCCGGAAGCGGACGCAGCCCGCGCCGCGCACGATCGCTTCGTCGCGACCCGCCGTGCGCGCGCGGAGAAGAGCGCCGCCAGCGGTGCGCGGGTCCTGCGGCTCGGCGCGCTCGGCCTCGATGCGCAGGCCGAGGCGGCGTGCACCGTCGATGTCGAGCCGCTCGGCCTCGGCCTGGCGCCCTCGCCGTTCTTTCCCAGCACCCGCGGCGCAGCGATCGTCGAGGCGGCGCTCGCCGGCTGGGCCGAGGAAGGCGCCGATGGGGCTGCGCGGCGGGCGCGCCTCGTGGCCGCGGAGCTCGGCGCGCCGGAGGCCGAGCGCGAGGCGGCGGTCGAGGTCGCGCGCGCCGTCGCCGCGCACCCCGATCTCGCCGAGCTGCTCCCGACCTTGCGGCCTTGTCCGCTGGTGATGCCGATCGCCTCGCGCCGGATCGTCGAGGGCTCGGTGCTCGCGGCCGAGCTGCCCGGCGTGTCCGACTTCGCGCTCGTGGTCCACGCCGGTCCCGAGCGGGTCGAGGTCGCGTCCCTCCGCGCCCGTCTCGCCGCCACCGCCCTCTGCCAGGCGCGCGGTCGCCCGGTGCGCGCGATCCTCGTCGCCCCCTTCGCGTAGGATCGAGCCGAGGAGACTTCTTCGCTGCGACCGAGGCGCGCGGAGCACCCGTCTTCAGGGCGCTACGACCCGCGCGCTGCGAGAGACGTCGAGACCGGCCGCGCTCCCTGGGAACCAGTCGGCAGTCCCCATCGCCCCCGAGAACAGCGCGTCGGAGAACCCGTCTCCGTCGAAATCTGCTTCCACCACGGTCGCCCTCGGGACCCCGAGGCCGACGTCGTTGATCTCTCCGGACCCACGCGCCATGACGGCCACGCCCTGCGTCCCGGTGCGGCGGGTCACCACCGCGACGTCCGTGCGACCGTCACCGTCGACATCACGCCGCGCGTCCATGCCCGTGATCCCCAGGTTCGCCACCGCGAGGTCCGTCGAGGTCCCGAACGTCGCTCCGTCGAAGTCGTCGGTCCGTAGCCCCGCAGCGCACGCGACGGACCGCCCCTCGACGAGCTCGAGCATGCCGTCGCCGTCGTGATCGCCGAAGGACTGGTATCGGAGGGTCGCATCGCCGCATGGCACCGTGAGCGTGGGTCCGGCCGTGGGGCCGAACGGGCCTCCGACGAGGTAGCTCCCGTCGGGCGCGAAGAAGTCTCCGTATCCGTCGCCCTGCGCGTCGAAGCCGCCGACGTAGGCGCCATCGATGCCGAACGGGAGCGCTCCCACGAGCAGCGCCTCCGTGTCGAGTCCATCGGGCCCGCCCTGAAGCCAGGTGATGGCCGGGGCCGTCGCGCTCGACCCATCGCAGGTGAGCGCGACGTCGGCGTACCCGTCGCGGTTGACGTCGCCCAGTGGACCCCAGCCGAGACTGCACCGCCGGGGCGTGCCGTCGGAACGCACGATTGCGAGGTCTTCCGACGTGGCAGGCAGCCCCTCCGGGCCGCCTCGGTAGAGATGGAGGCCGAGGTCCTCCACCACCACATCCGTGTACCCATCTCCATCGACGTCGCCGACGACGGCCGCACGCGAGGCCGTGAACGAACTCCGAGCCAGCGTTCGCGTCCAGCCGCTCGCCACCGGCGCCCCCGTCCCTCCTTCGAAGGTGGCGACGTGGTCGGCCGGGAGCGTGAAGCGAAGCAAGCCGTCCTCGGCGCCGTCACCGTCGAAGTCGGCGTATCCGAGCCACGACGCGTTGCTGGTTCCGGACCCGAGCACGACGAACGCGAACGTCGTGCTCCACGGGCCCTCGGAGGCGCGTGCGCGCACGAAGTAGCGGCCCCGCGTGAGGTCGGAGGCCGGCGAGAGCGGTGGCACGCCGCTCAGCGTCTCTGCGACGTCCGTGCATGCCCGGTCGCGGCAGATCTCCACGGTCGCGGACACGTCTCCGGGCAGGGTGTGCACGCGGGGCCTCGCGCCGCCGAGGACCGCACCGTTCCACGGCGTCGCGATCCGGAGCGCGACGGAGGAACCTGCATCCAGGGCACCCGCGTCGAGGCGGTCCGCGTCGGGCGCACGCGCGTCGGTCCCGATGGGGGCGTCGTCGCCGGGCTGCCCCGCGTCGGCCTCGATGGCCGGGGCGTCCGCGGTGCTCGTCCCGCCGTCCACGCCTGCGTCGGGCGCCGGGGGCATGGCAGCTGGCTCGCACGCGCTCAGCGCGAGCAGCGCGAGCAAGGGGAACTCCGCCAGGACCGAGGGCGACGAACGCTCGTGGACACGCATGAACGGCTCCGCCGCAGACGACCCCGCGACCCGCAGGGAAGCGGCGACGCGTTAGCACGAGGGCTGTGCCGGCGCCGCAGCGAGCCTCCCACCGAGGTCGTTCACACAGCAAGCGCACGTTCGGCAGGACCTCGCCCGGCCCGCGCCGCCGCCGCGTCGCCGCGGCCCTCCCCGTCACGCGGTCGCTCGGTGCGCGCGATCCTCGTCGCCCCCTTCGCGTAGGATCGTCCGGGTGAGCCTCGTCGATCTGCCCCGCATCGTGCGCGGCCCCGGCAGCCCGGGCGCGCCGCTCCGCCGCCTCGGCGTGCTCGGCGACATCCACGCCGAGCACGAGCGGCTCGCGACCGCGATCGCCTGGATGAAGGCCGAGGGCGCCGAGCGCATCGTGCACGTCGGTGACGTCGCCGACGGCGCGGGCGACCTGCCGCGCACGCTGGCGATCCTCGCCGAGCACGGGATCGTCGGCGTCGCCGGCAACCACGACCGCTGGCTGCGCGCCGGGCAGATGCGCGAGCTGCGCGGCGCGCACCCAGCGAGCGCGCTGACCGCGGAGGTCGAGGGGGCGCTCCGCGGCTGGCCGCCGCTGCTCCAGCTCAGCACCGTGCGCGGCGAGCTGCTCGTCTGCCACGGGGTCGGCCGCGACGACATGCTGGTCTTGAAGGGCGACACCATCCTCGGCTTCCTCACCGGCCAGCCGGCCTTCGAGGAGCTGCTCGCCGCCGACCACCTCGCGCTCGTCGTCGCGGGACACACCCATCAGCCCTCGGTGCGCGAGGTCGGTCACCTCGTGTGGATCAACGCCGGCACGCTGAAGGCGGATGACGGTCCGGTCGCGACGCTCGTCGACTTCGCTCGGGGCGAGGCGCGCTTCGGCGGGCTCGAATCCCCGGAGCGGGTCGGGGAGATCGAGGTCGTTCGTGTTCCGCGATGACGCCTGCGGGGCGGTCTACACCGGCCGGCACGGCGCCCCTCGCAGCGCACCCCCCGTGGCGATTGTGACGCACGCGTGTCCCATCGGTGGCGTGTCGGTGTGCTCGCCGGGCGGACGTGGCTCCACGCCGAAAGGCCCTTGTCGATGGGGGATCTGTTCGGTACCAGCCCGCCTTCATGGACGTCCAGAATTTCATCCGAGGCCTGCTGCCCCGCGAAGACCGCTTCTACGGGATCCTGGCGAGGCAAGCGGCCCTCGCACACCGCGCCGCGCTCGCCCTCGGGGAGTACGCAAAGGGCACGCCGATCGCCGACGTGCAGCCGCGGATCGCGCAGCTCGAAGCCGAGGGCGATGCGGCCTACGGCTCCCTCGAGGACGCGCTGCAGGAGACCTTCGTCACCCCGATCGATCGCGAAGACCTCCAGTCGCTCGCGGACGCGCTCGACGACGTGCTCGACTGGACCGACGCCGCGGCCCGCTCGGTTGCCGACTTCGGTGTCGGCCAGGCGAGCGCGCCGATGCAGCGGCTCGCCGAGCTCCTCGTGCAGGCGAGCGCCGAGCTGGAGGGCGCGCTGAACGCTCTTGCGAGGCATGACTACGCCGGCACGCACGCGGCGAGTCGGACGATGCGGCGGGTGCTCAAGGAGAGCGAGTCGGTTCTCCGTGCCGGACTCCGGGACCTGTTCGCGGAGGAGGCGATCGATGCCCGCCGCCTGCTCCGGGAGAAGGAGGTCCTCGAGGACCTCGGCCGCGCCCTCGACCGCGCCGAGCGCGTCGCCTACACGCTCGCGCACCTCTCGGTGAAGCACGGCTGATGGCGACGCTGCTCCTCTGCGTGGTGCTCGCGGCGATCGTCTTCGACTACGTGAAC
>Ga0209972_10004264_pt1 | contig 10866 bp, 27 predicted proteins | sample NOAtaG_7_FD_187302 | JGI IMG/M metagenome (GOLD analysis project Ga0209972, IMG submission 187302) | Freshwater lake microbial communities from Lake Erie, under a cyanobacterial bloom - NOAA_Erie_Diel1S_2200h metaG (SPAdes) (version 2) | ecosystem: Environmental > Aquatic > Freshwater > Lake ...
AACGGTTTGAATTCAAAGATACACATACAGTAGGTAAGATGTATGTAGATGGTATATATGAATGTTATACATTAGAGGATGTAGTTAGAAATGGCTCTAAAGTTATAGGCAAGACTGCTATACCTACCGGTGAATACAAAGTCATTATAGATAGATCTGTACGCTTTAAACAAGATATGCCACATATACTAGACGTGCCTAACTTTACAGGCATACGTATTCATGCTGGCAATACTTCAGCACATACAGACGGATGTATATTACTTGGTACAACATGGACAGGTGGAGACTTTATTGGTAACTCTAAGTTAGCATATAACAAGTTCTTTAAAAAGTTACAGCAAGCTAAAAAAGCTACCATTAAGATATGCTAGAGTATTTGATCTGCGATATTCTATGCGCTATAGATCACTTTAAATACGTTTTGTTATTCATTATCATGTATTTAGTGTATAATAAAGTATCTCAAAACTAGGAGAGTTACTTGAAATATAGATCAGTCTTAGTCATATCTGACATGCACATTCCTTATCACCATCCGGACGCATTTGCATTTTTAAAAGCGTTAAAAAAACAATTTAAGTTTGACCATGTAGTGAATATAGGTGATGAATTAGATCATCATGCTATATCTATGCACGAACATAACCCAGACTTATATTCTGCCGGACATGAATTAGAACAGTCTAAAAAGTATGTTCAAGAATTAGAAAAGATATTTCCCAAGATGACATTGGTACATAGTAACCATAGCTCATTAGTATACAGACGTGCTTTAAAATATGGCATGCCTAAAGGATACCTAAAAGACTATAACGACTTTTTAGGGGTGGGTAAGGGCTGGAATTGGGTGGATGACCACACAATAACATTAAGTGATAACTCAAGGTGCTTCTTTACTCATGGCCTCTCTGCAGACGTTTTAAAGGTAGCACAGCAGTATGGAATGAATACTGTCCAGGGTCACTATCACACTAAATTTAGTATCGGATATTACAGTAACCCAGATGCACTTATTTGGGGGATGCAAGTAGGTTGTTTAATACATCAAAAGTCTATGGCATTTGACTATGCTAAAAACTTTAAAAGCAGGTTCATTGTAGGCTGTGGTGTAATTGTAAACGGACAACCTAAATTAATGCCTATGGTTCTTAACACAAACGGTAGGTGGATCGGAAAAATAGTATAGAAAGGTTTATCATGCAAATTCAGCCATTAATTGACCAGTTGGTAGGCGATAAAATTGTAGAGGCTGAAGCGTATTTTGATGAGAATGTACTTGCTTTAACATTCGAGTCAGGTCTTTATGTAGAAATTACAGTTGACTCTGTACACTACGAACTCCCAGAATTAGATGACTAAAGGATAGCATTATGAAAGTAATAAGAGGACTTGTCGTTGATGACAATGGTAAACCATTGCCTAACGTACCTAAGCTCACTAAACAAGACGTTAAAGAAATGGCTAATTATGCCGCTTCAGGTGCATCTATGGCTATACCTCCTATTGGTATTCCGTTAGGTATTTATGAGGCCTACCAAGGTTATAATAACCAAGATCCTATCCAAGGTTTATTAGGTGGTTTAACGACTGCCGGAGGCGTTGCAGGTACTATTGCTAAAGCTCCAGGCGCTGCATTAAAATATGCAGAGGGCCAACGTAAACTTTCACCAGTCAATATTAACATTGAAGCTACCTCTCCAAGTATCTTACAAAAAGCTAGTGAAACACCTGGAGGCCGTGCATTATCTGATCTAAGATATGGTGCTGCTCAAGAAGGTGCTGCAGCTAAAGGCATGCAATATGCAAATGTACCTCCATCTAAAGTACAAGGTGTATGGGTAGATCCAGCAAGTAATGTAGAAGAATTTAATAGAGTATACAGCCAAAACTTAGGCCCTATCAATAGAATGAATATCCAGAAGTCTGGACCATTATCACAGTACGCTCAGTCTATGGGCGGTGATCTAGGCCAATGGGGTGTAGGTGCTACACGTTTTACTAAAATACCTATGAACTTAAATAAAGATGCTGCTAACGGTGTGTTATTTGAGAACGTATCATCTAAACAAATTATTGAAGCAGGTAAAAAGCTTAACCCTAAAGGTGGCGTAGTATCAGCAACGCCTAATGGTGGTATGTTGGTATTTGATCCTAACGGTGCTATGAGTGCTAAACAATTAGCAAGTGAATTAAAAGGCGTAGCTAAGAGTCCTAAATATGGACTCCTAGACTCTGCCTATTTTGATACTAGTGCTGCTGGTCAAGGTGCTTATATGAACCCTGTTGATGAGCTACTTCGTCTAAGAGGCTTCTAAGTTTTTTAGGATCAAACTCATAGTCCTCATAAAAGTTATTTAAAGTATAAGATAAAAAAGCTCCCTTAGCGGCAGCTACTGCAGGATAATGAGCCTTTATATAAGGCTCACTTCCTTGCAATACATTTACATGTAATTCATCTAATGCTTCACAATAACACCACTCTATAAACTTGCATGCCACTTCAATATACTTTGGCACTTTGTGAGTTTTGTAATGTTCTATCTGATCATCACTTAACCCTAGCCAGTCTATCAAGTCTTCATCATCAAGATCTAGTCGGTTCTTCCATTCATTAAAGTTGAAGTGCGTCATCCTCCTCCTCCTCTTCTTCGTTTTCATACTTCCAGTCTGCAACTAAATGCTCTGCAATTTCATAAAAGTTTGCTTGTCTTATAAATGCACCGGCATAGTCTTTAGCTAAACCGTCTGGCACATCAATAAATATTACTTCTTCTACATAGTCTTGCAATTGTTTAGATAGCTCGTATGGATCTTTAGAATAGTCAGAAATATCAAAGTAGTCAAATATCTCTAAATTAATTCTCCAAGTTTCATAATTAGACCATCCATTATATGTATTATCTGTAGTCATTATGCAGCCTCCTTTACAGATACTTTAGGTTCGTCAAATATGAATTTTGGTGCGCCTGTAATAGATGACTCAACTCTTAATGGTGAAATAACACCAACACAGTCAGGGCAGTCAAGATCAACTAATGCTGGTTTAATGCCATTTTGACTTAATGCTGCCTTTTTATTTTTAACTCCAGAGATATACTCTGCGGCCTTATTAAAGTCATTAAGATATGTGAAGTCATAATTACCAGGCTCATTAGATACTGACTCTGGAAATACTCTTCTAAAGTCAGGATACTTACCTTCTACTGGACGTGCTTCTAACCTTACTACATCATTAACAACGTGTATTTTCTTAACCACATTGTTTTCAACTTCCAATGATATGCTAGCTGCACCTAATGTTGACTTAACTTTGAGTAACGCATCAATAGTCTCAATAGGAATAACTACTCCTAATGTATCTCTACCGTGCTTTACTTCATCATGATAGACTGCTGTACTTAATAGCCTGTGGCCATCAGTTGCAACAAAGATAGTGTTATATTTATTAAACTCAACATAAACACCGTTTAGATAATACCTTACGTCTTTTTTAGCCGCAAAAAGTTTAAGTGCTTTTAAATGGCCAAGTTGTACTAATACTTCATAATTAAATGTTGTCATGCTTTTCTCCTTTAGCAAAATTTCTTGATCGCCTGCAAGTAGATAATAAATTAGCGATATGTGTATGCTATATATTTGCTAGCATGATGTCAACACTTTTTTTCAATTATTTTCAATTATTTTATAAGTCATTGTTTTAATTGACTTTCCACCATGTATTTATATAGCTTTTTAATGCTTCTGGACCTTGATCTATGTATATAAGTTTGTTTTGTGTAACCTCATAAAACTTATTTACTTCGGTTCTTTGGTCATCACTATGGCCATATATAACTAAAACGGTAAAGTTTTCTTGAGCAGCCAGGCCTTTTAATACTATCTTTTGGCCTAATGACATTGGTTCATTATCATGCTTCCATTCTGCTACTAAAAATTTTTTACCATCTTTACACACTACCATATCTAGGTTTGTCGGCAATATATTCTTACCTGGGATCATTCCAGATAAAAAGCCAAAGTCTATAAACTTGGCATTACTATTGCGCATACCTAGCGTCATACGCAGATGATCATATCCTTAGATACTGTACAAACAGTCACAGATCCATCTGGGCCAATGATCGTTTGACCAATAGCCTTTTCAGTTCCCCATATAGCTAGTGCAGCCATAATAACAATAAATACCCAATATATTTTATTCATCTTCAAACCTCTGTAGTTGAGCTTCAATTTCAGGAGGGTTTACTGCATCTTCATCTCTTAAAACTGAAATAAGTTTATTTTTAAACCATTCAGACTTAGCTAAGTCTTCTTCTACATTACCCTTAAATGGATAGCGTAAGTCATATTTCATCTTACTACCCTTCAGGTATCCTACAAATTCTTCTCTAGTTAAACGGCTTTCAATAATATCTATAGTCTCTAGGCCTCCGATATTATAATGTTTAGGGTGGTTTACTGGATCATTCATACTATCTCCTATAAATAAAACAACATTGATGACTTCTTACGTGCCTTCATTAAAGACTGTTTATTTGTCAATGGCAAAGGCAATTTAACAAGGCCCTGATCTTCTAACATCTTGGCCCTATATCTGGTAATGTGGCATTCATGATATATTTGTTTTCTTATAGCTCCAGGGTGAGCTTCCATGTAAGCTTTGATCTGGTCAGCTTTTTTTCTATCGTCTAGTAGTGTATACATCATAGTCCATTATTAGCTTCTACTAAGCGTTTGGTATCGTATTTTGACATGCCTTTATATTCCTCTACAGGCTCACCTCTAAACAAAGGTGTTATTTTTATATGGTGTGTTTTACCTTTTAGATCTCTTAAGTATGATAATTCATTAGGATGAAATGACCACAAATAAGACTTCATAAGATCACCGGTAAAGGTGTCAAACTCTTCAAACAGATACGCTGCTGGTTTATCCATAATAGCCTCAATAAAATATGTGGTTACCTATCGCCACTTTAGCTGGTTTATCATTGGCCCACACAGGTTTAATATCTTTTCTATGAAAATACGTTGCACCTTTTGTTGGGTCTTTTACTTTCTTATGCAGCACATTATACGCCATGTTTAAATAAGGTTGCAACTGAAATTTTGATGCTAGTTCAACATTACCTATAAATGAAAATTGTTTTGGCTTATATAACTCGCTGCATACATTTTGAGTATTTTGCGCTCTATTCATTAATACGTACATAACTGCCGTTTGACCAGAGGTCGGCTCTCCTCTACTTTCGTGGTAGGCCGCCAGGGCCAGGCACATTGCTGCTGTTTCTATTCCCATTATGAGTCTCCTTTTAAAGCATAATACTCATCACGTCCAAACTTATGAATGAGCATATTTTCTATATGGTGTCTATCATATCCGGATAATATAAGACATATATCAGCTACAGGGTTCTTTTCCTTCATAAGCCAATTGTAAGACACCTTCCTACTATGCGTATTAGTACCGCATATCTCTGTGATGGCCTGTATCATAATGGCCATTAATAATTTACCTTCTGGTGTTAGTATAAGTTCTGATCTAAGCGACTCCTTTACCTCTATCATTTGCTTACTTTCTTTTAATGTTTTTACTGATAGCGAAAACTCAATTTATAGCTGATAATGAAATGGCAATATTGCATTAACATATTAAAGGACATTATCATGTGGACAACTCCAGCAGCTACAGAAATGCGTTTTGGCTTTGAAGTCACAATGTACGTAATGAACAAGTAATTGTTTATAGTGTTATGGGGATGCTCCTAGAAAGGAACATCCTCATCTGCACCTTCAACCGCAGGGCCACTTGCAGCATATTCACCTTTAGGTGCTACCTTGCCTGTGTAAAGCGGTTTCTTAGATCCTTCCTCAACTTCATTCTTAAATACTGCAGCAGTATATTCTTTGCCATCTACATTAATACTAAATGAAATATACTTACTTCCTGTTTTACTTTCACGTAACCATCCAGCAATTCTATTACTGTTATCATACTCGGCCATACTTTACTCCTTATTAAAAATTGGTTTCTTAGTCCAGCGTTTAGGCTCTATATCATCTTCAACATATTGCATAAACTCTAGCGCTAATGGCGTATACCATTCAAGCCATGTTTTACTTCTATTAACTAACTGTAATTTTGTTTCATTTGGTGTCCATATATAAAAATATGCTTGAGGCGCATTACATACTTCCATTTGCATTTGCATTTGAAAGTAATAACGCTCAGGGATCTCTTTATATACTTCTTGAGAATAAGGACATTTGATCTCGATAACATTGCCTTGATAGTAGCCATCTGCGCTTGCACCAAATGGCAATGTGTCATGTAATACAAACTTATTACCAGGCTCTACAATGTCATCAAGTTCTTTTTCTAATGCAGATAATGCAATAGGCTCATGAATATTTCCATACTCAGTCATGTCATTACCATCAAAAGGCGGCTCACGTAAAGTCATTTGACGCCATAACTTTTGTCTTTCGTATACAGCCGACCAGGCAATGCTGGCGGTAATAACGTTATGACGTCTATTATCTTTTAAATGACTCATGCAGACTTCTTAAGCTCATTAGCAAACTCACGTACTTTTTCTTGTACGCCTGGACCTAAAGCAAAAAATGCTTTTTTAAGTTCACCATTTTTAGATGCTTCAGCTAATAAATTTTTAGCGTCTTCAATTTGAGCTTCAGTTACTTCTTCAATAACTGGGTTGTTTTGTTGATGAATAGCATTTAATACTTCATTAGCAGATGCAAACTCTTGGCCTCCAAGACCTAATGCGCTTAATGCTCTTCCAATTGCAGATGTCTCACAATTTTCAACATAAGATGTACCGTTTATCTGTGATGCTTTTCTAAACTCTTGAGCAATACCAGTAGCAATGACACGATCTTTGTCAGTTAAAACTGATGCTTTAATAACACATTGTTCTTGGTCCAATTGAATAATGTCAGTAACAAGAGCAAAGTCTTTATATAGATCTCTAAACTCTTGCACACGTAGTGCTACTGTTTTGTACTCTTTACCTCTAATGTTTACTACGCCTTGTTTAGTCATGTCTATTCTCCTGCAATTCTTTTAATTGTAATTCTCTAATGTAATGTTCTTTTTGATCTGCTTTGTCATTTGAGTCACGTAGATCTTCATTCATTAGTTGTAGTTGTTCAATAATTTTATCTAGTTCATCCATATATAACCTCCGTAAATTAATATGAGTAGTAACACTAACACAATAAACCTATTTGATGCAACATCTTCATTTTCAAAACTTTCACCGGCTTGATAATTAACACCATAACGTTCTCTATAAGTCCTGGGAGTTTTAAAGTCCCATTGGTTATACCAAGTGTAATGTTTATCTTTATCCCATTGAAAGTTATCCATCATGCTTCTCCTGCTGTTCTAATTGATATTGCTCTTCAAGTTCTTTCTGTCTCCAGAATTCTTGTTGATCTAAATACTCATCATAGTCTAACCATCTTTCGTCCATTATTCACCTCCTTTGATATTTTGAATATCATTTTCAAAGTCAGCAAATATCTCATCTATAGTTAAAGTTCTATGAGGGCCTGTTCTATTAAAAAAGTTTTCAAATACATTTGGGTTGTTATTTGCCCATTCACCACATTTTGGTACTGGTTTTAAGTTAGGTAGTTTTTTGTTGGTATCCATTATTCTCTCCTTGTTAATAAATACTACAAACGAATGGTGATCTTATTGAAATGAAATGTCAAGCAATTTAGCAAAATATTTTTCTTGCTCTATTTTTTTGCTAGCAGTATACTACCGACCTATGGATAATACAGTTGAATTTTGTACGAAAGGACGTGTATTATACCATATTTCAATGTATTACGCTTAAGGAGAGTGTATGAAAATAAGAAACTGGAGTAAGTATCAGCATTACCACGATAGATGTCCGCCCTGGATAAAGGTCCATAGATCATTATTAGATGACTTTGAATGGCACAATTTAGATCCATTATCCGCAAAAATGCTTATTAATTTATGGTTGCTGGCCGCAGAGGATATTGATGGTAATTTACCATCCGTAGACACTATGGCTTTTAGACTAAGAATTGAAAAGTCTTTATTAGTCAAGTGTTTATCTTCACTCACACCATGGTTAGAAGAGCTAGATAGCAACGTGCTAGCAAACATGGAGCAAAGTGGGGGTACAGAGACAGAGACAGAGACAGAGACAGATCCTGTGGAGCAAGTTTCTATAGAAGAAACTTTTAATAGGTTTTGGAAGTTATATCCGTCTATAAGAAAAGTAGCTAAACAAAAATGCTTTGAACGCTGGAAGACTAAAAAGTATTACAAGATAGCTGATCAAATTATTGGTCATGTGGAAGCAATGAAACAAAGTAAGCAATGGAAGGATGGGTACTCGCCAGCACCAATAACTTACATTCAGCAGATGCGTTGGTTAGATGACATTGAGGTTGAACGTAAGCCATGGGAAGGTGGTATATGAATATCAATGACGCAATGAGTAAACTGACTGTTAGTCAACAAGAGGTAAATAACTTTTACAATGGAGAAACTTATGGTAACGAATTTAAAATTAAAAGTGCAAATATTTTTATTGATGATCTGCTTAAATACTACTCTACTGAAGTACACGCTGGCAAGACGTTACCGTGGACTAAAACGTATGATAAATTCCATGTTCGGCCAGGGGAGGTAAGTTTGGTCACCGGCCCTAGCGGCCACGGCAAGTCAATGTGGCTTTCACAAGTAATATTGCATTTGATGAAAAGCTCAATATGTTTAGTAAGTAGCCTTGAGATGAGGCCGGTACTCACTATGGCTCGTATGGTGGCCCAGGCTTTAGGGTCACAAGAGCCTACAGATGAGTATGTCACTCGGTTCTGTGAGCGTGCAGCTAGTAAACTGTATATTTACGATCAGACTGGAGTCACTACATCTGAAGACATGATAGCTACATTGTATTGGGGTAAGCATGTGTTAGGTGTAGAGGTGTTTGTGATTGACTCATTAATGAAAATGGCTGACATTGCAGAAGATAATTACAATGCTCAGAAACTTTTTGCTGATAGACTTGCAGTCGTATGTAGGGATCTTAACATACATATTTTTTTAGTAGCACATACTAGAAAATTATCAGATGAAGAGCAGATACCAGACGCAACGGACATCATGGGCAGCTCGCATCTGCGCAACCTGAGCGATAATATCTTATGCTGCTGGCGCAACAGATACAAAGAGCGTTTAAAAGATGAAGGCAAGACACCGGATGATGAATTGAAAGGTATACCAGATGCAAAGATATTCGTCCAAAAACAGCGTAATTTTCAGTTTGAGGGATCGTTTAATTTCTGGTATGATCCAAAAGGTTTACGTTATAAGGAGAGTCCATGAAAACAGCAAACGAGTTCTTAAAAGAAATACAAAAAGTATTTGGTCAAGTAGAGTACAAAGCTACTTCAAATGATGGTAAAGTATTTAAAAGCAAAGGATGGGAGAGTAAATATGACAAAGAGAATGACAGTAAGCGAAGTGAATTTCCAAGAGTTTATAAGTCTAATGCAAGATGAAATAAAAACTAACGGACATGTTGATGTTAAGTTTTCTGATCAAGGAAAAAAGTTAAGATCAAACTCACAGAATGATAAGTACTGGGCAATGTTAAAAGAGTTAGGCGACTATCTCGGATACCGTGACTATGAACTACATGAACTTCTTACTTTTCAAAACTTGGCTGAAACTAAAGTAATAGCTGGACGTCCTGTCACACACGTCCGTTCTACTACAGATCTTGATACCAATGAATTTTCTGACTATCTTGAGCAAGTGCGTCGTTTTGCCATTGAGTACGGCTTTAGGTTTCCAAGTGATATATCGCAACACTAAACTCTTAAAAATTTTAAGAGACATTCCATGTCAGTCATGCGGTGCAAGTGACGGTACTGTAGTGGCTGCACATAGGAATGAGGGAAAGGGTATGGGTCTCAAAAATTCGGATGCGCTTACCTGTAGTCTATGTTATCATTGTCACTATGAATTAGATGCTGGTAATAAACTTACCAAGGATCAAAAGCGTGATATGTGGAATAGAGCATACGTAAACACTATGCAATATCTTTGGGAACATGACATGATAGGAATTAAATAATGGGTAAAGGATCAGTACCGAGGCCGTATAGTGTAGACCAGGATACTTTTAGCAATAACTGGGATGCAATATTTAAAAAGGAAAAGAATAGTGATGATGTATCACCTCATGCTTATGAATATGAACTCAATAAGTCTACAGGTGAAGTAGAAAAAACTTTTAAACAAGGTATCTCTAAACCAAACCAAGGACAATTTAATGGCAATGTCACCAACACAAGTAGCATTAGCAAAGATGAAGAAGGAAAATTATCCTCTGGTACAGATAGTTGAAACATTCAACTTCCACGCAGGCGTACGCAAAGACCTCTTTACGTTTATTGACATCCTTGCAATAACTGAAGAAGGCCAAGTAGTAGCGGTCCAGGTTACTTCTAAAAGCAATATGGGTGCAAGAATAAAAAAAATAGCTGATAGTGAAGCTGTTAAATATGTACGTAAAGCAGGGTGGAAAATATTTGTATGGGGTACATATAAACAAAATAACCGCTGGCAAGTAAAAGAAGTTGATGTCTCATGAAAGTAACAGCCATTCAAACAAAAGCATATCGCATGAAAGATATGTTGTTAGATGTAATAGATGAAGATGAAATTATTACATGCAAAGAAATAGCTAGACGTGTAGGCCTTAAGTTTAACGATATTAAATTTGTAGTAATTAAACTTGTAGAGTGGGAATTGTTATGTGAGAAAAGAGGCGGCAAGTATCTTTTCTAT
>Ga0209972_10004269_pt1 | contig 10858 bp, 6 predicted proteins | sample NOAtaG_7_FD_187302 | JGI IMG/M metagenome (GOLD analysis project Ga0209972, IMG submission 187302) | Freshwater lake microbial communities from Lake Erie, under a cyanobacterial bloom - NOAA_Erie_Diel1S_2200h metaG (SPAdes) (version 2) | ecosystem: Environmental > Aquatic > Freshwater > Lake ...
TGAGCGTGCGACCCGGGCGGTGCTCGTAGTGGTCGCCGACCACGAAGTCCTCGTAGTGGCGGCCGAAGGATTCCCGGTAGCGACCGGGGGCGATCTTCACGGGGGAGTGCGACATGGCGATGGAATCCTGTCGCCCGTGCCGTCGCCTGTCAACGCTCCGCGGGCGGGTGCGCGGCGCTGCGTGTGCCGCCGCCGGCGCGGGCGAGGTCGAGCGCAAGGATGCCGCCGACGATCAGGGCGATGCCGAGCCACTGCCAGGGGCCGAGACGCTCGCCGAGCAGCGCCCAGGCGAGCAGCACGGTGGTCGGCGGTCCGACCGTCGAGAGCACCGCGCCGCGTTGCGCGCCGATGCGCCGGACACCCTCGGCCTGCGCGAGCGCCGGCACGAACATGCACAGCACCGAGATGACGCCGAGCAGCAGCCACGCCGTCGGCGTGATCGCCGACAGTTCGGCCCCCACGTCGTGGCGCAGCGCGAAATGCGGGATGAGGCAGGCTGCGGCGGCGGTCATCGCGAACAGCGTGAAGCGTGAACTGCCGACCTCGCGGGTGTATTTCTCGCTGACGAGGAAATAGACCGCGTAGCTGAGCGCGGAGCCCAGCACCAGTACCGCGCCGTACAGGTTGGCGCGCACCTCGGCGAGGTCGAAACCGCCCATTGTGAAGAAGATGCCGACATAGGTGAGGGCGGCGGCGAGCAGCACGCGCCGCGGCGGGGGTTGCCGGTCCCGCACCGCGGTGAACAACACCACCATCGCCGGGTAGCTGAAGATCAGCACCCGCTCGATGCTCGCGTCGATCATCGTGAGCGCGAGGAAATCGAGCAGCGCCCCGGCGTAGTAGCACAGCGCCCCGACCGCCGCCGCCGCCCAGATCGCGGACTTCGGGGTCCCGCGCAGGGTCGTCCAGCCCTCGCGGCGCAGCGCGAACGCCCAGAAGAGCGGCAGGGCGAGCGTCGCGCGGATGGTCACCAGGGCCTCGTGTCCGACGCCGAGCGCGTACAGCTGCTTGGCGAATATGCCCTTGGTGGCGAACAGCATGGCGGCGAGCGCCACAAGGAAGGCGCCCGCGGAGTCGAGGGTGGGCATCTGCGCTGCGGCCGGGGCAGGCGGGGGTTCGAGGCGCATGGGCGGCGAAGCGTATCATCGGCCCCCGGCCGTTGCCCGGCCGTCGGAGGATCGTGATGCCCGGACCGTTGCAAGGAGTGAAGGTCGTCGAGATGACGAGCGTGGTGCTCGGCCCCTGGGCCTGCCAGATGTTCGCCGACATGGGCGCGGACGTCGTGAAGATCGAGCAGCCACGGGGCGACAGCAACCGGGCGCTCGGCGCCTCGCAGAGCCCCGGGATGGGTGCGTTCTACATGACCTGCAACCGCAACAAGCGCAGCATCGTGCTCGACCTGCGCATCCCGGGCGCCCGCGATGCGCTGCTCGCGATGGTGAAGGACGCGGACGTCTTCATCCACAACAACCGCCCGCAGGTGATGGCCAAGTTGGGGATCGAATATGCCGACCTGAAAATGGTCAACCCGCGGTTGGTCTACTGCGGCGCCTACGGATATTCGAAGAGGGGGCCCTACGGCGCGCTCAGCGCGCTCGACGACTCCATCCAGGCGGCCAGCGGGCTCGCCATGCTCAATGAAATGATGCTGGGCGAGCCGCGCTACCTGCCGACCATCGTCGCCGACAAGACGACCGCGCTCACCGTCGTGTACGGTGTGCTCGCGGCCCTGTTCCACCGTGAGCGCACGGGTGAGGGGCAAGAGCTAGAGGTGCCGATGTTCGAGACGATGGTCAACTTCGTCATGGCCGAGCACCTTTGGGGCATGGCCTTCGAGCCGCCCAAGGGCAAGCCGGGCTACGTGCGTCTCTTGAGCGAACACCGCAAGCCCTGCAAGACGCTGGACGGCTACATCGCGGTGCTGCCGTACCTCGATGCGCACTGGCAGACGTTCTGCGCGGTGACCGGCCGCCCCGAGCTCGTCGATGACGCGCGTTTCCGCACGCTTGCGGACCGGGTGCGCAACATCGATGCCACCTCGCAGGTGACCGCCGGGATCATGGCCACGCGGCGTACGGCCGAGTGGCTCGAGTTGCTGGCGCCGACGGGGATCCCGCACATCATGGTCAACTCGCTCGAGGATCTCGCGACCGATCCTCATCTCGTGCAGACCGGTTTTTGGCAGTTCCAGGACCATCCGACCGAGGGCCGGCTCCGGCATCCCTCGTTCCCCGTGAACTTCGGTTCGACCCCGGCCGCCATCACGCGTCCGGCGCCGCACCTCGGCGAGCACACCGACGAGGTGCTGCGGGAGGCGGGGCTCGACGACGCGACCATCGCCGCCCTGAAGGCCGCAGGCGCGGCCCTCGATGCCGCGCAGGCCGCCAAGACGGTGGGCGCCCGTGGCTAAAATGACACAAGCGTTTTGCCGCGCGCGGGCGTATTGGTTGCCGAAAGGCCACCGTGATATCCTCGAAATGTTATTGCGCCGGCCAAGGTAGGCCGGCTGCGCCGCAGTGCCGTCAACCCTACATGGAGCTCACGATGCACGACATCACCCCCAAGGTCTCCCGTCTTCTTGGCCTGACCGTGGCCGCAGCCGTCGCTGCTGCGCTGTCCGGTCAGTCGGCTTTCGCCCAGGAGGCGAGCGCCGAGGTCCTCGAAGAAGTGGTGGTCACGACCGCCCGCCAGCGCGCTGAGCGCCTGCAGGACGTGCCGGCCTCGATCACCGCCCTCACGGCCGACACCCTCGAGGCGGCCGCCGTGCAGCGCGCGGGTGACTTCATCCGCCTGACCCCGGGCGTCTCGCTCGTGCAGGCCGCCGAAGTCGCCGATGCCCAGGTCAACATCCGCGGCATCAACGGCGCCCGCGACGCCGAGAACAGCTTCGCGCTGATCATCGACGGGGTGCTGCAGACCAACCCCGCCGCGTTCAACCGCGAGTACTCCGACCTGCAGCAGATCGAGGTCGTGAAGGGTCCGCAGGGCGCGATCTACGGCCGCAACGCCGCGGCCGGTGCCATCATCATCACCACCACCAAGCCTGCCGACGCCTTCTCGGGCAGCGCCAAGGTCGGCGTCGGCCAGGACAACATGACCACGGGCTCCGTGGTGCTGTCCGGTCCGATGGGCGAGAGCGCGGGTTGGAAGGTCGCCGCGGACTACCGCAAGACCGACGGCTTCTACAGCAACCGCTTCCTCAAGAACAAGTCGGTCGACGACTACGACGGCTACAACCTCAACGCCCGCTTCGTGTTCGAGCCGGCTGACGGCGCGACGGTCGACGTCAAGGCGCACTACGGCGAAGTCGAGGCTGCCTCGATCTCCTTCAATCCGGTGTTCCTGGTCCCCGGTTTCGTCGGATCGGGCCTGCCCAACGCGCAGCTCTTCAACGAAGACGTCAACGACCACAAGTTCGAGTTCGTCAACAACATCGACCCCTTCAACAACCAGGAGTCGTTCGACATCTCGGTCAAGTGGGACCAGGAGATGGACTTCGGCAAGTTCACCGCCTGGGCGCTCTACAGCGATATCCAGAACGACTTCGGTTCCGACGGTACCAGCGCCACTTACGGCTTCTTCTGGAACGAGCCGAATTGCCAGGCGTCCGCCGCGCAGCTCTTCAATGCCGGCTTCCAGATGCCGGCCCCGCAGATCCAGTTCGCCGGTGCGCCGGCGGCCGCGATCTGGGGTCCGTACACCGCTTCGCGCTGCGACGGTACCCAGTATCAGGTGCGCAACCAGAAGGACTACAGCTTCGAGGTGCGCCTGCAGTCGGACGGTGACCAGCGCCTGCGCTGGCTCGCCGGCGCCTACCTGCTTCACATCGACCGCGAGGTCGGCGTGAACACCGGCATCGACAGCGGCGTCGGCATCGTGCGCCAGCTCTTCGTGCCGCGCGGCCAGCCGAACGCCACCGAGCAGCTGGTCTGGGACAAGTTCAAGAGCGACGTCTACGCCGGATTCGCCAATCTCGCCTACGACGTCACCGACAGCCTTGAGGCCTCGCTGGCGGTGCGCTATGACTCCGAGAAGCGCAACGTCAAGAACCTCGTGCCGGTCGGCGCGCGCACGGTGTATTTCGACTACAACCCGTTCGACGGCGTCTTCACCGGCAACTCGCCGCTGAACCCGGCGCTCGTCCGCGCGCTCAATCCGTCTCTCAACGCTGACGGCACCATCCCGGCCCGTACGGAGACCTTCTCCCAGTTCCAGCCGAAGGTCTCGTTGACCTGGAAGGCGTCCGACCTGTTCACGGCGTACGCCAACTGGGGCGTCGGCTTCAAGAGCGGCGGATTCAACAACACCGGTTCGGCGGCGACGGTCGACCTCTTCATCAACTGCTTCACGGGCCGTGGTCAGTCGAACGCGACGGCGAACTGCCCGGGCAACCGTCCGGGCGCGTCGACGCTGCGCACCGTCATCGTGCGCGACGACTACGACAAGGAGAAGTCGAGCGCGGCGGAGATCGGCTTCAAGGGCCGTTCAGCCGGCGGTCGCCTGTCCTACGAGGCGGCGGTCTTCTCGACCAAGGTCGATGACATGCAGTTCTTCGAGTTCCTCGTCGGCGACTTCGGCCTGCTGCGCGTCGTCAACAACATCGACGAAGTGCAGATCGACGGCTTCGAGGTCGGCGTGGACTTCCGCGTCACGGACGAGTTCAAGTTCGTGGCCGGCTACAGCCGCGTCGCGAGCGAGATCAAGGCCAACACCTCGCGCCCGAACTCGGTCGGCAACGAGGCGCCGTACACCGCGGACTACACCGCGACGCTCGGCGCCGAGCTCGACGTCCCGGTCGGTGCGGATTGGGGCTTGCAGGCCAGCGCCTACCTCAACGTCGTGGGTCCGACCTGGTTCCACGTGATCCAGTCGCAGAACAACGAGACCGTGAAGTTCTTCACCGGCAACTACACGAACTCGGAGCGCGACAAGTACCAGACGATCGACGCGCGCCTCGCGTTCGTGTCGGACAGCTGGACGCTGGCGGTGGTCGGCAAGAACCTCTCGGACACCAAGTTCCTCCAGGAGGTCATCCCGGCCCCCGAGTTCGGTGGTGCCTTCGTGCACCCGGGTTCGGAGCGCCACCTGTCGGTCGAGGTCGGTTACAAGTTCTGACCTGACCCTGTCTGACGACACCAACAGAAGACGCCGGCCCGACAGCCGGCGTCTTCTTTTGTAGACTGCGTGCCGTGGACCGCACCGAAATCGAGTTCCCGCCCAAGCACGCCGCGCTGCGCGACGATGTGCACCTGCTCGGCGCGCTGGTCGGCGAGGTGCTGCGCGACCAGGGCGGTGAGCCGCTGCTGGAACTCGTCGAGCGCGACCGTACCTTGGCGATCGGGCGGCGTCGGGGGGATGACGCGGCGGGCCGCGAGCTCGAGGCGCGCATGCGCGACCGGCCGCCCGGTGTGGCGCGCGACCTCGAACGCGCGTTCACGGCGTGGTTCCAGGCGGTCAACCTCGCCGAACAGCTGCATCGGGTACGTCGCCGGCGCGCCTATTTCCTGGACGATGCCGGTCGCCCCCAGCCCGGAGGCGTCGCTGACGCCATCGGTCGGCTGAAGGCCGAGGGGCATACGCTCGAGGAGGTGCTTGCGCTCGTCGGCTCGCTGCGCATCGAGCCGGTGTTCATGGCGCACCCCTCCGAATCGACCCGGCGCACCATCCTGCGCAAGCAGCTGCGATTGGCGGACCTGTTGTTCGACCGTCTCGACCCCACGCTCGCGCCGCACGAGCACCGGGACCTGGTCGGGCAGATCCGCACCGAGCTCACCACCTCCTGGCAGACCGAGGACCATCCTCGCCAGAGGCTGACCGTCGCCGACGAGCGCGAGCACGTGCTCTTCTACCTGGTCGAGGTGCTGTACCAGATCGTCCCGGCCTTCCATGAAGAGATCGGTGAGGCGCTCGCGCTGCATTACGGCGCGGCGGCTGCAGGCGTCACGGTGCCGACAGTGCTGCGCTTCGGCACCTGGGTCGGTGGCGACATGGACGGCAACCCGGACGTCCACGCTAAGTCCATCCGCGAGACGCTCGTGCGCCAGCAACAGGCGATCGTCAACGCCTACTTCGGCGAGGTGCAGTCGCTCGCCCAGTTGTTGTCGCAGAGCGCAAGCCGTGTCGGGGTGTCGGCGGCGCTGCTGCAGCGTATCGAGGCCTATGCGACGCTCTTGCCGGGTGTCCGGGCGGCGTCTTCGGTGCGGCACGACCGGATGCCGTATCGCGTGTTCCTCGGGCAGGTCGCCGAACGTCTGCGCGCGACGTATGACGGTCGTCCCACCGCCTATGAGGGACCCGAGCAGTTCCGGCGCGACATCGAACTGGTCGCCGAGAGCCTGCTCGCCCATCGCGGCCAGCATGCCGGCCATTCGGCCGTGCAGCGGCTGCTGCGCCGCATCGCGGTGTTCGGCTTCCATCTGGCGCGCCTCGATGTGCGCCAGCACGCCTCGTTGCTGCATCGTGTGCTCGCACGCGCGCTCGATGAGGCGGGCTGGACCGGGCTCGAGGGCGCGGAGCGTGTCCGGCGGCTCGGAGACCTGCTGCAGCGCGAGATCGGCCCGAAGATCGAACTCGACGCGGTGGGCAAGCGCACGGTGGCGGTGTTCGAGGCGATGTTGCAGTGCCGGCGGCGCTTCGGTGCCGAGGCGGTCGGCGCGTATGTGGTCAACGGCGTCAACGGCGCCGACGACGTGTTGGCGGCGATGTTGCTCGCCCAATGGGCCGAAGCCTACGACAAGCGCAACAGCGAACTCGCGATCGACTTCGCGCCGCTGTTCGACTCGGTCGAGGCATTGTCGCGTGCGGGTGACGCGATGCACGACCTGCTCGCTGAACCGGTCTATCGACGGCATCTCGACAGCCGGGGGCGGCGGCAGGCTGTGCTGGTCGGATATTCCGAGAGCGCCAAGCAGGTCGGTCCCTGCGCCGCGCGCTTCGCGGCCTACCGGGCACAGGGCGCGCTGGCCTCGGCGCTGGCGGCCGCAGGCGAAGAACACGTGGTCTGCCATGTCCGCGGCGGCAGCATCCCGCGCGGCGGCGGACGCATCGACGACATGATCGCGGCGATGCCGCCGTCGACGGTCAACGGCTGGTTGCGGTTGACCGAGCAGGGCGAGGCGCTCAACCAGCACTATGGACTCGGGCCCATCGCACTGCGCTCGTTGGAGCGCGCTTTCGGCGTGCTGTCGCAGGTGACCGCGGCGGGGCGGCGCGGCGAGGCGGCCGAGCCCGACGCGACCGCGCTCGAGGTCGCAGCGCGCCTCGCGCAGGCGAGCGGCGCGCGTTATCGCGGGCTCGTCTGGGACGAGCCGGGTTTCCACGCCTGGTTCCGTGCGGTGACACCGATCGATGTCATCGAGCGCATGCAGGTGGGCGGTCGGCCTGCGGTGCGCCCGGGCTTCGAGGGTCTGCAAGGGCTGCGGGCGTCGCCCTGGGTGTTCGCGTGGATGCAGAACCGCGCGATGCTGCCGGGTTGGTATGGCGCGGGCAGCGGCCTGCGCGCTGCGGTGGACGCTTGCGGGTTGCCTGCGGTCCGCGCGGCGGGCCGCGACTGGGCCTTCCTGCGCGACCTCATCGATGCGATCGAGGTGATGCTGGCGCGCAGTGACCTCGACATCGCGGCGCGTTACGAGGCCTTGGCGGGCGAGGGCGCGGGCGAAGCCGCGGGTGCCGGTTTCGCGCAGCGCCTGCGCGAGGAACATGCGCTCGCCGTCGAGATGGTGCTGCTCATCAAGGAGCAGCAGGGCCTGCTCGATGGCGACCGTACGCAGCAGCGCGCGCTGCAGCTGCGCAACCCCTACGTCGACCCGATGAACCTGATGCAGGTGGACCTGCTGCGGCGTTGGCGGGCGGGGGGACGGGAAGACCGCGAACTGCTCGATGCGCTGGTCGCGAGCGTGAGCGGCATCGCCCAAGGGCTGCAGAGCAACGGGTGAGGGGGCGCCTGGGTCGGGCGATCATGCCAATGCCCATGCCTCCGCCCGCTCCACCAGCCCGCCTCACTGTCGGGGTGGGTCGGCGTCCTCGCTGAGCGGATCCTCTTCGAGCGCCGCCTCGGCGGGATCCTCGAGGCTCTCGAACTGTCCGCGGTTGACCGCCCAGAAGAACGCCCAGACCGCGACACCGACCAGCAGCAGCGACAACGGGATCAGCAGATAGATGCTGTTCATCGGCGATGCTCCCGGTCGGCGGCGCCTGCGTCGAGCGACCGCCGCGCGTTGAAGACGACCAGCAGCGAGGACAGCGACATCCCGAGGGCGGCGGCCCACGGGGGCATGAAACCGAGCGCCGCGAGCGGTATCGCCGCGATGTTGTAGCCCGCCGCCCAGCGCAGGTTCTGGCGCACGCGCTGCAGGGCGTTGCGCGCCACGCGGACAGCGACCGGCAAAGCGGCCAACGAATCGCGCAGCAGCAGCAGGTCGCCCGCCGCTTGGGCGATCGGCGATCCGCGACCCATCGCCATCGAGACGTCGGCGGCCGCGAGCACCGGACCGTCGTTGATGCCATCGCCGACCATCAGCACGCGGTGCCCTGCGGCTTGCGCCGCACGCACCCGGGCGAGCTTGTCGGCAGGTGTCATGCCGCCCTCGGCGTCGGCGAGTCCGAGCGATGCGGCGATGTCTGCCACGGTCTGCGGACGATCGCCGCTCGCGATCCGCACCTCAAGTCCGGCCTGCTGCAGTGCGCGGACAGTGTCGGCGGCGTCCGGGCGCAAGGCATCTCGGATCTCGAACCTCGCGCTGCGGCCGTCATCACTTGCGAGCCACACGCCGGCACCGAGGTCGTCGTCCGCCACGGCCGTCGACAGGCCGCGCACGAAGGCGGGCTTGCCGATGCGCCACACATGCCCTTGCACCGTACCCTGCAGGCCGAATCCGGCGGTCTCATGGGCATCCGGACAGTCGATGGCCGGATCGGCATGGTCGCGGAAGGCGAGCGCGATCGGGTGGGGCGAACCGCGCTCGAGCGCGGCCGCGATGGCGAGGGCGTGATGGCGGGTGAACGGCTCCGGCGATGCGCCCGTCGACACCTCCACGCGCGATGCCTCGCCGTACGATGCCTCGACGCACGATACCTCGACCCGCGTCACCTCGGGACGGCCGACCGTCAAGGTGCCGGTCTTGTCGAGCAGCACGCTGTCGACCGTCGCGAGGCCCTCTACGGCGTCCGCCCGAACCACCAACACGCCCTCCCGGGCCAAGCGTGCGGTGGCGGCTGCGATCGCCACGGGTGTCGCCAGCGACAGCGCGCAGGGACAGGTCGCGACCAGCACGGCGAGCACCGCGGGCATCGCCATGGACGGGTCGACGTACAGCCAGACGATCCCCACCAGTGCGGTCAACACCAGCACCCGCAGCACGAACCAGGAGGCCATGCGCTCGGCGGCGATCCCGAGGCGTGGCCGCTCGCCTTGCGCGCGCTCGAGCAGCCGCACGAGGCCGTGCAGCGTCGATTCGTCCACGCGGCGCGCGGCGCGCATCGTGAAGGTGGCGCCGGCGTTGGTCGAGCCTCCGAGCAAGGCGTCTCCGGCGCCGCGGCGGCAAGGCACGGACTCTCCCGTGACCAGCGATTCATCGATCAGGGCGACGCCGTCGATGACCGATCCGTCGACGGGGATGACGGCGCCGCTGGCCACCCGCAGCAGGTCACCTTCGAGCACCGAGGCCAGCGGCGCGCGCGCCACCGCCCCCGTCACGGCGTCGATCCGCTGCACGGTCGCGGGCAGGGACCTCGCGAGGGCTTCGGTGACGCTCGCGGCCTGGTGGCGGCCGCGCATCTCGATGTAGCGCCCCGACAGCAGGAACAGGATGAACATCGCGACCGAATCGAAGTAGACCTCGCCGGTGCCGCGCATCGTGTTGAACGCGCTCGCGCCGTAGGCGAGCAGCAGCGCGAGCGAGACCGTGACATCCATGCCGAGCACGCGTCGTCGCAGGTCCTGCAGTCCGCCATGCAGGATCGGAGCCCCCGAATAGAAGAGCACCGGCGTCGCGATCAGCAGGCAGGTCCAACGCAGGTACTCGGCGATCTTCGGGTCGATCCCCTGCAGCGCGCCCGCCCAAAGCCCCGCGGCGTACATCATCAACTGCATCGCGCCGATGGCCGCGAGCCCGATCCGCTTGAGCGCGGCGCGCCGCTCGAGTTTCTGCGCGGCCGCCGCCGCGTCGCCGATCAAGGGCACGGGGCGGAAGCCGGTCGCAGCGACGCGCCGGAGGATCGCGCCGAGATCGGTGCGGCCCGGCTCCCAAGAGACCGAGACCCGCCCGTGGGCGACGTTGACCTCGGATCGTCGTACGCCCGGAAGCTCATCGAGGGCGCGCCGGATGCTGCGCGCGCAGTTCGCGCAGTGGATGCCCTCGGCCATGAAGACGGCATGACCCTCGCCACCAGACTCGCTGGTCCAGTGGCCCTCCAAGAGCGGTCGTGCGGCCGATGCGGTCATCGTCGGGATCCGCTCATCGTGTCAATGACCGAGACGCACGGAGCGGGCAGGGGTCTCGAGCCGCCCGCGCAGCCGCCAGGCGTCGCCCTCGAGTTGCAGCAGCCAGCGTGAGGCGGGCAGTGCATCGGTGCGGCCTTCGTAGCGGCCAGCGACGCCGCTCGGCCGCAGCGTCAGGCTGCGATCGGCATCGGGGCGCGTCGCATGCGTCAAATGCAACCGCAGACCGGCATCGTCCGGGGTGTCGGGCGCTGTCGCGGTTCGGTCGCGGCGCGTGACCTGCGCGACGATCCTTCCGTCGGCAGCGATGTCGAGCGTCACGCCGAGGCCGAGCGCGCGCGCGCGCTCGGATCGGGCAAGGTCCTGGTCGAGGGTGGCGCCTTCCCACGCGTAGCGGGCCGGGAGCCGTGGCTCCGCGCC